>Ga0210047_1000741_pt1 | contig 12379 bp, 7 predicted proteins | sample CryGeyCG2014_300_3_FD_185453 | JGI IMG/M metagenome (GOLD analysis project Ga0210047, IMG submission 185453) | Groundwater microbial communities from aquifer - Crystal Geyser CG01_land_8/20/14_3.00 (SPAdes) (version 2) | ecosystem: Environmental > Aquatic > Deep subsurface > Groundwater | place...
CCTTGAGGAATTAAGGCTTCAGAATGTGGAGAAGGTAAATCTTGGCAGGTTATCTGAATATGCCCGAAGATTTAATAAACGCAAGATTTCACATGCCGTGGAAATAATCAAGGAATATGTAATTTCTCATAAGGAGGAAGAAAAGGTATTATGAGGGACTATGTTTTGGAACTTGCTAACAAACAAACAGGCTTCAACGCTAAATTGAATATGATGAGGGAATATCTTCAAGCGTATATCTTAAGAATTTTGCATGATGAGGGAGTTTTTCGCACAACTGCATTTTTAGGCGGAACAGCACTAAGATTCATCTACGGTCTGCCACGATTCTCCGAAGATTTAGATTTCTCTCTTTCCAATGGTGAGAAATATTCGTTTGTTAAGTTAATCAAGAAGATGAAGGAGGAGTTGAGATTAGCCGGTTATGAGGTAACAATTTCCTATAATGAGAAGAAGATTGTTCAACATGCTTTTTTTCAGTTTGAGGGATTAACGTATGAGGCAGGCATTTCATCTCATCCACAACAGAAGATTTCAATCAAGATTGAGATTGACACAAATCCACCAAAAGGCGCTGTTTTAAGAACTCATATCTTCAATAAGTATTTCCCAATTGCTTTCTTATCTTATGACCTTTCCTCTCTTTTTGCCGGAAAAGTGAGTGCTTTACTCAGCCGAAAATATACAAAAGGTCGTGATTTTTTTGATCTTGGATGGTATCTTTCTCATTGGAAAGATATTTCTCCTAATATCGTCCTGCTTCAAAATGCGCTTAAACAAGTAAAGTGGAAAGAAAAAATTCCTACTGAAACCAACTGGCGAAATTATCTCTATAGGGTTGTTAAAGAAGCAGATTGGAGGAAAGTGAGAAAGGACATTGAAAACTTTTTGGAAAATCCTTCAGACGTAAATATCTTTACCCAGGAGAATGTACTTAATCTGATAAAATGAAAGTAGTTAGTTTAGCTGAGGTTAAAAAGACGAAAAATCTTATTCTTACCATTGGCTGTTTTGACGGATTGCATCTCGGACACCAAAAGGTCATTCACGCCGTTATTTCAGAAGCAAGAAAGAAAAAAGGAACGGGCGCTATTCTTACCTTCAATCGCCATCCACGTTCTCTTACAAAAAACATTCAGATTCCATTTTTAATTACTCCCAAAGAAAAGTTTAAACTGCTTGATGAATGGGGTCTTGATCTCTGCATCCTTGCCAACTTCAATCAAAGTTTTGCCAATCTTTCTGCTCAAGCATTCTGCGAGGAAATCCTGAAGAAAAGATTGGGGATAAGAGAAGTCGTTACCTCTTCTTCTTTCAGGTTTGGAAAGGATAGAACCGGAGATATAGAACTTTTAAAGAAACAAGACATTTCGGTGAAGGTAATAAAACTACTAAAGGTAAAGGATGAAGTTGTCAGTAGTACTTTGATTCGCAATCTTATTAAACAGGCAAAACTAAAAGAAGCAGTAATTTTTCTCGGTCGTGATTTCTCTGTTCTGGGAAAGGTTATCCCCGGAGAAAAAAGAGGGAGAGTCCTGGGATACCCAACGGCAAACTTAAAAGTTGTTTATCCTCTAAATCTTCCTGGCGGCGTCTATGCGGTGAGAGCAGAGGTAAATGGGAAAGAATATAATGGTTTAAGCAATATTGGTTTTCGCCCCACGTTTAATGGTTCTGCCGAGCATCCAACAATGGAAGTCCATCTTTTTAATTTTGCCGGAGACCTGTACAATCAGAAAATAAGGATTGTTTTCAAAAAAAAGATACGAAACGAAATTGATTTCTCCAAGAACAAATCATTGTTGTTGAAACAGATAAGAAAGGACAAGGAAAAAGCTAAGAAAATTCTTGCAACCGCAGATACACGCAGATGTCATTCTGAGGCATTAGCCGAAGAATCTCTCTTTTCAAAGAAGTATGGGATTGCCACGTCCGCTCAGAGAGTGGACTCGCAATGACAGCCGTGCTGTCATCTGTGTTAATCTGTGGTTAGAATCAGAAAGGAGTTGTAAAAATGGCAAAATATGTCTATTTTTTTGGTGGGAGAAAAGCAGAAGGCAACGGAAAAATGAAGGATCTTTTAGGCGGAAAGGGTGCCGGTCTTGCGGAGATGACCAATAGCGGAGCAACGGTTCCACCGGGATTTACCATTACTACGGAAGCTTGTGATTACTTCTATCGGCATCAGCAATCTCTGCCTTCAGGATTAAAACAGGAAATGGAAAAAAATATCCGAAAACTGGAAAAGATAATGAACAGGGAGTTTGATGATTCGGCAAATCCTCTACTGGTTTCCGTTCGCTCGGGAGCGAAATTTTCTATGCCCGGGATGATGGATACTATCCTGAATTTAGGGCTTAACGATAAGACCATCAAAGGTTTGATTAAAAAGAACAATAATGAAAGATTTGCCTGGGATGCTTATCGGAGATTGATTCAAATGTTTGGCAATGTGGTGATGGGAATAGAGAAGAATAAATTTGAAAGATTGCTGGATAAAAAAAAGGAGGAAAGAAAAGTTAAATTTGATTCTGAATTATCCGAAGAGGATTTGAAGAATTTAGTGGAAGAATTCAGGAAAGTTTACCGGAAAGAGACCGGGGAAGATTTCCCCCAGGATTCATTAAGGCAATTAACAATGGCGCGCGATGCCGTTTTTAAATCCTGGAGCAATCCGCGAGCAATCACCTATAGGAAACTAAATAAAATTCCCGATAACCTGGGAACTGCGGTCAATGTTCAGGTAATGGTTTTTGGCAATATGGGGAATGATTGCGGAACAGGGGTTGGCTTCACGCGTAACCCATCCACGGGAGAGAAGAAATTTTACGGAGAATATCTGCTTAATGCTCAGGGAGAGGATGTTGTCGCCGGGGTGCGGACGCCTTCCCCGATAGAAAATCTAAAAAAGGAAATGCCTGAAGTTTATCAAGAACTAAAAGATATTACTACAAAACTGGAAAAACATTATCAAGATACCCAGGACTTTGAATTTACGGTTGAGAATGGAAAATTATTTATGCTTCAGACCAGAACCGGTAAACGTACCGCTTTTGCTGCGGTGAAGATTGCGGTAGATATGGTAAAGGAAGGTCTCATCAGCAAGGAAGAGGCCTTAATGCGTCTTGCCCCTGCGCAGATTGACCAACTCCTGCATCCCATTCTTGACCCTAAAGTAAAAGTGGATGTAATCGCCCGGGGCTTGCCTGCTTCTCCGGGAGCCGCCAGCGGAACAATTACCTTTACCGCGGAGGAAGCGGTAGAGAAGAGTAAAAAAGGACCGGTAATTTTGGTGCGGCAGGAGACCTGCCCCGATGATATTCATGGAATGGACGCCGCCAAAGGAATTCTCACGGCTAGAGGGGGGATGACCAGCCATGCGGCAGTCGTAGCCAGAGGAATGGGGAAACCCTGCGTTACTGGTTGTGAAGTCCTGCAGATTTCCGAAGAGGACAAGGAGATTATTGTTGATGGAAAGACGATTAAGGAAGGTGCCTGGTTAACCATTGATGGGGGAACCGGAAGGGTCATCTCAGGTAAAGTTCCTACGGTAAAGCCGTCTCTCAGTGGTGACTTTGGCGTCTTGATGAAGTGGGCGGATAAAATCCGAAAGTTGGGTGTGAGAGCCAATGCTGATATCCCCCGGGACGCTAAAACCGCTATAAACTTCGGCGCTGAGGGCATTGGTCTCTGCCGCACGGAGCATATGTTCTTTGCTCCCGAGAGACTGCCCATAGTGCGAAGAATGATTCTTGCCGATACAGAAAAAGAGCGACAAAAATCTCTTGACGAATTACTCCCGCTGCAAAGAGAAGATTTTCTGGGTCTTTTTAAAGAGATGAAGGGCTATCCGGTGATTATCCGCACGATTGACCCTCCCTTGCATGAGTTTTTACCCAGGCGGGAAGAACTGATGGTGGAGATTGCTTTGATGAAAGAAAGAAAAGAACCGGAAGCAAAGATTGAGAAGAAAGAGGAGTTATTGGCGAGAGTAAACCAATTGCATGAGATGAATCCAATGCTCGGGCACCGGGGCTGCAGATTGGGAATTACCTATCCGGAAATTACCGAAATGCAGGTGCGGGCAATTATGGAAGCGGCTTGCGAGTTGGCAAAGAAAGGTAAAACGGTTTTGCCGGAGATTATGATTCCCCTTGTTGGCCACATCAACGAATTCAAAAATCAAAAGGCAATTGCGGTTAAAGTTGCTAAAAGTGTAATGAAAAACTACGGAGTAAAAATTAAATATTTGGTAGGGACGATGATTGAGATTCCGCGGGGCGCAATTACCGCCGATGAAATTGCTACCGAGGCAGAATTTTTCTCCTTTGGCACTAACGACCTTACTCAGATGGGGTTTGGTTTTTCCCGGGATGATGCCGGAAAGTTCATTCAGGACTATCTCTCCAAGGGGATTTTAAAATCCGACCCTTTCCAGACGATTGACCAGGATGGAATAGGGAAACTGATAGAGATGGGAATTAAGCAAGGAAGAAAGACAAGAAAGAACTTGGAAATTGGTATCTGTGGTGAGCACGGAGGAGACCCGGAATCGGTAAAGTTCTGCCACCAAATAGGAATGGACTATGTCAGTTGTTCTCCCTTCCGGGTGCCGATTGCCCGACTCGCCGCCGCCCAGGCGGTACTGGAAGAAAAGATTTAACCAGCAAGAATACCAAGTCTCAAAGAACACAAAGAAAAGACTAAAATAGCAACCACGAATTTCTCGAATTTTACGAATTATTAAAGAGTAATAATAAAAGAATAAGTCATTGCGAGCGAAAGCGAAGCAATCTTATGAGATTGCCACGGGACGGAGTTTACACTGAACGAAGTGAATGTGTCCCTCGCAATGACACTTCGTGTCAGTTCTTAATTAGAGAAATTCGCGTAATTCGTGGTTAAAGTATTTTATTTCTCTGTGTCTTTGTGACTCTGTGGTGAATATTATGAAAATTTTAGTGATTGGGGATATTGTTGGTAAGAGCGGAAGAAAGGCCGTTGAAGATATTATTCCCTCTCTGAAAGAGGAAGAGGAAATAGATTTTGTTATTGCTAATGGAGAAAATAGCGCGGGTGGTTCCGGCATTACTCCTAAAATTACCCAGGAACTTTTAGCCTGCGGGATTGATGTGATTACCACTGGAGACCATATCTGGAAAAGAAAAGAGGTTTTAGAAATTATTGACCGGGAACCAAGATTGTTGCGGCCGGCTAATTATCCTCTTGGTGTCCCCGGGAAAGGTTCGGTGGTTATTGCCGCCGGCAATAAGGTGAAGGTAGGGGTGATTAATCTGCTGGGAAGAATTTTTATGAAACCTCTGGAATGCCCCTTTCGCACTGCGGAGGACGAAATAAAAAAAATTTCCCAAAGCACAAAAATTATTATTGTTGATATTCATGCGGAAGCAACCTCTGAGAAGATAGCTCTGGGCTATTTTTTAGACGGGAAAGTTTCTGCGGTTATTGGGACGCATACTCATGTGCAGACCGCGGATGAAAAGATTCTTCCCCAGGGGACTGCCTATATTACTGATATCGGTATGGTTGGTTCATCTAATTCTGTTTTAGGCAGGGAAATAGAGCCAATCATCAAGAGATTCCTGACCGGATTGCCCACGCATTTCGGTATCGCTGCAGAAAATACTGTTCTTTCGGGAGCAATTCTTGAAATTAATCCGGAAACTGGAAGAGCATCTAAAATTCAACGAATCACCTACCAGAGTCGTTCAAACTCATCCTGATAGATTGAGCAAATTTCAGGGCTTTCCAGAATTAAGATATTCTCCTCATTTTTCTCCTCTGCTCCCCGGGTGGGATTGTAGGAGCCGGTAATCAAAATTTTGTCATCAATAATAAAAAATTTATGGTGCAGAAGATAAAAATTATTGTCCCATTTTACATCCGCTTTAATATCCTTAAATAACCAATATCGGCAATAAGGGCTGAGCCCTTCTCTCTCCATAATCCCCTTTACCTTTATTCCTTCATTGAACTTCTTGACTATTGCATTAGCAATTTTTCTATTGGTAAAGACAAAGGTGGCAAAGTAAATACTTTTCTTCGCCTTTTTTATTCTTTTGATAATTGCTTCCTCGCAGCCGCCATTCGGTGAGAAATAGGTCTCAATCTTGATATTATTAATCCCCCTCTCCTTCCCTTCCTCTCCCTCAAGGGGAGAGGATAAGAGGTGAGGGAACGGGGGAGGAGTTAGGTGGGGGTGTATCTTAACGATAGAGTAGGGTGGTTTTAAGGAAGAATAATAATTTCCTTCCCACATATTTTTAAACTTTGCTTCAAAATTCTCGGCTAACTGAGAAGAGTTAATAATGATGACATTATTATCGTCCTGATAAGCGGCTCCAGGCGTAAGGTTAAAAGAGCCGGTCCAGACAATTTCTCCGTCAATAATAATGAATTTATGGTGCATCAACGCGCTCTTCCCTCTGTCGGTAATGACTTTTACGTCAATCTTTCTTTCCCGTGCCTTTGAAAGCGCTTTCACCACTGAAGGCAAACTAATCTCATAGCAGGCAAGATGAATACTTTTTTTACTTTTACTAATCAAGGAGATTAATTCAGCGGGAATATCAATCTGGCTGGAGAAATAGATTTTTATATTGGCTATCTTGGGAGGTCTCTCCAGACCTCTTTTAAAGCAGGAAGGAAAAAGGAGGAGAAGAATTACCAGGAAAATAATCTTTTTCATTATTAAACAGCGCAGGCTAAAGCCCTGCGGCTACCGGTAGCCGCAACCTTCAGGTTGCGCAATTTCTATACAATTAAATTATATGCTAAAATGAAGAAAATGAAAATTATTATTGCGCCTGATTCTTTTAAGGGAAGTTTATCCAGCATTGAGGTAGCCGATATCATTGAGAGGGAAATTAAAAAAATTTTGCCTGAAGCAAGAATAAAGAAATTTCCTTTAGCCGATGGAGGGGAGGGGACGGTAAAAGCGCTGGTAAATGCTACTCAAGGAAGAATTATTTCTTGTTACGCGAAGGACCCCTTAGGAAGGAAAATCAAAAGTTTCTTTGGCATTTTGGGGAACAAAAAGACTGCGGTTATTGAGATGGCGTCTGCCTCCGGATTACCTTTGCTTTCCCTGAAAGAGAGAGATCCCTTGCTTACCACGACTTATGGGACCGGGGAGTTAATCAAAGGGGCACTTAATCAAGGTTGCCGAAAGATTATTATCGGAATCGGGGGAAGCGCAACCGTAGATGGAGGAGCAGGCATGGCTCAGGCGCTGGGGGCAAGGCTGCTTGATAAGAATGGAGAAAACCTGCCATTTGGCGGGGGAAATTTAGGGAAATTGGCAAAGATCGACTTATCTCTTTTTGATAAAAGAATTAAAAAAACTAAAATTATTATTGCTTCTGACGTGACCAATCCTCTTTGCGGCAAGAACGGAGCGGCTAAGGTTTACGGACCACAGAAAGGAGCAACCCCTGCGATGGTAGAAACATTGGAGAAAAATCTCTTTCATTATGCCAGGATTATCAAGAATGATTTAGGCAAAGAAGTGCTTAACCTTCCCGGAGCAGGAGCTGCCGGAGGATTGGGCGCAGGTCTTTGCGCTTTTCTTAATGCGAAAATGGAGAAAGGGGTAGAGTTAATCTTAAAGGCCATAAAATTTGAAAAGCACCTAAAAAATACCGATTTTGTTATCACCGGAGAGGGTAAGATTGATGCTCAGGTAAAGTACGGAAAGACGATTTTAGGAGTAGCAAAATTGGCCAGGAAACATAAAATTCCGGTAATTGCTCTTTGTGGAACTCTTACCGATGAAGCCTACGAATTGCATCGGTACGGGATTTCTGTTTTGGAAAGCATTATTTCTTCCCCGATGAGTTTAGAAGAGGTTATGAGGGGAAATAAGGAGTTGTTAAAGAAAAAAGCCGGAGAGTTAATCCGGCTTATTCTTCTTTCTAAGTGAACAGAAATGTCATTGCGAGGCCGAAGGCCGTGGCAATCTCTCACTTCTTTGAAAAGATGAGATTGCCACGTCGCTATCGCTCCTCGCAACGACTTCGTCGTCTTTCATCTATGGTCAAGCCACACGATTGATTAGTACCAGTTAGCTGAATCCATTACTGGACTTACACATCTGGCCTATCAACCAGGTCGTCTTCCTGGAATCTTTAGTCCACCTTGCGGCAGAGGGATATCTTATCTTGGGGGAGGCTTCGCGCTTAGATGCTTTCAGCGCTTATCCTTTCCGAACATAGCTACCCAGCGATTGCTCCTGGCGGAACAGCTGGAACACCAGAGGTTCGTCCATCCCAATCCTCTCGTACTAGGGATAGCTCCCCTTCAAATATCCAACGCCCACAGCAGATAGAGACCGACATTCTGTTACTTCATCTCCTATCAGAGACTTATAACCCCTTCTAGATTCAAGAAGAGGTGACTTCGCATTTCTGCGAAACTCTCACAGTCGCCCGTGAGATCGGACTATATCTTTACCTTTTCGAGGTATTTGGCGTATAGTCTCTGAGGCCACAGGAGAAAAATATCTCTTCTTTCAAATAACGTTTCCGACTTCGTGGTAATTGGAAGACCAAATTGGCTATCTTCCTAAAACCTTCAGGTTTAAGGTGACTTCCTTTTTCAATCAACTGAAGTACTTTAACAAAGAGCATAAAATCTTTTCTTTTCCCTGAATGAAGAGGATGTTTCTGAAAGAAAGGTATCAACCTTTCCTTTAGGTCTTTTCTGTCTTTCACAATCAAAACCCAGGTTTTATCTCTTTTGCTTTTAGGGTGATTAGGTTTAATGTAACCACATCCTAATCTTCTTTGAAATTGTTCTAAAATTAGTTTTCCCTGTGGGTTCTGACTGAGATGGAACTCTGTAATAACCTGCCAACCTAAAGGTAAATCTTTTCTTCGGCTGAAACCTACATAGAAACAGCCTTCTCCATCAACGAAGCCAGTAAAATATTCATCTGATATTTTTTTCCTGCTTGCCTGCTGATTATCCGCACACCCTCCGTTTTTACTTGCCATAGAGATATTTTATCTCTATCAACATCTTTTGTCAAGTAGGAGGTGATTCTCGGATTTCCCAGCATATAGCCAAATTTATAGACAGCAACGGTCACTTACTGTCTTACGACGTTCTAAACCCAGCTCACGTACCGCTTTAATGGGCGAACAGACCAACCCTTGGGACCTACTTCAGCCCCAGGATGCGATGAGCCGACATCGAGGTGCCAAACCTTGCCGTCGATATGAACTCTTGGGCAAGATCAGCCTGTTATCCCCGGAGTACCTTTTATCCGTTGAGCGATGACCCTTCCATTCAGAATCACCGGATCATTAAGCCCGTGTTTCCACTCTGCTCGACCTGTCGGTCTCGCAGTCAGGCTTCCTTATACCTTTACGCTCTACAACCGATTACCAAACGGCTTGAGGAAACCTTTGGGCACCTCAGTTACTTTTTATGAGGCAACCGCCCCAGTCAAACTGCCCGCCAAACACTGTCCCTCTTCTGGTTTCACAGAATAAGGTTAGAATCTCAAAACAGTAAGAGTGGTATTTCACTGGTGGCTCCACCAGCCCTGACGAGCCGGTTTCATAGCCTCCCACCTATGCTACACATACTATTTTAAAATCCAATGTTAAGTTACAGTAAAGGTTCCGGGGTCTTTTCGTCTTGCTGCGGGTAACCCGCGTCTTCACGGGTATCACAAATTCACCGAGTCCCTCGTTGAGACAGTGCTCCTATCGTTACAACATTCGTGCAGGTCGGAACTTACCCGACAAGGAATTTCGCTACCTTAGGACCCTTATAGTTAGGGCCGCCGTTTACCAGGGCTTCGATTCAACGCTTCTCCACCCAAAAAGGGCAGATGACATCTCCTCTTAACCTTCCGGCACCGGGCAGGTGTCAGTCCCTATACATCGTCTTACGACTTAGCAGAGACCTGTGTTTTTAGTAAACAGTCGCAGGAGCCATTTTTTTGCAACCCTCTCGTGCGAGAAATTGTAAAAACGCCTCACACTACTAGGGCACCCCTTATTCCGAAGTTACGGGGTTAATTTGCCGAGTTCCTTAACGAGAGTTATCTCGAGCGCCTAAGCATATTCTGCTTGTCTACCTGTGTCGGTTTGCGGTACGGTTACCCAAAAACCTTGTTTAGAGGTTTTTCTTGGCAGCGTGGAATCGATCAGTTCGCTCTCTCCGAAGAGAAAACTCCTATTCACCTCTTGGTTTTAAATGGAAGATAAAGATTTTCCTCATCTTCCCAACCTACGGGCTTAAACCACAATATCCATTATGTGGCTGATTTGTCCTTCTGCGTTACCTCATCACTCAAAACGGTTCTTAGGTAGTATCCGAATATTAACGGATTGTGCATTATCTACGCTTTTCAGCCTCGACTTAGCCACCGACTAACCCTGGGCGGATTAACCTTCCCCAGGAAACCTTAGACTTTCGGCGAATCTGTTTTTCACAGATTTTTTCGTTACTTATACCGGCATACTCTCTTCCCATACGTCCACCTGTCCTTGCGGTCAGGCTTCACTCGCTTAGGGAATGCTCCCCTACCATTCAGTTCATAGTTACTAGCCTATAGTTCATAGAAATCTACGAACTATGAACTCTGGACTACGAACTAAATCCACGGCTTCGGTAATGGACTTGAGCCCCGTTACATTGTCGGCGCAGAGTTACAAAAGTCTCGCAAATCTTACGATTTTTAGAGACTTCAAATCGATCAGTGAGCTGTTACGCTTTCTTTAAATGATGGCTGCTTCTGAGCCAACATCCTGATTGTCTGAGTGACTCCACTTCCTTTACCACTTAGTCCATATTAGGGACCTTAGCTAATGGTCTGGGCTGTTTCCCTTTTGACCATGGAGCTTATCCCCCACAGTCTGACTCCTCCAGCAACAATAATGGAATTCGGAGTTTAATTGGATTTGGAGACCTGGTGGGCCTCCTTATCCATTTAGTACTCTACCTCCACTACGCTTTCTGGAAGGCTAGCCCTAAAGCTATTTCGGGGAGAACCAGCTATCGCTGAGTTTGATTAGCCTTTCACTCCGACCCACAGCTCATCCCAGCAGTTTTCAACCTACACGGGTTCGAACCTCCCTCTGCGATTAGGCAGAGTTCATTCTGGCCATGGGTAGATCACTCAGCTTCGGGTCTATTTAAAGTAACTTTTTGTCGCCCTATTCAGACTCGCTTTCGCTACGGCTCCGTCTATGTTATAGACTTAACCTTGCTACTCTAAATAACTCGCCGGTTCATTCTTCAATAGGCACGTCATCACCCATTCTCTTCCGAATATAAGGAAGAGCATAGGGCTCTGACTGCTTGTAAGCATACGGTTTCAGGTTCTATTTCACTCCCCTCTCGGGGTTCTTTTCACCTTTCCCTCACGGTACTTGTTCACTATCGGTTGAAAGATTTTATTTAGCCTTAGCCCATGGTCGGGCCAGATTCCTACAGAATTCCACGAGTTCCGCAGTACTCAGGAACTTAATCAAGGCTTTCTTCGCTTTTCATCTACAGGGCTATTACCTTTTTTAGCCAGTCTTTCCAGGCTGTTCGACTAAGCGAAAAAATTTTAGGCCTTGTGCCAATCTGTATCTTGGCTTTGTTTAAGTCCTACAACTCCAAATAGAGAACGCATACAGGCTATTACCCCTATTTGGTTTAGGCTGTTCCCGTTTCGCTCGCCGCTACTAAGGGAATCGCATTCGTTTTCTTTTCCTCAGGATACTAAGATGGTTCAATTCTCCTGGTTTTGCCTCTAGCCCCTATTTTATTTAGAGATAGATATCTGCCGATTAAAGCAGATGGGTTGCCCCATTCGGAAATCTCCGGATCAAAGCCTATTTGCGGCTACCCGAAGCTTATCGCAGCTTACCACGTCCTTCTTCGCTATCTTTCACCAAGGCATCCTCCGTACGCTCTTTCTTGCTTGACCATAAACGAAAAATTGTCAAAGATCAACTTTTGATTTCAGTATATCTTACTTTTTAAATAATGTCAATTTTTTACTATATCTTATTTCTCAAACAATGTCAAATCTTTAGTATATCTTACTTCTTAAACAATGTCAAATGCAATGCAGTTACCGTCTAAATCCAAAGATAGCATGTGCTATCTTTTCTTGTATTTTGTCAATATCACCGGCAATTTCCCGCTTCTGAAATTACTTCTCGGACAATTTCAGTGATAGAAAACCGGCTTAGGGGGATACCGCGCTCTGCCGGAAGTTGGCAGGCAAGTGCTTTTATTTGTGCTATCTCTTCAGAGGGAAAAAAAGAATGGCCTGCCATGTCTTGGTTTATCCACAAGCCCTTGTTTTCGTTTATAGAAAAAACGTTTACGCCACTTACTGACTGTTTTTCTG
>Ga0210047_1000774_pt1 | contig 12179 bp, 10 predicted proteins | sample CryGeyCG2014_300_3_FD_185453 | JGI IMG/M metagenome (GOLD analysis project Ga0210047, IMG submission 185453) | Groundwater microbial communities from aquifer - Crystal Geyser CG01_land_8/20/14_3.00 (SPAdes) (version 2) | ecosystem: Environmental > Aquatic > Deep subsurface > Groundwater | place...
TACCAGGCTTCCGCCGTGACCCAGCGGTTGGTGGTGAACAGACCGGTCGGGTAGCCGTAGCTGTCCATCGCGATGGCGACCAGATGCGAAAGCGCCTCATCCCCTTGCGGCCACGGATCGGTGGCGGGATATGCGATGGGAGCAGCTCCGGCAGGCATGCCTTTGGGGCGCAAAAAAGTGTGGAAGTGACCATGCTCGCCGATTTCGCCGCGATGCGCGTGGTAGTAATACTGCGCATGGGTTTCGCGGTCATACACATCGTCATCGGGGTAGTGATTGAATTCGTAAAACGTCTCGCCCTTGTTCAGGGTGTCGCGCAATACTTCGCCGACCAGATTCAATTCGGCTTTTTGCAGTGCGCGGTAGCAGTGCAAAATTTCCTGCCCGGCGCGCTGCATGGCTTGCAACTGCGCCCGCGGAAGTCCGGCCAAAGAAAAAGCCACCGATTCCTCAACGGAACCGGTGGCGACTTGTTGCGCTGTTACCACTTCTTGGCGGCGCAGGGATTCTTGGCGCCGCAGGGATTTTTCGCCGCACACGGATTCATTGCGCCGCACGGATTCTTGGCCGCACAAGGATTTTTCGCCGCGCACGGATTCATGTGTTTGGCATCTTTCTTCATCTTTTTGGCTGCGCACGGGTTCTTGCCGGCACAGGGGTTCATCTGTTGCGCCGCGCAGGGATTTTTGGCCGCGCAGGGGTTGTGTGCGGCACAGGGGTTGGCCAGCGCGGGGCCGCTCATGGCGAGTGCCAGCGCACCGGAAACCAGCAGGGATTTGGTGATTTGATTGAGATTCATGGCGGTACTCCTGAATAAAGTTGGCATGGCCGAAATGGCGGATGCAGGTCTTGGTCGGTGCAGCGCGCGCAACCTTACAGGCGCGGATTGTTTTGGGCAAGCGGCTGCCGCTATGATGCACACTGGCGCACAATCTGTGCCCCTGTTTTCGGAAAGGCTTTGCCGTGTCGGACGAATCTCGTGAAATGAACACCGAAGAAGCGCGCGAAGCGCTGCATGTCTCATTGCCGATGCAGGCATTCAGGGCATCCTTGCCCTATCTGCTGGTGCTGGGGCTGATCGCGCTGGCCGCCTACTGGCTGATCGACCCCGCGCCGCCGAAAAAGATGGTCATTTCGATCAGCAAGGAAGACGGTAATTACCAGGCTTACGCCAGCCTGTATGCCGCGCTGCTGCAAACGGAAGGCATCACCCTCGAAATCCGCGAGAGCGAAGGGCCGCGGCAAAGTCTGGATGAACTGAGCCAGGAAGATTCCGGCGTGGACCTCGCCCTGGTGCCGGGTGGGATGGCCGGTGCGCAATCCAGCGTCGGCATGGTTTCCCTCGGCAGTCTGTATTACGAGCCGCTGTGGATTTTCTACAAAGGGCGGCAAAAAATCGAACACCTGTCCCAACTCAAGGGGCTGCGCGTCGGGGCGGGACGCCCCGACAGCGGCACCCGTTTGCTGACGCAACTGATCCTTGATGCGGCGGGGGTGAATGGGCGCAACGCGACCCTGTACGAAATCGGCGAGGACGACTCGAAAGAGGCGCTGCGGCACGGCGTGGCGGATGTGATCTTTCTATCCGGGGTGCCGGATTCGCCGCTGATTCGCGAGGTTGCCCTGATGCCGGGGGCGAATCTGGTTGATTTGCAGGATGCCGAAGCGCTTTCTCGCCAGTTCAATTTTCTGCATGAGCGGGTGTTGCCGCAAAGCGCGCTCAGCTTGCAGGCCAACCTGCCGCCGCAACGCACCCGCTTGCTGGCGCCCGCCGTCACCCTGGTGGCGCGCGAAGCGCTGCATCCGGCGCTGGCCTACCTGCTGCTCAAGGTGCTGACGCGCGTCCACGGCGGCGCGGGCATGCTGAATCAGGAACACGAATTTCCGTCACACAAGGATTCCGATTTCGAGTTGAGCAGTCAGGCCGCGTACTTTTTTCAATCCGGCCCGCCGTTTCTCGACCGCTATCTGCCATTCTGGGCTGCCACGTTTGTCAGCCGTGTGCTGATCATCCTGCTTCCCCTGCTGGCGCTGGCGATTCCCCTGAGCCGGGTGATCCCCGCGCTGTACACCTGGCTGATCAAGTCGCGCATCCACAAACTGTACGGCGAACTGCGCTTTCTCGAACTGCAATTGCGTAACACGCCGCCGCCTGTCGATTTCGCCCGCTTCCGCAACGAACTGGACGCGATCGAGAACAAGGTCAACCGCCTGCGTCTGCCGGTCGCGTTTTCCAGCCATCTGTACGAGTTGCGCAGCCATGTCGGGCTGGTGCGGGCGCGCATCGAATCCTGGTGATTGCCCTAAACTTCCCCGTTGGCGCGCCGATATCTTGTTCACAGGGGCGCGCACTGCGTTCCAAGGGAAAGGAGATGTGCCATGACGATCCCGATGAATAGGGAAAATTATCGTGGGGAGCAGCCGAAGATGCGGGTTGAGACCTATAACGACAAAGTGATGAACGCGGGCTTGAATCCGCAACTGGCGCTTGCGGCGGCGGGCGAGTTGGCGCGCGATCCGCATCATCCTTTGCCGCCCGCGCTGGCGGAGTGCGAGATCGAGGGATTCCTGCAAAAGATGTCCACCTGCCAGCGCTGACTGCGCTGCCGCTCTGTTCTCCCGGGCGGCGCATGCCGACCGCTGCGGCACGGTTTTATCCGTGCCGCGCCGATGGGGGCGAGGGCGTGTGTGCTATCCTTCAGCGAACTTTTGGCTGACTTTTTCGATGCGCTTCCTGTCTTTTTTACTGTTCCTGATTCCGACGCTGGCATGGGCCGATGCGGCGCGGGATTTTATGTCCGCGCGCGCCGCATTTGCCGCCGGCAAGGCGGTCGAACTGGAGAAGATCGCGCCGCGCCTGCTGGATTCCACGCTGGAACCTTACGTCACCTATTACCGCCTGCGCATGCGCTGGGACGAGGCGGACAGTGCGCCGACGCGAGAATTTTTCGCGCGTGTGGAAGATACGCCGGTAATCGATCAATTCCGCGGTGAATGGCTGAAACAGATGGCCAGGCGGGGGCGCTGGGAGGAGTTTGCGGCGGAATATCCGAATCTGGTTGAAGCCGATGCGGAACTGACCTGTCATGCCTTGCACTGGCAGCGCCGGGAAGACGAGGACAAAGCACTGCTCGGCGCGCGCGCCGTGTGGTTCACCGACGCGGCGCAAAGCGAAAATTGTCTGCCGCTGTTCGCGGCGGCGATAGGGCGCGGATTTATTACCGCGCGCGATGTGCAGCAGCGGATGCAGCAGTTGCTCGAAACAGGCAAGCTGTCTGCGGCCAAAAAGCTTAATTCCTCTCTTCCCGCAACAGCCCGCTGGCCGCTGACCGAGCTGGAAGCGGCATGGCGCAATCCGCAGCGCTATTTGCAAAAAACCGCCTTCGCCGCCGCTTCCGCCGGTCGCCGTGCGGTGGCGCTGTTCGCGCTGCAACGTCTGGCGCGGCGCTCGGTCAATCTGGCGCATGCCGAGTGGCAGCGCATCATCGGTCATTTTTCCGAAGACGAGCGACGCCAGGGCTTTGCCGCGCTGGGTTACGCGGCCGCGCTGGAACAGGATGAACGGGCACTGGGCTGGTACGAAGCGGCAGGCACCGCCGAGTTGGGCGAGAAGCAACTGGCGTGGCGCGTGCGCGCCGCGCTGCGCGCGGAAAACTGGCACGAGGTGCAACTCGGTATCGCGGCGATGTCGCCGCAGCAGCAGAGCGAAGCGGCCTGGCGTTACTGGCGCGCGCGCGCGCTCAAAGCGCTGGGGCGGGTGGCGGAGGCGGACGCCTTGCTGGTGCCGCTGAGCCGCGAATACCACTACTACGGCCAACTGGCGCTGGACGAGCTGGGTGAGATACCTGGCGCGTGGGCGCCAACCGCAAAATTTGAGGCGGATGAAGCGCAGATCGAAGCGATGCAGGGACGCCCGGAGATCCAACGCACGATCCTGCTTTACCGCATGGGATTGCGCACCGAAGCGGGGAAGGAATGGGACTGGGCGATGCGCGGCCTGACCGACCGCGAATTGCTGATTGCCGCCGAAGTGGCGCAACGCAACGGAATGTATGACCGCTCGATCAACGCCGCCATGCGCACGATCGAGTTGCACGATTTCAACCTGCGCTATCCCGCACCTTACCGCGAGGCACTGCAAACCCCGCTGCAGGAACACGATGTGGAAGAAGCCTGGGTGTACGGCCTGATGCGCCAGGAAAGCCGTTTCGTCACCCACGCCAAATCGGAAGTCGGCGCCGCCGGGCTGATGCAGATCATGCCGGATACCGCGCGCTGGGCGGCTCGGCGGCTCGGCTTGAAAGGCTATCGCAAAGGCATGATTCACCAGCTCGACATGAACCTGCGCCTTGGCACCTACTACATGAAGAACGTGTATAGCCGTTTCGACGATAATCCGGTGCTAGCCTCCGCCGCCTATAACGCCGGGCCGACCCGCGCCAAAAAATGGCGCGCCAACCGCCCGCTGGAAGGCGCGATCTACGTCGAGACCATCCCCTTCGACGAGACGCGCGACTACGTGCGCAAAGTGATGAGCAACACGATCTACTACGCCAAACTGTTCGGTCACAGCGACGAAACGCTCAAGCAGCGTCTGGGCGTGATCGACAGCAAAGTGCCGGTTGTTTCTGCCGATGAGCGATAGCAAGCCGAAAATCTATTGCGTCGGCGGTGCGGTGCGCGACCGCCTGCTCGGCCTGCCGGTGCGGGATCATGACTGGGTCGTCGTCGGCAGCACGCCGGAAGAGATGGTCTCGCGCGGCTTCAAGCCGGTGGGCGCGGACTTCCCCGTGTTCCTGCATCCCGGCACGCACGAGGAGTACGCGCTGGCGCGCACCGAGCGCAAAACGGCGGCGGGCTACAAGGGTTTCAACGTCTATGCCGCGCCCGATGTCACGCTGGAACAAGACCTGCTGCGCCGCGACTTCACCATCAACGCCATCGCCGAGGATACCGACGGCAAGCTCATCGACCCCTACCACGGCCAAGCCGACCTGAAGGCAGGCGTGTTGCGCCACGTCAGCGACGCCTTCGCCGAAGACCCGGTGCGCATCCTGCGCGGCGCGCGCTTCGCCGCGCGCTTCGATTTCAGTTTTGCTCCGGAAACACTGGCGCTGATGCGCCGCATGGTGGCCAACGGCGAAGTCGATGCGCTGGTCGCCGAACGTGTGTGGCAGGAACTGGCGCGCGGCCTGATGGAAAAGCATCCCTCGCGTTTTTTCCTCACCCTGCGCGAATGCGGCGCGCTGAAAAAGATATTGCCCGAAGTGGACGCGCTGTTCGGCGTGCCGCAACCCGCGCACTACCATCCCGAGATCGACTGCGGCGTGCATGTGATGATGGTCATCGACGACACCGCGAAACACCGGTGTTCACTCGAAGTGCGCTTCGCCGCACTCGGCCACGATCTGGGCAAAGCGAACACCCCGGCCGACATCCTGCCACGCCACATCGGCCACGAGATGCGCGGCGTCGATCTGCTGAAAGGCTTGTGCGCGCGTCTGCGAGTTCCCTCCGAAAGCCGCGACCTTGCGTTGCTGGTGGCAAAGCAGCACGGCAATATCCACCGCGCCAAAGAACTGCGTGCCGACACCATCGTCAACCTGTTCGACGCCTGCGACCTGTGGCGCAAACCGGAACGTTTTGAACTCATCCTGCAAACCTGCGAATCCGACGCACACGGACGCACCGGCCACGAGAACGACGCTTACCCGCAAACCGAATACCTGATGAATTGCGCAAGAGCCGCGCAAGGCGTGAATGGCGGCGACATCGCGCGCGTCTGTGCCGACAAAAACCTCATTGCCGCCAAGGTCCGCGAAGCGCGCATTTTGGCGGTGGAGCGGGTGGTCAATAACAATAAGAAGTGATCGAAGCCAGAAGGCGGGTCTCGGCCAAGAACGGAGCTTCACGGGTGACATTGCGACGGGCTGGTCGTTGGCCTTATACAAAGCTTTCCATAAGGCCGACAAGCCGCCCTTCCCTCAAATCCCTCATCACCCCAGCAGCGTTTGATAAAGAGCGGGGTCCTGCGCTGAATAGCAGCAGAAGATGACCTCTTGCAATGAGGCATTGCGGCTCACGAAATCGCGCACCGTGTCCACCGCGATGTGCGCTGCCGGTTCTTTTGGGTATCCGTAGACGCCGGTGCTGATGGAGGGGAAGGCAATGGAGAGTATGCCGTGGGCGGCGGCGATTTCCAGCGAGCGGCGATAACAGGATGCGAGCAGTTTCGCTTCGCCCTGTGTGCCGCCGTGCCAGACGGGGCCAACTGTGTGGATGATGTAACGCGCCGGCAGCAGATAGCCTTGGGTGAGTTTGGCATCGCCGGTGGCGCAGCCGCCGAGGGTGCGGCATTCGGCCAAGAGTTGCGGCCCCGCCGCGCGGTGGATTGCGCCGTCCACGCCGCCACCGCCGAGCAGCGGGTTGTTCGCCGCGTTGACGATGGCATCGACCCGCAGGGTGGTGATGTCAGCTTCGATGGCGCGGATGAGGGCGGCCACATTCTCCTGCTATTTCACGCAGTCCACGTAATACAACCGCTCGCCGTCGATCTTGTCCGCCACCAGGCCGTGGATGTCAGTCTCGAAGCCGGCAAATTTGCTGTTGAAATCACGCGCGAATTTGAGGTAATCGACGATGGTTTTGTTGAAACGCTCGCCGGGGATCAGCAGTGGAATGCCGGGCGGATAGGGGGTGAGCAACACGGCGGTGACACGGCCTTCCAGGTCGTCGATGGCCACGCGCTCGATCTCGTCATGCGCCATTTTGGCGAAGGCGTCGGACGGTTTCATCGCGGGCTGCATGTCGGACAGATACATTTCGGTGGTCATCTTCGCCACGTTGTTGGTTTTGTAGGTGTCGTGAATTTGCTGGCACAGGTCGCGCAGGCCGGTGCGCTCGTATTGCGGGCGTTTGGCGGCGAACTCCGGCAGGATGCGCCAGATCGGCGCGTTCTTGTCGTAGTCGTCCTTGAACTGTTGCAGCGCGGCGAGCAGGGTGTTCCAGCGACCTTTGGTGATGCCGATGGTGAACATGATGAAGAAGGAATACAGGCCGCATTTCTCGACGATGACGCCGTGCTCGGCCAGGTATTTGGTGACCATCGCGGCGGGGATGCCGGAGTCGGCAAAGTCGCCGTCCACGTCCAGTCCGGGCGTGATGACGGTGGCCTTGATCGGGTCAAGCATATTGAAACCTTCGGCCAATTTGCCAAAGCCGTGCCACTTGTCCTCCGGATGCAGCATCCAGTCGGCGCGCTCGCCGATGCCTTCGTCGGCGATGTTGTCCGGCCCCCACACCTTGAACCACCAGTCGGCCTCGAACTCCTCGTCCACCTTGCGCATGGCGCGGCGAAAATCCAGCGCTTCGGCGATGCTTTCCTGCACCAGCGCGGTGCCGCCCGGCGGTTCCATCATCGCGGCCGCCACGTCGCAAGAGGCGATGATGGCGTACTGCGGCGAGGTGGAGGTGTGCATCAGATACGCCTCGTTGAATACATGGCTGTTCAACTGGCGCGACTCCGGCTCGCGCACCAGAATCTGAGACGCCTGCGACAATCCCGCCAGCAGTTTGTGGGTGGATTGGGTGGCGAAGATCATCGATTCCCTGGCGCGCGGGCGGCTGCGGCCGATGGCGTGCATGTCCCGGTAGAAATCATGGAATGCCGCATGCGGCAGCCAGGCTTCGTCGAAATGCAGGGTGTCGATTTTGCCGTCGAGCATTTCCTTCAGCGTCTCGACGTTGTAAAGCACGCCGTCATAGGTGCTCTGCGTGATGGTGAGGATGCGCGGCTTTTTTTTCTTGTCCCTGATGAACGGGTTGGCGTCGATCTTTTTCCGGATGCTGGCCATGTCGAATTCCGATTTCGGAATCGGGCCGATGATGCCGAAGTTGTTGCGCGTCGGGGTGAGGAACACCGGCACCGCGCCGGTCATCATGATCGCGTGCAGGATGGATTTGTGGCAGTTGCGGTCCACCACCACGATGTCGTCCGGCGCGACGGTGGAGTGCCACACGATTTTGTTGGAGGTCGAGGTGCCGTTGGTGACGAAGAACAGGTGGTCGGCATTAAAGATGCGCGCCGCGTTGCGCTCGCTTGCCGCGACCGGGCCGGTGTGGTCGAGCAACTGTCCCAGCTCATCCACCGCGTTGCATACGTCGGCACGCAGCATGTTCTCGCCGAAGAACTGGTGGAACATCTGTCCCACCGGCGCTTTCAGGAAGGCCACACCGCCGGAGTGTCCCGGGCAGTGCCAGGAATAGGAACCGTCCTGGGCATAGTCGAGCAGGGCGCGGAAGAACGGCGGCGCCAGCGAATTGAGATAGGCTTTCGCCTCGCGAATGATATGGCGAGCCATAAATTCAGGCGTGTCCTCGTGCATATGGATGAAGCCGTGCAGCTCGCGCAGGATGTCGTTGGGAATGTGGCGCGAGGTGCGCGTCTCGCCGTACAGATAGATCGGGATGTCGGCATTGCGGAAACGCAGTTCGCGCACGAAAGCACGCAGCGCCTTCAGCGCCGATTCGGTCTCTTCCTTGCTGCCGCTGCCGAATTCCTCGTCGTCGATCGACAGCAGAAACGCCGAGGCGCGGCTTTGCTGTTGCGCGAACGAAGTCAGGTCGCCGTAACTGGTGACGCCGAGCACTTCCATGCCTTCTTTTTCGATGGCATCCGCCAGCGCGCGGATGCCGAGGCCGCTGGCGTTTTCCGAGCGAAAGTCCTCGTCGATGATGATGATGGGGAACCTGAATTTCATGGCTTGGCCTCTGATGGGGTGATATGGATTGGCGCGAACTGTCGCAGATTGAGCCGGCGATTTGGGCGGTTATTTGAGCAGTGGATAGGGGGTTGCCAGGGAGGCCACCAGTTCGGCCAGCACCTCGCGGAACTGCTGCTCGTCGCAACCCATGAGGATGGCGTCTTCGAGTGCGTCGCCGCAGACTTGGCGGATCTCGACGAGGTTCTCCTGCAACACCTTGTTCTTCTCCACGCAGGCGATGACATTGCCTTGGGGGCCGCGCCAGATAATTTGTGTGCTTTTGGTCATTTCAAATTCAAAATCTAATCGGCTTCTGTGAACTCTGTGTCAAAAATGCTTTTTTGCATTTCAGATTTTCGGCAGGGTGACACCGACCTGCCCCTGATACTTGCCGCCACGGTCTTTATAGGATGTCTCGCACACTTCGTCGCTCTCGAAGAACAGCACCTGTGCCACGCCTTCGTTGGCGTAGATCTTGGCGGGCAGCGGCGTGGTGTTGGAAAATTCCAGCGTCACGTAACCTTCCCACTCCGGCTCGAACGGCGTGACGTTGACGATGATGCCGCAGCGCGCATAGGTGGATTTGCCCAGACACACGGTCAGCACATTGCGCGGGATGCGGAAATATTCCACGGTGCGCGCCAGTGCGAAAGAGTTGGGCGGGATGATGCAGTAGTCAGCCTCGACGTTCACGAAGGAACTCGGATCGAAGTTCTTGGGATCGACGATGGTGCTGTTGATGTTGGTGAACAGCTTGAATTCGCGCGAGCAGCGGATGTCGTAACCGTAGCTGGAGGTGCCGTAGGAGACGATCTTCTTGCCGTCCACTTCCTTCACCTGGTTCGGCTCGAACGGCTCGATCATGCCGCGCTGTTCGCACATGCGGCGGATCCACTTGTCTGACTTGATGCTCATGCGGCTTCCTTGAAGATTTAGGCGTGCGCGATTTTACCTAATTCCTCGGCGGTGCGTGGGTTTTGCTACAATCGCGCCTCGCTTAAGGAACCTGTCACATGACCCGCAAGATTCTCGTCACTTCCGCCCTGCCCTACGCCAACGGCAGCATCCACCTCGGCCACTTGGTCGAGTACATCCAGACCGATATCTGGGTCCGTTTCCAGAAGATGCGCGGCAACACCTGCCACTACGTCTGTGCCGACGACACCCACGGCACCCCCATCATGCTGCGCGCCGGCAACGAAGGCATTACGCCGGAACAATTGATCGCCCGCGTGTGGCAGGAGCATTTCGACGACTTCAGCGCGTTCTATATCGCGTTCGACAACTACGGTTCGACCAACTCCGGCGAAACAAAGGAATTTGCCCAAGGAATCTATCGCACCCTGAAGGCCAAAGGCCTGATCGAAGTGCGCTCCATCGAGCAGTTCTACGACCCGGTGAAGAACATGTTCCTGCCGGATCGCTTCATCAAGGGCGAATGTCCGAAGTGTCACGCCAAGGACCAGTACGGTGACAACTGCGAAGTGTGCGGCGCCGCTTATGCCCCCACCGAACTCATCAACCCGTATTCCGCCGTGTCCGGCGCCAAACCGGAGCTGCGCAACTCCGACCACTACTTCTTCAAGCTCTCTGCCGACTCGTGCCAGCAATTTCTGCGCGAATGGACGCGCAGCGGCTCACTGCAACCGGAAGCGGCGAACAAGATGCAGGAATGGCTGGGCGCGGAAGGCGAGAACAAGCTGACCGACTGGGACATCTCGCGCGACGCGCCTTATTTCGGTTTCGAGATCCCCGATGCGCCGGGCAAATATTTCTACGTTTGGCTGGACGCGCCAGTCGGCTATATGGGCAGCTTCAAGCAACTCTGCTCACTCCCCTCGCCCTCCGGGAGAGGGGCTGGGGGTGAGGGCTCGCCCTTGAATTTCGACGACTACTGGAAACAAGGATCCGATGCCGAGCTGTACCACTTCATCGGCAAGGATATTTTGTATTTTCACGCGCTGTTCTGGCCGGCCATGTTGCAGCACGCGGGTTTCCGCACCCCGACCAAACTCTTCGCGCACGGCTTCCTCACCGTCAACGGCGAGAAGATGAGCAAATCACGCGGTACCTTCATCACCGCGCGCAGCTACATCGACCACATCAAGAACACCGAATACCTGCGCTACTACTACGCCGCCAAGCTCAATGGCAGCATGGAAGACATCGACCTGAACCTTGAGGATTTCGTGGCGAAGGTGAATAGCGACCTGATCGGCAAGTACATCAACATCGCCAGCCGTTGCGCGGGGTTCATCAGCAAGAAGTTCGTCGGCAAGCTCGGCAACTGCGATGCCGCCGCATCCGCCGAGTTTAAGACCGCGTTCGACAGCAACGAGATCGCCCGTTGCTTCGAGGAACGCGACTACGCACGCGCCCTGCGCGAAATCATGCGTCTGGCCGATGTGGCGAACCAGTACATCGCCGAAAAGGCTCCCTGGACGATGGCGAAACAGGAAGGCAAGGAAGCCGAGTTACATGAGGTCTGTTCAACCGCGCTGACCCTGTTTCGCGACCTGACGCTGTACCTGAAACCCGTGCTGCCGGAACTGGCTGCACAGGTCGAGCGTTTCCTCAATATCGGCCCCCTCACTTGGCAAGACTCATGGCAGCCGCTGCCAGCCGGCCACACAATCAACCCCTATCAACATCTGGCCACCCGCCTCGACCCGAAACTGATCGAAGCGATGGTCGCCGCCAACCAGGAAAGCCTGAAACCCATGACCGAATCTCACTCCAAAACACGCCACGCCGAGGCACAGCAACACCAACCCTCACCCCTGGCCTCTCTCCCTTCAGCGGGCGAGGAGGACAAGATGGAAGCTATCGCCGAGACCATCAACATTGACGACTTCGGCAAGATCGATCTGCGCGTGGCGCGCATCGTCAATGCGGAGCACGTGGAAACCGCGAACAAGCTGCTCAAGCTGACGCTGGACATCGGCGAAGAGAATCCGCGCACGGTGTTCGCGGGCATCAAGTCGGCCTACGACCCCGAGAAGCTGAAGGGACGCATGACCGTGATGGTCGCCAACCTCGCCCCGCGCAAGATGAAGTTCGGCCTGAGCGAAGGCATGGTGCTGGCCGCTTCCGGCGAGACACCGGGCTTGTTCATCCTGTCGCCGGATGACGGTGCACAGCCCGGCATGCGAATCAAATAAGTGCACCGTCATTCCGGCGCAGGCCGGAATCCAGGAAAGGTCTGATTAAGTCCGTCACACCGGCGAAGGCCGGTGTCCAGTTGATTAAAAACACTGGATTCCGGCCTGCGCCGGAATGACGAATGAGGATTTAATCAGCGATTCCCTGCGCGGGAATGACAAAGTTGTTTCACTCACCGGAGCTCGACATGGACTACGACATCCTCATCATCGGTTCCGGCCCCGCCGGGCAGCATGCGGCGTGGCAGGCGGCGCG
>Ga0210047_1000788_pt1 | contig 12061 bp, 9 predicted proteins | sample CryGeyCG2014_300_3_FD_185453 | JGI IMG/M metagenome (GOLD analysis project Ga0210047, IMG submission 185453) | Groundwater microbial communities from aquifer - Crystal Geyser CG01_land_8/20/14_3.00 (SPAdes) (version 2) | ecosystem: Environmental > Aquatic > Deep subsurface > Groundwater | place...
TGCAGAGCAAATTCATCAGTCATGCCGGGCATAAGGTCTGGAGAGGGCGATTTTTCAATAATTTGCTCCGGCACTCCAATAAATCGTGCCAATTCTTTTACCTGCGTTTTATAAAGGGTCGCAATAGAGTCAATGTCAGAGCCACTATCACCGTACTTTACAAAGTAGCCAGTGAGCTTTTCAGTTTTATTGCAACAACCAATAACAAGATAGTTATAAAGTTCTGCATAATAATACCACATCACCATTCTCAATCTATGTTTTATCCTGTGATATGCGATACCCCTCTTTAACTCATCAATTCCTTCCCCGCCCTTCAAACTCTTTAAAAAGGTTGTTTCATTTTCGTCTTGAAATTTCATATACTTATTTAAAACATATTTTTTCTGAATTATCCTTGGTATAAATCTTGCTGGGGGTTCGAGTTTGTAAACTCCAATTTCATTCAGAATTGGAGTGAGGTTAACCTTTTTAAGATTTATATTCAACGAATTGGCAACAAGCATTGCGTCCTTTTCACTCTTGGGAGAGCTGTCCCTTTCTGGCATAAAAAGTGCAATGACATTTTCTTTTCCGAGGGCTTTTACCGTGAGAAGTGCGGCAAGCGCAGAATCAATACCACCGCTTAAGCCAATGATTGCTCCATCTCTATGAAACTTCGAAACACTATCTTTGATAAAATTTGTAATTACATCTTCGACTTTTTCCGGTTGTTTGATTTTAAGACTATCTTTTATTGTCATAATATCACCTTTGGTCATTATAACACAAAAAATTGCAAGATTTTAAAATTAGAAAAGGGTTTTACTTTTTGAAAGAATTCTTGAAAGTTACTACACGCTCTTAGAATTAAAATCTCATACTGGAAATAACGACCAATTTTTTCTAAAAAGCAGTGGGTATTATAGTAGTTCAATTAAGTATTTTGTCTACTCGTTACAAGCTATTCTCCAAATAAAAACCTGAAAAGATCAACCCCATTTACCCTGTGATCAAAATTGAGGTCACAGAACTCATTAAAACCTTCGTTCATATATGTTTTGCCGAACGAAGCAATAATGGATTTAAAATCATTTGTATCAATTGTACCATCGAAATTTACATCCTTCAAATCAAAACCACTTGCAGAAATATTAACAAAGGATTCTCCATCTTCATTTTGAACCTTTATTGTACCATTAACAGAGCCACGAATTTTCCCTTTTATTGTTACCTCACCCAGTGCGCTGTTTAACCTCACAAGCCCAAACTCGTTATCAATAATCGCACTATTTTGAGAAACTGAATTGATATAAAAATTATGTCGTGGAAATATAACAAATGCATCTCTCTTTTTATCAAAATTCACTTCAACTTCAAAGGTTTTATCACTCAAGAACGTAATAGGGATACCAATAGCTGGCATAATACGTGAAGGCTTATTTTCATAAGAAGAGTTTAGTTTCCAGATTATTGCAGGGTCTCCGTATATATTAAGGTCATAAATATTCATCAGGCTTCCCTCGACAGGATCTTCAAGATTTTTCCACAAAAGATTATTAAAATAATATTGAAAAGATGAGTAAAGAGACCTACCCACAGTTTCTCCCTGAATAAGATTCTTCAAAAAATAATATTCAATGCTCTCTGTTCCTCCGTCATCGGGCAAAGAAAAATATGAAGGTGTAAATGAAATTTCGGTCGAACCTATAAAAACGATCCCTCCTTTCAAAAGGACTGTCTTTCCAAGATTGTCTTTACCGTTCTCGTTAAGGCAGCTTCCTGAAAAGAAAATACCATTTGCGCTGAACTGGTCGTCCTTTGAAATAAACGGTTGAAACTGAAATCCGTCATCGGGAAAACCATTTTTATTTTTATCATCCCACCATTCACTAAAGGCTGAACCACTACTGCCATGGGACTCCCAGGCTACAAGACCTGCATCCTTTATCGCATCATAAAAATTTTCCTTATTGAGAGGTAAATCACAATCAAAAACAGATGGGAAAGAACCATTTTTCTCATAAAGAGTAACGGTGTCACAGGAGAGAATACCTTTTACAAGTTCGCTAAACCTTGCTCCATCGCCATTGAAAATTTTTGCATCTTGATAAATTTCGCCAGGGAATGCAATAAATGAAGATGTTAAAACTGCTTTCTGAGGAGGATTCTCCACGAAACTAACCTCATTACTAAAAATCTTGCTAATTGTATTGTTGTCGTCGAATGGAATTCTTCCTACTATAAGATCTGGGTTTATTGATATCCTATCATCAAAAAGCTCTCCTGGAAATCCGTCTTCATCTTTATCAATATTCTCTTTTAATAAACTGTAGTAAAAGTCAGTTTCCGTTAAACCAGGCAGGGTATGCGAGATAGAGTGATTTAAGCTTGAAGGATACATATCCGGACGAGGGATTTTGTCCTCACTTCCCAAGATAAGCAGATAACCTGAGTTAAAATGATCCTTCAAATATTTTTTTATCTCTACTGGTTTATTTGAGCCGATGTTTTCAATCGTTACGATAGACACCTTGAAATCGCTCTTCCTGAGGTCATAAAACAACTGAGCAGATTGCAATAAGTCTTTGCTGGTCAATATAATATAGTTATCTTTGTTGTTAGGCCTTGCGCCCCCAATTGAAAGAAGAACAACAAAAATAGATATAAAAAATAAAATGGTAAATTTATGCTTCACTATAAGCCATCATTTTCCAGTCGCCATTATGACAATCGTCTGGACGACAAGGATTACAGAAAAACTAAATCCAGCAGAATAAAAGCTTGTCTTCTCGAAATAGCTGTTGTTTGTTCCTTTCATAAAAAAGAAAATTGCAAGCAAGGCTCCCACAATGAGAATGCTCGCAAAATAAAAATAATTAGAGTACAATTGCGTGAAAAACCTTGTAAGAAAAAGTAAAGACAGAATAAGGTTAAAGAATACTCTATGAAATTCGCCACCTTGAATTAAAAGGAGGGCAAGGAAGGAAATGACAAAAAGACTTAAAAAGCTGCCCAGATAAACAATACCGATAGCATCTGGCACTTCGAAAATAGAAAAATAAACGAGCACAGCTGATAATGTAGCAAAAAATACTTCTTTGCTGCGATACTCTGTTTTCTTTGCTATCAAATAGAAAAATACTCCGATTAAAAAAAGCACTGCTGATTCAATAACAAGGGCTTTAATACCAAGAAGAATGAGATACTTTATAAGAATTTTTAATCCAAAAAATGATAAAGTTAAAACTACGAATATCCTTATGAAATTTTTACGTATATACACCTTTTTTAAGACTCCTCATTATCGAAGAATAACTCCTTGGATACTTTGCCGGTGTTGGGTTGACTTTCTTGATAATGATCAGGTACCTTTCTCTTTCTCTTTCTCTTTCTTTTTCTCTTTCGCTTTCAAGTGTGTATTTTTGAATTTTTCCTACTTTCCCTCCAAGTTTGTTTATAAATTGTCCACATTTTTCAACTTCTGCAATATCTCCTTTTCCCTTCCATAATACAAGCGAGCCACCCTTTTTCAAAAAGGGCAGACCTATCTCAACATTTACGGGTAATTTGTCAAGTTCTCTCATCAACACAACATTGAATTTCCCCCTGAAGGCTTCGTCGTTTGCAAGTTCTTCACCTCTTGCATTGAAAACTTCGACATCGTTAAACGCTAGCTTTCTTAAAAGAACCGTAAGAAAAAAGGTTCTCTTTCGTTGAGAATCGACAAGAATCATCTTTAATCGAGGAAATGCTATCTTTACAGGGAGACCAGGAAAACCTGCACCTGTACCTATATCAATAACATTCAGTTCCTTATTTTCAAGTTTAATGGCTTTAGAAATTTCAAGTGAGTCAATAAAATGTTTCAGGGCAATTTCTCTGTCATCGGTTATTGCAGTCAAGTTGAATCTTGTTTCATTCCAGTCCTGAAGAACGCTCTTATAAACTTCAAACATATTCAGGGCTTCTTTACTTAAAACAAGTCCTAACGGCCTTGCCTGATCTGAAAGAAAATCTTTAAAATTTAGCTCGCTAATGTGAATTTCACCTCTCCTTTTTCCATGAAACACTTAATTTTTGCACTTTTTTCTATATCATTTTTTATTATAAATTCAGCAAGAGGGTTTTCAATATACCTCTGAATGGTTCTCTTAAGCGGCCGAGCACCATAAACGGGGTCAAATCCCTTATTCACAAGGGAAATTTTCACATCATTGTCAAATTCAACATCTATTCCCTTCTCTTGAAGTTTGCTTAAGGTACGAGAAAGCAAGATATTAACGATTTTCCTTATTTCGCTTGTACCAAGCGGATTAAATACGATAATTTCGTCAACCCTGTTCAGAAATTCGGGCCTGAAAAGCCTTCTCATCTCTTCATAAACTCTCTCAACAACTCTTTCGTACTGGTCCATATAATCCTTTGTACCAGGCATTGCATTAATTTCTGATATGTATCTACTCCCAATGTTTGAAGTCATAATTATAATCGTATTTTTAAAATCGATTGTTCTTCCCTTTGAGTCTGTAAGCCTTCCATCATCGATCATCTGGAGGAGAACATTAAAAACATCTGGATGCGCCTTTTCTATCTCGTCAAGCAACACAACCGAGTAAGGTTGCCTTCTCACAGCCTCGGTGAGCTGTCCTCCTTCCTCATAGCCGACATAGCCTGGAGGAGCGCCAATAAGCCTTGAGACAGAAAATTTCTCCATGTATTCTGACATATCAATGCGGATAAGTACTTTCTCGGTATCAAACAAGGATTCCGCAAGCACCTTTGCAAGCTCTGTTTTACCAACGCCAGTGGGTCCAAGGAAAATAAAAGAACCAAGAGGCCTATTTGGATCCGACAGTCCTGCTCGTCCTCTTCTTATAGAGTTTGCTACAGCGTTGATTGCCTGTTCCTGGCCAACAACTCTTTTCCTAAGTTGATCTTCAAGGGTGAGAAGCTTCTCTTTTTCTGCTTTAAGCATCCTTGTAACAGGAATGCTTGTCCATCTTGAAACCACTTCAGCAACTTCCTCCTCACCAACTTCCTCCTTTAAGAGGGGGGTGCCCTTCTGCAATTCTTTAAGTTTATCATTTTCTTCCTCAAATTTTTTGTTAAGAGTTGGTAATTCGCCATAGATTATCCGCGCTGCCTCGTCAAGATCGCCTCTCTGCTCTGCAAGTTTTGCTTTTGTCTTTAACTCTTCTACCTGTTGTTTTATTTTTCTAATGCTTTCTATTCTTTCTTTCTCTTGTTTCCACTTGGCTGTGAGTGCATCATCTTTTTCTTTCAGATTTGCAAGCTCGGTGTCAATTGATTTCAACCTTTCCAAAAAGCCTGGGTCACTTTCTTTCTCAAGAGCCTTTTTCTCCATCTCAAGTACTCTTATTTTTCTTTTCAGCTCGTCAAGTTCTACTGGCATGCTGTCTATCTGCATCCTCAGCAACGAAGCCGCTTCATCAATGAGGTCTACCGCTTTATCTGGAAGAAATCTATCAGTAATATAACGGGCAGAGAGTTTTGCCGCAGCAACAAGTGCCAAATCCTTTATCCTGACACCATGGTGTACCTCGTATTTTTCTTTCAAGCCTCGCAATATTACGACTGTATCCTCTATTGATGGCTCCTTAATAAGAACTGGCTGAAACCTTCTCTGCAAAGCCGCATCTTTCTCTATAAATTTTCTATATTCATCAATTGTAGTTGCACCTATAGTCCTCAATTCTCCCCTTGAAAGGGCTGGTTTAAGCATATTTGAAGCATCTATTGATCCTTCACCCGTGGCACCAGCACCAACGATAGTATGGATTTCGTCTATAAATAATATGGTTTGTCCTTCCGACTTTTTTATTTCATCAATAACGGCCTTAAGTCTGTCTTCAAACTCTCCTCTGAATTTGGTACCTGCAACAACCGCCCCCAGGTCAAGCTGAAACAAGACTTTATCCTTAAGAGTTTCTGGGACATCTCCAGAAACAATCCTCTGTGCAATGCCTTCAACAATTGCAGTTTTTCCAACACCTGCCTCGCCGATGAGGATTGGATTATTTTTTGTCCTTCTTGATAATATTTGAATAGTCCTTCTTATCTCTTCATTCCTGCCTATCACCGGGTCAAGCTTTCCTTCTTTTGCAAGTTCAACAAGGTTTCTTCCATATTTTTCGAGCACTTTGTATTTGTTTTCCGGGTTCCTGTCAACCACCTTTGCGCCTCCTCTGATATCAGAAATAGCTTTTAAAACTTTTTCTTTCGTTATTCCATATGCTGAAAAAACTCTCTGGATCTCTCCTTTGTCTTCTGTAGCGGCAAGGAAAAGATGTTCCGTACTTATATACTCGTCTCCAAGTTTTGTTGCCTCGCTTTCTGCAATTCTAAAAACCTGATCAAGTCTTCCAGTAATATAAAATTGATCTGATGATGAGACCTGGGCTTTCGGAAAATTATCAATAATGCTATACAAATCCTTCAAAAGAAGGTTTCTATCAATCTTCAATTCGTTTAGAATCATAGGAACGACTCCATCTGGCTGATTTACAAGCGCAATAACAAGATGTTCTGTATCAATTGCCCCATTTCCCTTTTCTAATGCTTTATCTCTTGCGGAGATAAGTGCTTCTTGTACTTTTTCAGTAAATTTATTTTGGTTCACCTTCCTATCCTCCATCAAATTTTAATAAAAAAAGTCAAAAACAAAAACATTTTTTATTTAAAATGTTATGCTTTTTCATATAATTTGTTATGAAATTAAAAGCGACTCTCATTCTTATAGTTGGCATGGCATCGGTTGGCATCGCTTCAGTTATAATTAAACTCTGCAATGCACCGCCAATTGTTATTGCTACTTACAGAATGAGCCTCAGTGTAATAATCCTAGCCCCTATTTTTTTAATATTCAGAAAAAAGGTAGCAGATGTTAAAGAAACTCCAAAAGTCATAAATTTTATACCCTTAGGGGCTATACTTGCAATCCACTTCGTACTGTGGATTGCCTCTTTAAGATATACAACTGTTCTCAGCTCTACTGTCCTTGTAACAACAAGTCCTATTTTTGTTCCGATTATTTCGTATTTTATCTTCAAAGAAAAAACCAAAAAATTAATGATATTTGCAATAATTGTCTCATTTATCGGCAGCACTCTCATTGCAATTGCAGGAGGAATGCAAGGTTTTGGGGAAAATTTAGGCAACTTGCTTGCAATAATTGGAGCAATTGCTGTTTCCTTTTATCTTGTTCTTGGTAAAAGGGTGAGGATGAAAACAGATTTGCTCACTTACATTTTTTATGTTTACTCGTTTTCTGCCATTTTTCTTATTTTAACATCTTTAATCACAGGGCAAAAATTATTTGGATACGATAGAATAACATATATTTATTTCGTTCTTCTTGCTGTGTTTCCACAACTTCTGGGTCATACGATTTTTAACTGGGCTTTAGAGTTTTTCTCACCTTCGTTTGTTGCTCTTTCAATTCTCGGAGAGCCTGTATTTGCAACTATTTTTGCACTGTTAATCCTTAAAGAGATCCCTTCGCTTATTGAAATTTTTGGCGGAGTCTTTGTGATGACGGGTATTTACATCGCAGCAAGGATGGAAGTGTATAATAAAAAAGGGCTTCCTTAACGGAGCCCTTAAAGTTTATAAGTTCTTTAATCCTTTGTAATCTGTACTATTCTCAGCGGATTTATAAGTTTCGATTTAAAATTTAAAGCTCTTTGCAAAATCATAGACAAAGGGGATTTTCCAGAACCTTCCAGATATTGTATATATAAATGCAATCAATGCAACAATGAATAGCGCCGCTCCACAAACTATCCCGATTATCCAACCCAGGATTGGAATATAGCTTAGCACCCAAACTATGATTTCTGCAATAAACAACACTAAACCCTGCTTAGCGTTTTCCACACAAAATTTGCTTTCTCTCTTTACCATCAAGGACACAATAAATAGAATCCAGATATAGCTCAATGAAGCAAGGACTCTATTTTCCTCAATATCCTTTGGGTCGAATTCTTTAATTTCTTCCATCTTCCACCTCCTTATTAAATTATACTCTATTTTAAAAATATAAATTTTTCAGTCAATACAAAAATATTTATATCAATGTTTAAAGTTAAATAATAAAGTGAATTGTAGTGTGGATGCCCCATAGTTATCTTTAAGAGAAACCTTGAGGTTTATGTGTTCTCAATTCAAGGAGGTGTAAAGATCCTCCTTGAGCTTCACCTAAAAATTAATTGGGATGTGTCATTAGATTAAAATTTCAAGTTTCAAAATATTCAAATATCTACCTATAATATAAAAGCATAGGAGGTGAAATATGTATTACATTATTTACAAGGACAAATTGAAACAGGGAAAAACTATGGAAGATTTCAAAAATTGGCTAAGAAAGTATATGCCAATTCAAAATGATTGGGGAGCGAGGGATTTTGATGTATATAAACCACTATATGGTCCATCAGATGTTTTCTATGTAAGATATTCCGTGGAATCTCTGGACAAATGGAACAATGGCCTTGCATCGCCTATGGGAAAAAGACTAATAGAAGCCATAAGTGATGTTATTGAGATTTCTCGGGTTGAAGCGAGTATTACGGAGAAGATAGAGATAGAAATAATTTAAAAGGATTTAAAAATCTCTATACCGATTTATAATTAAAATTTTCACTTTTTTTCATTTTTATTTATAATTCTAAAATTAGGAGGTAAATATGGATTTAGAGATAAAAATCGTAAAAATAGAAAAGCCAGAAGGATTAAATTTAATCTTAGGGCAAACTCATTTTATTAAATCGGTCGAGGATCTCTACGAAGCGCTCATTACCTCCGCCCCTACAATTAAGTTTGGTATTGGTTTTGTTGAAGCATCAGGTGATGCCTTAATAAGATGGGCAGGGAACGACACAGAACTTACTGAACTTGCAAAGAAAAATGCCTATGAGATTGGTGCAGGGCATTCATTCATCATCTTTCTAAAAGATGCATATCCTATAAATGTGCTCAACGCAGTAAAGAATGTACAGGAAGTGTGCTCAATATACGCTGCAACTTCAAATCCTCTGGAAGTAATAATAGGACAAACTGCACAAGGGAGAGCAATCCTTGGTGTTGTTGATGGCACAATGCCAAAAGGTATAGAAACAGAAGAAGATATAGAAAAAAGAAAAGAATTACTGAGAAAATTCGGGTATAAGATGTAGAATCTCTTATTATAGTTGTTAAAATTGCTAAACCTGGAGGTTTTTATGGTAAAAAAAGAAAAGAAGAAAAAAAAGGAAAGTTCTAATAAAAAAATTATCCTTTTTGTCGCAGGAACTGTTGTTGTTATTGCTGCAGTTATAGTGATAGCAATATTTGCAATAAACTCTGCTAAAATATCCAAGTTCACGGAAATAATTCCAAAAGAAACCGTACGTGAGGAAATAATGGGTTCAAGAGTAGATATAGAAAATCCAAAAGTATTATCAAATCCATTGAGAGTCGCCGACAACTTTGCAGTTGAAGATATAATAAAGGAAGGACAAAAAGCTGGAGAAGAAGCAATTGTGGTGATAGATAATCCAGATGCTTCAAAATCCGCCAAAATACCTAAAAACGCAAGTTTGTTGCTCATTGTGGACAATGACCTTAAAATACTCGGATTTAAGCCTTTTAATCCATCGTATTTCACACTTGGCATCGACCTCGACAAATTCTTTGCTGAGTTTAAAGGAAAAGAACCCTTAGAATTCATTAACAAATTCGACGGAATTTATACAGATAACAGTGATACGGCACTGCTAGTTAAGAATAAAGTAAGGGAAGCTATGACTCTTTTTTATATAGAAAAATATGGTGAAGTGCAATACGATGCCCTTACAAACAACGAATTTATCTTCGCAGAAAAAGGAATGAAAGTCACACCTATAAAAGCAAAAGATATAGATGGGAATGAAATAAATCTCGAAGATTTCAGGAATTACAAACTCTTTATAGTTGGTGGAAACCCTGGTTGTGGAGGTTGTGTTGAGGATATTAAGAGGCTTGGACTCGAGATTGCGAAATACGATACAGGCAATGTAAAGTTTATTGTCCTCTCTTTCAGTTCTGAGCCAGGTGATGCTCAAAAACTTCTTTCACCGCTCCCAGCAGGAGCAATTGGAATAATAGATACGGACAGAAAACTTGCAATAGAACTTAAAGTGAACTCTTCTCCCTACATTGCTCTCGTAGATAAAGACCTTACACTTTTCTACAGAGGCCCGGGAGAACCCACAAGAGAAACACTAACACAATTAAAAGACTTCCTTGGAGGAAGTTAAACAGGAGGATTAAATGAGAAAATTTTTATCTTTATTGCTAGTATTAATGTTTATAACTTTTGTTGTCCCTCACGGAGTAAGGGGAATTTCAGAGGTTTCAGTAACAGTAAACCCTGCATACAGGCTTGATTACGGAGAATACAAAATCACTTTCGTAACAGGAGCAGATTTAACGGGGGGGATTGATAATATTTACCTAAAGTTCCCACTTGAGGCAACTATTCCTTGTGGTAGTTGTACATTTGGAAGAGATCATTCACTTTTCAAAATAAATGGAGATAATGCATCGAGGGTTGTAGCTTATGATGCTGATCCATCCAAAAAAACAATTTATCTTACGATGCCAGGAGGAATTACAGTAAAGAAGAGTGATAAAATTGAAATCGTTATAGCACAGGGAGCAAACTTCCAGAACCCATCGATGCCTGGAAAATATACTCTTACTATTTGGACCGACAGAGAAGTTGGTAAATTTCAAGCAGGATTCGAAATTATGTCAACAAAAATTCAAAATTTAACAGTTACAAATGACCCTGAGACCTCTGGATTAATCGCAACATATAAAATTGCCTTCAAAACGGGGAGTAAGGGAAGCCTCATAAACGGACAGAATATATATGTAGAATTCCCCGAAGGAATACATCTTCCTACAGTACCACACAAAAACGCCATAACCATAAATAGCGAAAACCCACAGGAAATTAGTCTTCAAGGGAACATTTTCACCCTTAAACTCGCCCACTCAATCAACGCAAGTAGAGATGTTTTAATTTACTTCTTAGGAAGCTTTGGCCTCCAAAACCCAGATACAGCAGGAACCTATAAATTAAATATATGGACTGATACGGAACCTGAACATGTTTCGGCTGAATTTACAGTGAAGGCACAAAAAACAGTTTCGACCCAAATTGAAGTGAGCCCTCAGGCTCCAGATGGTACAAATGGATTCTATCAAACAGAACCAACTGTAACCCTTTTATCGGAAACAAACATCGGAGAGACAATTGAAACTTTCTTTAAAATCGACAGTGATGAGTATAAGACATATACAGGTCCTGTTACTATATCTGAAGGAATCCATACAATTTCTTACTACAGTAAAACACAAACGCTAAAAGAAAGCGAAAAGTCAGTCACATTTAAGATCGATTTTACGCCCCCTGAGATAAAAGTGGAAGTTCCGCCAGAAGACCCATATTACACAGGAGATCAGAAACTTATGATCTTCGGAAGCATTTCAGAAAGCGCACAGATAATAGTAAGTAGCGCAGTGGTTCAACAAAATCCTAATGGAAGCTTTGCGCGTGAAATTACCCTTGTTCCTGGGGAAAACACAATTCAAATAAGAGCAACTGACCTTGCAGGAAATATGTCCGTAAAATTGATCAAAGTTATCTTTGACACCACCGTGCCTGTTCTTACAATAACCTCTCCTATAAACTGGGAGAAGATTTCAACGAAAGAGATATCAGTACAAGGGAACGTTTATCCAGCGAATACGGATGTTTATGTTTCAAATAATAAGATTAGTGTAAACGAGGATGGGACATTTATATTTTCTTTCGTTCCACAAAACAGCGGCACACTTATTCCTGTAAATATAAGAGCAACATACCCATTTTCTAAAAAAACTGTTGAAAAAACAATAACAGTAGTATATGAACCAAAAACTCTCTCAATTATGCTCACTGTGGATAAAAATGTCGCTATTGTCAATGGAGTTGAACAGACAATGGATGTTGCTCCTTTTATAGATAAAAATTCAAACAGGACCCTTGTTCCTA
>Ga0210047_1000829_pt1 | contig 11791 bp, 10 predicted proteins | sample CryGeyCG2014_300_3_FD_185453 | JGI IMG/M metagenome (GOLD analysis project Ga0210047, IMG submission 185453) | Groundwater microbial communities from aquifer - Crystal Geyser CG01_land_8/20/14_3.00 (SPAdes) (version 2) | ecosystem: Environmental > Aquatic > Deep subsurface > Groundwater | place...
ATCTCCTTTATGAACATTCAGCCGTCCGCGCCGATCAACGAAAACACAACCGGGCGCGTTTCGTGGAACACTTACCTGCCCTGGCTGATCGCGGGCTTCGGTGTGCTGATGATCGCGGGCGGGCTGTACTACTACTTCCGCGGGACGGGGCGACCGCGCCCGGCCGCGCGCCGCCGCCACGCCTCCGGCGAGGAGGCCCAGGAAGGGCAGACCTACTGCCCGCAATGCGGCGCACGCGCCCGCCGCGGTGACCGCTTCTGCCGCACCTGCGGCACGCGCCTGCGCGTCGAGGCGGAGGAATAAAAACGTTGCGTAGAGACGTTGCAATGCGTAGAGACGTTGCAATGCGTAGAGACGTTGCATTGCAACGTCTCTACAAATAACGTCTCTACGAATAACGTCCCTACAAAAAAACATGCTGACCTACATCCTCATCTACTTCCTGTACGGCCTGGCTTTCTTCAGCATGGGATTGTTGGTCGCGCTCGAAGGCGGCCGCTCCACCGATGAACGCCTGCGTAAGGCGCTTCGTCCGTTAATGGGCTTCGGCCTCGTGCATGGCATCCACGAATGGCTGGCGATGTTCGACAGGATCCTGGCGCAATTGGGGCATTTGAGTCATCCCTGGCTGGCCGGCGTGGAACTGGCCATGCTGGCTTTTTCATTTCTCTCCCTGGCCGCCTTCGGAAGTTTCCTGCTCTCCAAAACCGAGACCGCCCAGCGCGTCAGCCTGATCGTGCCGCTGGCGCTGGAGACCATCTGGGTCTTTGGGCTGGCCATCTGCATGGGAAAATACACACCGATAGAGATGTTGGCGGTGGCGGATGTATGGACTCGCTACAGCCTCGGCATCCCGTCCACCATCCTGGCCGCCGTCGGGTTGATCGCCCAGCAACGCGCCTTCCGCCACGCGGGTCTCGTCCGCTTTGGGCAGGACAGCCTGTGGGCCGCGGTGGCCTTCGGCTGGTACGGCCTGGTGGGGCAGTTGTTTGCCACACCCAGCCTGCTTTTCCCCTCCAATGTCGTCAACTCCGAACTCTTCCTGGGCCTGTTCGGTTTTCCGGTGCAGGTCTTCCGCGCCGTGATGGCCAGCGCGGCCGCGTTCTTCGTGATCCGCTTCCTGCGCGCCTTTCAGGTGGAAACCGAAAGCAAAATTGCGGAACTGCAGGATGCGCGCCTGCGCGAATCCGAACAACGCGAAGCCCTGCGCGGGGAACTCTTCCGCCGCGTGGTCAGCGCGCAGGAGTCGGAACGTCAGCGCATCGCGCGCGACCTGCACGACGAGACGGGTCAATCCCTGACCGCGATCGGTCTCGGCTTGCGAGGCCTGGGCAATACGCTGACAAAGGATCCCGCCCGCGCCGCCGACACGCTGCGCCGCCTCGAATCCCTGACTGCCGACTCGCTCTCGGAACTGCAACGGCTGATCAGCGACCTGCGCCCCTCGCACCTCGACGACCTGGGCCTGCCCGCCGCCATGCGCTGGTATGCGGGCAAAGTCTCCGAACGGACGGGGCTTAAGATCCGTGTGGATATCTTCGGCGAGGAAAAAGCCATCTCCGGGGCGGCCAAGATCGCCATGTTCCGCATCATGCAGGAGGCGCTCAACAACACCGTCAAACACGCCGGCGCCACCAGCGCATTTGTGCAATTATCCTTCGATGCGGAGCGCATCCACATCTCGGTGCGCGATGACGGGAACGGGTTCGACCCGGACCTGGTGCAGATGCGCCAGACCAGCCGCCCGTCGCTGGGACTGGTGGGTATGCGCGAGCGCGCCTCCCTGCTGGGCGGGACGGCCACACTTCAATCGGGCCCGGGCCAGGGAACGCTGATCGAGGCCAGTATTCCATATTTGCACGAAAGCGAGGCGCAGGATGACCATCCGTCTGTTGTTGGTGGATGACCATGCCGTTGTCCGTTCGGGGTTGAAGATGCTGCTGGCCAGCGAGGCGGACGTGGAAATCGTCGGGGAGGCGGGAAGCGGCTCGGAAGCGGTATCCGCCGCGGGGTCCGCGCGACCGGACGTCGTCCTGATGGATATCGGCCTGCCGGATATGACCGGCATCGAGGCGGCGCGCGTCATCAAATCCCAGTTCCCCAAAATCGCCATCGTCGCATTGACCATCCACGAGGACGAGGAATATTTTTTCAAGATGCTGGAAGCGGGGGCTTCGGGCTATGTGCCAAAGCGCGCCGCCCCCGAGGAGTTGCTGACGGCCATCCGCGCCGCGGCATTGGGGGAGGTGTATTTGTACCCGTCGCTGGCGAAATTGCTGGTGAAGGATTATCTCTCGCAGGAGCACGCCGCGGAGCATAAGCCCACGCTGGACGGGTTGACCGCGCGCGAGCAGGAGGTGCTGTCCCTGCTGGCCGAGGGGGCCGCCAACGATCGGATTGCCGGGTCGCTGGTGATCAGCCCGGAGACGGTGGAACGTCACCGTGAAAATATCATGCATAAATTGAACCTGCATTCGCGCTCGGAGTTGGTGCGATACGCGATACGGAAGGGGATCATCAAGGCGTAGTTTGGTAATTGGTAATTGGTGAATGGTAATTGGTAATTGGTAATTGGTAAATTGACAGCCTGCCGCGGGAGCGGCGGGCTTTTTTGTTGGGCGCGGTTAAGACACCTTCGGCAGGTTTCCGCAGAGCCATGATTGTCAGACTCAGTAGATGCAAATTTGCGCTTGTAGTGACGACTTCCCTGGCACCGCCCGCCAGGGAAGTCGTCACTACAAAATCTTCATCTACTGAGACTCCATTCCCATTCAAGGGAGTTCGATCAACCGGCGCCGCGATGAAACCTGCCGAAGGTGTCTCATTGGGATGAATCTCCCAAACCCGTGTGGGATGCGCGTGGGGTGGCGTCCCCATGTTTGCGCGTGGGGGATCCATCTGAGTGTCACAAAAAGATGGGGGAATGCCCTAATTTACTTCACGCCCCGAATCGCCTACACTGAGAGTGAAAGTTTGAAAAAGTGATTTCCAGAAAGGAGAATGCCATGAACGCCTTCGAAACCGTTGCTGTACTGTTCACCCTCCGATTGGTCCTGCCCATTGGGTTGCTTCTCCTGCTCGGCGAGTTGGCGCGCGGTCGCGAACTCCACCGCCGTTACGGATAGTGAGGTGGATATGCAATGGCTTTATTCCACCCTCGCCGTCCTGACCGGACTGATCCTGCGACTGGCGATCCCCATTGCGATCACCCTGCTGGCGGTCTACATCCTGCATAGAGTGGATGTCCGCTGGCAGGAGGAGGCCATGCAAATGCCCGCGCCAGCGGATGTTGAGAAGCCACAATGCTGGGATGTCAAAAACTGCCCGGCCAAGGATAGAAGCGAATGCGTTTCCTTCAATTCTGCAGAACCGTGCTGGCAGGCGCGCCGCCTGCCCAACGGCTATTTGCGCGAAGAATGCCTGGATTGCCAGGTTTTCCACCAGGCGCCCATTCCCAGCCCCGTTCATCCTAATGAGGAGGAGAAACCCCATGTTTACGCGATTTAAACGTCTCAGCATTGCCCTGATCTTCGCCCTGGCCGCCGCGGGCGGCACATTGATGGTCGCCAGCGCCCAGGATGCCACCCCGCCCGCGCCAACCCCGCAGGGAAGCGAGCAAGACTGCGCGGCCTGTCACGCCGATTACCAGATGTCCTGGCAATCCGGCCTGCATGGACAGGCGGGGGACGACCCGGTCTTCCTGAAAGCGTGGGAGGATCAGGGCAAACCGGGCGCGTGCCTGATCTGCCATGACACCGGCTACGATCCGGCTACCGGTATTTCGGAAGCCAAAGGCGTCACCTGCCTGGCCTGCCATAGCCCGGCGCCAGACAATCACCCGGCAAACAATATGCCGGTGGACAAGTCAACGGATCTGTGCGGAAAATGTCACAGCGATTCCCGCTTTGCCAGCGACAACTGGATGATGAGCGCGCATTACCAGCGCGCGATGACCTGTTCCGTTTGCCACAACCCCCACTCGGCCGGCATGAAAACCGTGGAAGGCTTCGCCACTACAGAGGACGCTTCATCCTTGTGCCAGAATTGCCACAAGGATGCAATGGATAACTTCCCGTCTTCCAAGCACGCGGAAGCGGGTGTGACCTGCGTCAATTGCCACCTGGGTTTCAATGTGGGCAGCGCGGATGCCAATGTGGATTTTGCCGACGCTCACAAAGCGCCGGACCACAGTTTCATCCCCACGCTGGAAACCTGCAATAAATGCCATTCCACCCAAATGCACGCCCCGGGACAATCGGTGGCGGCGGCGGCCATCAAGATCGAAGAGGCCGGCGGGACGTCCACACCTGAACCCACCCCGGTCCAGGTGTCCACCCTGCCGGTCACGAATGAGCCAACCCCGGTCAGCCCGGTGGGATATGCCGGTCTCGCGGGATTGGTGGGACTGGCCGCCGGCATGGTGCTGGCGCCCTGGCTGGAGCGTTTTTACCACCGCGTATCCAAACAACACCAGCACGAAGAGGAACACCATGAGTGACGCAAATTTCTCCCGACGCGATTTCATCAAACTGACCGCCGTCGGCGCGGCGGCTGTCGCTGGAACCCGTCTCGTGAAAGAGGCGCGGGCCTCCAGTTCCAGCCCGGCCGGGGAACACCAATGGGCCATGGTCATTGACCAGTCCAAATGCACCGGCTGTAACTACTGCACCCTGGCATGCCAGGCGCACAACGACACCGCCCCTGAAAACCAGTGGAACGTGGTGTCCGAGGCCGGTGAAGTCGGCGGGCACAAGACCTACATTGCCCGCCCGTGCATGCAATGCGCCAAGGCTCCCTGCGTGGAAGTCTGCATGGTAGGCGCCAGTTATTACCGCGACGACGGCATTGTGATGATGGACTATGACAAGTGCATCGGCTGCCGCTACTGTGAAGCGGCCTGCCCCTACCAGGCGCGCGTCTTCAACTGGGAAAAATTCGAGGGTAAGAACCCGGCTGTGCCGGAGTGGGGATCGCCTGAAGTGGAGCGCCGTCCGCGCGGCGTGCCGGAAAAATGCTCATTCTGCTATCACCGCATTGACCGCGGCCTGGAGTTGGGACTGATCCCCGGCGTGGACGCAGATGCCACTCCCGCCTGCGTGGGCGCGTGTCCCACCGGCGCGCGCATGTTCGGCGACCTGAACGATAAAAATTCACTCGTCAGCCTTGTTTTGAAGGAACACGCCTCCTATCGCCTGCGGGATGACCTCGCCACCGGACCGCGCGTATACTATCTTCCCGCGGATCCGAAAGAGATGGATACGGAGGTGAAATCATGATCGCCAAACTGCGCGCAAAATTTCCCACCACAACTCCCTGGATCACCTGGCTAGGCGCCCTCGGCCTCCTGCTCGCCATCGGATTGACGTGCGGCATCCTGATCTTCTGGAGAGGCCTGGCCATCACCAACCTGACCGACCTCGTGCCGTGGGGCTTGTGGATCACGATTGACCTGTCGTCCATCGCGTTGAGCGCGGGCGCGTTCAGCCTGTGCGCGGCGGTCTATCTGGCCGGCCTGAAACGCTACGAACCGGTGGCGCGTACCGCCACTTTCATCGGCTTGATCGGCTACTCGATGGCCATGCTCTCGCTCATGCTCGACATCGGCCGCCCTGATCGTTTCTGGCATGCGCTGGTCTACTGGAACACGCACTCCCTGCTGTGGGAAGTGACCATGTGCGTGTGTCTCTACCTCATTGTTCTGGTGCTTGAAGCAATGCCCATCCTCGCCAAGTTGGAATGGTTGCGAAAGCGCTTCCCGAAGATCACGGCGAAGATGGAACACGTTCACCACTATGCTCCGTATCTCGCCATTGCAGGCTTGTGCCTTTCGATGCTCCACCAGTCCTCGCTGGGCGCGGTGTACGGTGTACTTAAAGCGCGGCCATTCTGGTATAAGCCGGAGATGGCGGCGCTGTTCATGTTCTCGGCACTCGTGGGCGGCATCTCGCTAACCATCTTTGCTTCGATGCTGTCCGCCCGACTGACCCCGAAGGCCAGGGTCAACGACACCCTGCTGGAGCGCGTCGCGCATTTCGTCGGCTGGATGCTGGTGCCGTACCTGTACTTCCGCGCCTGGGACTGGCTGGCGATGACTTACACGTACCAGCCCGGACGAAGCGAGGGACTCGATGTGATGACCAAAGGCCCGCTTTCCTTCAACTTCTGGATCGTTGAGATCCTGTTCGGAGCAATTGTCCCGATGATCCTCCTGCTTAAACAGGGGACGCGCCAGAACCGCTTCTGGCGGATGGCCGCGCTGGCAATGGTGGTGGGCGGCGTGATCGCCTATCGCTGGGACATCAACCTGGGCGGATTCCTGGTGGTCGTCTCCTACCTGCCGGGCGAAGCGACGGTGGCTTACACATCCTACTTCCCCTCGCTGGTGGAGATCGGCGCGGGGCTGGGCGTAATCGCCTTCGGGCTGATGGCCTTCTCGCTCGGCGTCCGTTACCTGAAAGTGGTGGATCATCGTTACGTGGCGCAAGAACACGAAACAGTAAAAAGCGAAGCGCCTGAGACGGTGCTGGCGTGAGGGAAAGTAGACACGTAAACAGGTAGACAGGTACAAAAGTAAAATGAAGAAGCCTCCTAAAAATTTAGGAGGCTTCCTTGTCTACCTTGTATACATGTGTACCTGTTTACCTTGTCTACCTGTATACTTTTGTACCCGCCTACTTCTCCAACGCGCCCGCGTCGATCCATGCCTGGATCAGGGCGAGTTCATCCTCGAGCAGGGTCGCATACGGATGAGCGCCGCTTGTAAACTTGGTCACCAGCAGGCTGTTCGCCGAATCCCCGGCAATGAACCACGGGCCGCTCGCGCCGCCCTGAATCGCTGTCGCGTAGGAAGTCAGGTTCAATCCACCGGATGCTGTCGCGCCATGACAAGTGATGCACTTGCCCGCGAACAACGCGCCGATGATGCCATCCCAGGTGGGCACGCCGGTTGAAGGGGCGAGTGTTGGGCCTGGGAGCGGCGTAGGAATCGGGGTGGGCGTCTGCGGGACGAAAACCTGGATGGCCTGCGGCTGGGGCGGGATAGTCGTCAGCGCGGTGTCTTCAGCGGTGGTAAAGCCATAGACATCGGCCAGCATCACAACGGTCAGGATGGACGCGACGGGCAGGTAAATCCGCTGGCGCTTGCGCAGGGCAGAGGCGTCCGCGCGTCGTTCGGCCGCGCCGGCTTTAATGTCGGCCAGTTCGAGCGGATGGTCGTGGAGCATTTCGTCTTCGGTCATGCGGCCGGTCCACATGGCCTTGTTGAAATGTTTGAGGTGCACGCCGTACATGTGCCAGACGATGATGGCCAGCACGGCCAGCAGGGCCTCGCCGCCATGCGCGGCCTTGGCCGCGGGGATGAACTCGCCGGGCAGGAATTTTGCGGTCGTGATCGGGTTCCACATCAGGAAACCGGTGAAACCCATCACCACCGTACCCCACACAAAAGCCCAGTATTCGGCTTTTTCTTCGAAGGTGTAGCGTCCCATTTGCGGGCGGGACTTTTTGAATCCCAGGTTGTAGAGAAACGCGACCAGCGCGTCCCTGGCGTCCTGCAAAACAGGGAGCATGGTCATGCGGCGGCGTTCCACGAAAATCTTGTAGCCGACCACGATGATATGGTAGATCGTGACGAGCATCATCACGGTGGCGGCAGTGTGATGAATGGCGCGCAGGTTCTCGATGCCGCCGAGGAAATTGACGAAGGCCACCGCGCTGGGATGCGCGGCGTATTTTTGCGGCAGGCCGGTGAGTCCCAGCGTGGTGAACGAGAGCAGCATGAGGACATGCTCGACGCGCTGCGCCAGCGCGAACCGGACGTACGTGCGCGGCGCCTTTTTCTTGGACCCTTTGACGCCGCTTTGCGAAGCGCCCCTTTGGGGCTGGGCATGCTTTGATTTGGTCGCCATTAGTGAGCCGCTCCCTTCCCGCGTTGGATCGCGCGTCGAATCATGTCGCTGACCACGAAGACCAGCATCCCGCCGATCACCGCGGGATGAAGAATTTATAGAACAGGTTGACGTAGTAGACCAGCGGATACTTCTGCGGGCTGGCGTCGTAATGGCTCATCCAGGCATCCGGGAAGTTGGCGGAGGCGTCGGGGTGACAGCGCTGGCATTTTTTCAGCAGGTTCTCTTTCAGCGCGATGCCGGTCTGGGGATTGTCGGTTTTGGAGATGTTGTGCGTGCCGTGGCAGTCAATGCAGACGGGTTTGTTGGTGGGCAGGTCGGGCGAGTTCTGCTCAAACAGGGTCACGGTCGTGCCGTGATAGTCCGCCACGTAGGTGTTCAACACGTTGGTGGAGATGCCATACTTGTCCATGATCTTCGCGTCGGTATGACAGCGGGCGCACAACAACGGGATGTCGTTGCGGAACTCCACGGTGCGCGGGTCTATGATGTTATGGTTGCCGTGACAAATGATGCAGTTCGGTACATCGAGGTTGCCTTCGTCAATCAGGGCCGCGCCGTGGACGCTTTCCTTGTAGGTCGCGGCGATGTCGCTGTGACAACGCGCACACACGTCGGGCACTTCTTCGCGTCCCGCGGCAAACTCGGAGTAGTGCGGGTTGTGGCAATCCGCGCACATGGCGGCGTTGTGGTTGCCCGCTTCCAACGTCTGCTGGTGGACGCCGCTCATGGCTTTGGTCCCCTGTTCCTCGTGACACCCCTTGCAGGCGGAGCGGGTGGACTGGTAGAGGGCGTAATTGAATTCGCGCAGTCCACTTTTGGCGTATTCGGGATGGGGGAAGCCGGTGATGTCGGCGTGACAATCCGCGCAGGCGAGTTCCGCCTGTCCATGCGCGGATCCGGAAAATTTGTTGCCGTCTATGCTGAGCAGGATGTCTTCCCCGCCGACGGGCAGGAGCATGTTGGACTGGCTGTGGCAAACCAGGCACTCTTCGTTGGCAGGTTGGGGAGCCGCGGCCGGCAGGGACGCGGACGCGGCGGCAGCGGAACCCGCTGAAGGTCCCGCGAGCGAAGCGAGAACCGCCGCAAGCAACGCCAGTCCCGCGCTCCAAAGCAGGAAGCGCAGGCGGGGGCGCATGCTGATTTCAATCAATCTTCTCATTACACTCTCCTGTAATCCAGACAGGACCAGTCTTGGGATAGTTGCCCCATTCTATGCGGTTATGCCAAATTTGGGGCTGGTTAGCGTGTCTGTGATTCTGCCTGATTCCGCGTCAATTATTTGCAGAAATTAGCCATAAATGGCGCAAATAACTCTCTGCCACTCACAATGCGGCTAACCAGCCCCAAATTTGAAAATGTGCTTAATATCACAAATTTTGGATGAGTACAGGAATGCCCCGCCTAAGGATCCGTAAAAAAATAACTTGCCGCAGACCGTCATTGCGAGCGTTCGTTGCGAAGCAATCCCCGCCGTTTTCCAGGAGATTGCTTCGGGACACCTGCCCTCCCACTCCGCTTCGCTTCGGGGACTACACCTGCCCTGGCGGGCTGTGCCAGGGTAGTGGCGGGCGGTGCCAGGGAAACTTCGCGGACTTCGCGTCTTCGCGCTAAGAAATTGAACCCCACTCAAAAGCGCGAGGTGGCGCGTAACGTCCCGCAGGCATTATCCTGGGCATGGTGGAACAGCCGTGGAATCAGAAACCTGCGGGACGTTTTACATCGGTGAGTTAGTTATTGGGCGCGCCGGCCGCGATCCAGTCCAGGATGATTTGTATTTCACTCGCCGACAGGGCGCCCGTGGGAGGCATCAGGCCGCCCTGCAAGCCCTGCACGCGTTGCGCCAAAATACTGTTGGCGGCATCGGACGGAATGACCGCCGGGCCGTTAGCGCCGCCCGCCATGACACCCTGGTAAGAGGTTGAATCCCAGCCGCCAAGTTTCGACTGTGCGCTGTGGCACATCGCGCATTTGGCCTGGAATATGGGCGCGACCTGTCCCGAGAAACTAACTGCGCCGGGTGTTCCCGCGCCGGCCGCATTAGGCCCGAAACTTCGGATGTATTGCGTCAATTGCTGGATTTGGGCGCTGGTGAGCAAATCGCCCCAGGCAATCATCGCGGTGGCTTCGTGTCCGCTGTTGATCGCCTCGAACAGGGACTGGTCATCGTATCGGGACTGGAATTCCTGTGTGTTAAGCGCCGGTCCGATGGCGCCTTCGCCTTGCAGTCCATGGCAATTCGAACATACTTCGGCAAATATTTGCGCTCCGCTAAGATCCGATTGAGGACCGGCTGAGGTATTGGGATTGGGCGTCACCGGCAATTCGACGGGCGGGTTGGCCTCCCAACTGCGGATAAAAGCCACCACTGCATCAATCTGGTCGGCGGTCAAGGGTCCGCCGTTTGAGGCTCCAAAGGGGGACATTCCAAAGTCCGGCTGTCCCTGGGAAATGATATTTCGCAGGGTGGCATCGTCACGGGTTTTCAGGTATTCCGCCGAACTGATCGGGGCAATAATGTCGCCTGTGCGCGTCGGGTTTGGACCGCCCTCCCCGTACTGGCCGTGACAAACTTTGCAGTTCTCGGCAAAGATGCCGGCCCCGGCGACAGCCCCACCGCCCTGGCCGGTGGACAGCGTGTATTTCACCAGCGCATCCAACTGCTGCGGAGTAAGGATATCGCCCCACACCGGCATGGTGATGTGGGAGCCGCCGCCGCTGATGATCTTACGCGCGCTATCCTTATCCGGCGCGGGCGGCACTTTATCCCCATGGCAGGCGGCGCAATACCGGCCAAAAAGATCGGCGCCCTGCGGGGCCGATTTTGGGTCAACCACATAAGCCGCCAGAACGTCAAGGTCTGCTTCGCTGAGTGTTCCTTTCCAGCCAGGCATGGTCAAGTGCTGTCCGCCTTTGAAGATCAGATCGTGCAATTCTGTTTCAGTCCCAGTGAAAGCCACGCCCTGCCCATGACAACCGGAGCAGTTGACCGCAAAAAGGCGTTGGCCGTCCGGCGCGGCCAGGAAGTTCAGCAAGGCGTTTTGTTGGTCGGCGGAAAGCGTCTTTTGCCAATCGGGGATTTGCAAATCCTTATGCGCCGGATAATCGGCGCCCTCGTCGAAAACGCGTTGGATTTCCGCCGGGTTGCCGGTTGCCTGAATGACCTGCTCATGGCAGGTCCTGCATTGCTGGGCGTAGAGGAGACTGCCATTGGGCGACAGAATAAAGCCTGCCAGCGCGTCTATTTCATCGGCGCTCAAATCGCCGCCCCAGGCCGGCATCCCTTCATGCGTGCCGGCGGCAATGATCTGGTGCAGGTCGGCGCCGGCCGGCACGTCAATGCTGGCGCCGTGGCAATTGGAGCAGTTCCGGGTATACAGATCCGCGGCCCGATCCACGGGCGCCGCCGTTTGCGGAGGCGGCGCTTCTTTGATGGACAGAAAAGTCAGGGCGCCAATGCCGGCAATGACCAACAGCGCGGTAATACTTGCGTAAGGCCGGTTAATGAAATGGCGCTTCGGGCTTTTGTCAATAAACGGCAGGAGGATCAGGAGCAAAATGAACAGGCTGGGAAGCACCATGGCCCCGATGACTTCCAGGTTGCCGGGAAAATACTTCAACATTTGGAAGAGAAAGAGAAAGTACCACTCGGGGCGCGGGGTGTAATTTGTGTCGGTTGGGTCGGCGCGGGCTTCGATCGGCGCGCCGACAAAATAGGCCAGCGCGACCAGGATGATAAACACGATCAATACGGCAATCGTATCTTTGAAGATGATGTCGGGAAAAAATGGAACGCCCCTGGCTTTGGCTTCTTTATAATGCTCTGTGTAGGATTTTTTTTCTTGTTCGTTCATGACTCACTCTTCCTTTGCAGGCACAGCCGC
>Ga0210047_1000837_pt1 | contig 11727 bp, 8 predicted proteins | sample CryGeyCG2014_300_3_FD_185453 | JGI IMG/M metagenome (GOLD analysis project Ga0210047, IMG submission 185453) | Groundwater microbial communities from aquifer - Crystal Geyser CG01_land_8/20/14_3.00 (SPAdes) (version 2) | ecosystem: Environmental > Aquatic > Deep subsurface > Groundwater | place...
CGAGGCGTACTTCATGTACGCCGAAGACGTGGATTTCTGCCGCCGGCTGCGCGAACGGGGCTGGACCATCTATTGCCTGCCCGACGTGCAGATCATCCACCACATTGGCCGCAGCACGCGGCAGCGCGGGCCGGGCTTCTTCGCCATCAACGTCCACAGCCTCGACCACTACTACCGTTCGCACTACGCGCCTGGCGTCGTGCGCCTGCTGCACCTGTTTGGCGCGGGCGGCTTCCTGTTGCGTATCTTGGGATACGAGGCGCTCTATCTGCTCCGCCGCAAGGCCGTCTATGCGGAATTGCGGGACCAATGGCGGTCATGCCTGGCGACCAGCCTGCGGCGCTTGCTCGGCTTGACGCAGTTGGGAGTGGACAAGACGTTATCGGATGAGGCGCCACGATGAGTACTGCGCAGCGCGTGGCGCGCAACACCGCGTCACTGGCAGCCGTCCAGGGCTTCCGCATCGTGGCCGCGCTGGCGATCACCCTATACATCGCCCGCTTCGGCGCGGCCTGGCTGGGCAAGTACGCGCTGCTGCTGGCCTACCTGAACATCTTTCAGATTCTGGCCGATTTTGGACTGCCGCGCCTGGTCACGCGGGAGGTGGCCCGGGCGCCGGCCGCGGGCAACCGCTATTTTTGGAATGCGCTGGCGGCCCAGTTGACCCTGTCCGCCGCCTCCATGTTGTTGATGCTGGCCGCAGTCGCGCTGATCGGCTATCCGGCCGATACGACCAGGATGTTACAGGTGGCCACCCTGGCCATCCCGCCCTACGCGCTGGCCTCAGTGGCCGGTGCGCTGCTCCAGGCCCACGAACGCATGGCCGCGTTGGCGCTGGCGGAGGGGGTAAGCACCCTTTGGCAGTTGGTGGGGAGCATCTGGCTGCTCTCGGCCGGGTACGGCGTGGTCGCGCTGGCGTGGGTGCGCGTGGTGGGCGTACTGCTCAGCGGGCTGGTCAATCTGATCAGTATGCGCCGCGTGACACATCCCGGCCGGCCGGCCGTCTCGCCCCATTTCGCGCTGGCGCTGGCGCACGGCTCGTTGGACCTGTTCATCCTGGCCGCCTTCGGCGCGATTCTGTTCCGGCTGGATGTCCTGGTGCTGACCGAGGTCGCCGGCGAGGCAGCCACAGGGGTCTACAACGCCGCCTACCAGTTGGCGAAGGTGGTGGCATTGCTGTCGTTGGCCTACGCCGACGCGATCTTTCCGACGCTGTCCCGTCTCTATGCTGCCGGGGAAACTGCGGAGCAAACCGGCAACGGACAGGCAGATTGGGTGTTGCGCAAGTCGTTCGCCTGGAGCGCCGCGGTGCTTTTGCCGCTGGCGGTGGGCGCGACCATCCTGCCGGCGCCGGTGATCGGGCTTTTGTATCCGCAGGCAGAATTCGCCGCAGCCGTGACGGTGTTGCCCTGGCTGGGTTGGATGTTGCTGCCGTACTTCGCTTATGTGATACTCAACCGGGCGTTGGTGGCCGCCAACTTACAACGCGTGGCGCGCGACACCACCGTGATCATGGTCCTGGTGGGGGTCGGGCTGCAATATGGGCTGGCCCGCTGGCAAGGTGTGACCGGCACGGCCATCGCCACGACTCTGACCTTCCTGTTGGGTGCGGCCCTCAACGCGTTTTTCGTGCGGCGAGCGTTGGGCACGTTGCACCTGGGGCGGGCTTTCGGGCGAGCGTTGCCCGCGGCGCTGGGACTGAGCGCCGTGCTGGCCCTGCTGCGCGCCTGGCCGCTGTGGGTCAGCCTGCCGGCCGGCGCGCTAAGTTACGCGGGGCTGGCATTTATGACGCGCGCCTTCACCCGCGAGGATCTGGCGCTGGTGCGAAAGATGATCGGCAGGTAGGGGCAGCTGAAAATGCCCCCCTGCCCCCCAATCCTGGGGGAGATGCTATCAGATCTATGATCAAACCAGAATCGATCGACAGCTTGCAAGCTTTCTACGACGCGGATGCGGCCGGCTACTTCACCCACCGCTGGGACCGCAACATCGTCACCCGCGCGGACTTCGCGGCGACCCGCGACATCTTGCTGGAAACACTCCGTCCCCAACCCGAACAGCGGTTGCTGGAAATCGGCTGCGGGCCAGGCAGTTGGACCGGGCTGACCAGCGCGCGCTGTGTCGCGGTGACGGCGTTGGACCTCAGCGCGGAGATGCTGGCGGAAGCCCGCCGGCGGGTGACCGCGGCCAACGTGACGTTTGTCCGGGCTGATTTCGCGACCTGGGAACCGGCCGCGGATACGCGCTTCGACGGCGCCTACAGTGTACGGGTCTTCGAGCACCTGCCGGACAAGACCGCCGCGTTGCGCCGCCTGCGTTCACTGCTGCTGCCCGGCGGCCGGGTGGTCATCATCACCAAGACCGCGCCCTCCATTTGGAACGGCCGGGTGCGAATGATGCAGGCCTTGCGCCGCCTGATGGGCCGGCCCGATCCGGGCCGCGCCGGAGGCAAAATCGAGAATTTCTGGATGCAACGGGCCACGCCGTGGCAGTTGGCGAAAATGCTGCGCCAGTCAGGCTTCGTGAACGTCGGCGTTGCGCCGGTCATCTTCCGGCCGCCAGTCTTCCGCGGCGGTGAGAGCGAGTACCCGCTGATCGGCGAACGGCTGGCCGCGCCTTTGTTGCGCTGGCATGGCCGGCTGGCAGTGGCTACGCTGCGCTGGCCGGCCTGGTTGCGGCTGGTCGCCACGCTGGGGTCCGAGTCCTATGTGGCCTGGGGAATGGTCCCCGGAGGAGGGCCGCAGTGAGCCGGGTGGCGTTCGTCGGCTACTCCTACGGCGTGGACCCGCGGCTGATCGGCGGGCATCAGAGCATCCTGCGCCGGCTGGCGCGCTATCTGACCGGCCGCGGCCACGCCGTCGATTTCCTGGTGTTCGGCGAACCCGCGGCCCCGCCGCAGCGGCTGGCCGCGGACACCACGCTGTACACGTTCCCGACCTTCGCCACAGCCGCTCAGCGACTTCAGCACGAACGGTATGCCTATGTGCAACTCTCCTACCTGCCGCTCGCCACTTATCCGGCCGCGATGCGCTACCTGGCCAGCCAGCGCAACCGGTCGGATCGGCCGCGCCTCGGCTACCTGTACGTCGTCTGGCCGGACAAAGTCGTGATGCGTCTGGCGCGCATCCTGCTGTTCAAGTTGTTCTACGATCGGGTCATCGCGGTCTCGCCCCGGCTGCAACGCCAACTGAACCGCTACCGGGTGTCTTCTTTCACGCTCCTGCCACCGGTGCCGGACGACTTCTTCGAGCCGGTCGCGCGGGGCGATAGGCCACCGCGGGTGGCCTACATGGGCCGGGTGGACGACGACAAGGGCGTACAACATATCCTGGCCCTGCTGCGCGGCTTGAAAGCCGCTCACCCCGACCTGGCAGCCGAGATCTCCGGGTACTATTATCCGCACTCGGCCGCGTCGCTGGCCCTGCACCGGGAACTCCAGGCCCAGGACGTGATCCACTACTCGGGAGGGTCGTATCACGACTATGACCCGGCCATGGAGCAACGCGTGCTGAACCAGTTGCGCCACACGGATCTCCTGCTCCTGCCCTACGAGCGGCTGTCCGGCATCACCGTGGATGTGCCACTCCTATTACTGGAGGCGATGGCCACTGGCTGCACGGTGCTCACCACCCAGGTGGCCGATTTGCCCGAGATCGTGGCCCAACCTGCGCTCACGGTGCCGCACCCGGCGGCGATGCAGGCCGCGGCCGAGGCTTTGATCGCGCAACGCGGCTGGGGAGCGACAGGGGAGAGGTTGCAGGCGCGGGCTCAGGAGCTGGGCGTGGCGCTCTCCGTGGCCGGGCCGCGCTATGAACGTGAGGTGGGGTTGGCATGAGCGCGTTACACGAGAGCATCGAGCGATTGATCCAAAAACTAAAACACGACCCCGGCTACCGCGTGGACCCGGTCCTCTCGACCGGAGATTTGATCGAGTTGCTGTGGGCGCGCGGGGTGGCGCTGTGGCGCGGGTTGTGGTTACGCTGCCGGGTGGGCAGCGCCGATGGGCTGCTGTTCGTGGCGCGGGGCGTCCGGGTGCGTCACACCGGCCATCTGCACCTGGGTCGCAATGTCACCCTGGAGGAGCACGTCCAGATCGACGCGCTGAGCCGCGATGGCGTGCGGCTGGGCGACAACGTCAATGTGGGCCGCTTCACCGTGATCGAGGCCACCGGCGTCATCACCAGGCTGGGGGTGGGTTTCAGCATCGGCGCCAACTCGAATCTGGGCGACTTCTGTTTCGTGGGCGCGGCCGGCGGCGTGCGCATCGGGGAGAACGTGCTGATCGGGCAACGGGTCAGTTTTCACAGCGAGAACCATGTGGCGACGCGGGTGGACATCCCCATGAAGGCGCAGGGCGTCACCAATCAGGGGGTCGTCGTGGAGGACGATTGCTGGCTCGGTTCGGGCGCGATCTTGTTGGACGGGGTAACGGTCGGCAGGGGGAGCATCGTGGCCGCCGGCAGCGTCGTGACCAGGGATGTGGCGCCGTATAGCGTGGTGGGTGGCGTACCGGCGCATTTGCTCCGCAGCCGCCTGCCCCAAAGTGAAGTGCAAGATGCCTGAACTGCCCGCCTCCACCGGATTTTCCACGACGCAGCGCCCGGTGCCGCGCCCGACCTGGCTCTGGCTGATCGGGGCCGGGACCGTCCTGGCCGCGGGCGCCGTTTTCGGTCCATTGCCCGCCGCGTTACTGGTGCTTGCTCTGCTGGGAGCGCTGGTGCTCCTGCGGGGTTGGCCGGTCAGTGGCATGGTGCTGCTCGTCGCCGCGGCGATGCTGACGCATTTCAAGGCCGACGTCGGTCCCGTTTCAGTGCGCCCTGAACACCCGGCAATCTTGCTGGTCGGCGCGCTGTGGCTCTGGCAGATCATCATCCACCAAAGGCCGTTTCGCCTGGACTGGCCGGCGTTCTTCGCCCTGGCCTGGTTCGGGCTTAACGTGGGGGCCACGCTGGCCAACGCGCCCGATCCCGGCGACTCGTTGCGCCACATCTTCCGGCTTTCCCTGATGGTCGCCACCTACGTCGTGGGGATCAACCTGTTGCGGACGCCGCGCTCGTGGACGGCGGCCTTCCACGGGTTCTTGCTCCTGGCGTTCGGCGAGGCTGCGTTCGGTTTGATCGCCCTGGCGCTGTACCGTTTCGGCATCAACGTGGGGGTGCAAACGGCCTGGGTGCTGACCCATCCCGTGCCGTACGGCACGCTGGAAGAAGGCAACATGTTCGGCAGCCATTCGGCGGCCTGGCTGATCGCCTTTCTGGCGCTTTTCCTGGCTCACTCGGCCCGGTTTTCCTCCCTCAGGTCAAAGCTCTCCGGCCTATCGCTCCCACTGGGGGCCGCCGTCGCCGGGACCGGGCTGGCGGTCCTGCTCAGCTTTAGCCGGGGCGCCTGGCTGGCGTTGCTGGTCGGGCTGGCGCTGCTTTTCGTCTACTACAGCCCGCGCAGTCGCGGCCAGTATCTGCGCGGCACACTGCTGGCGCTGGGCGGACCATTCCTGGTCATCAGCTTGTTGCTGCTGATCCAGACCCTACCGGAAAGCGTGCCGCTGGCCGCCCGCCTGCGCACTTTCACCACTCTGGCCAACGATCCCACCGTCAATTCCCGGCTGGGCAACTACTACGAGGGCCTGATGGATTGGGCGGCCCATCCCTGGCTCGGCTGGGGACCCGGCACTTTTTACCAACTGCACGGCATCCGCAACTGGGCGCCCGCCTGGCTGAGCAATCAGATCGTGCGCACGCTGCAAGAAACCGGCGTCTTCGGACTGTTGGCTTATGGTGGTTTCGTGGTCACGTTGCTCTGGGCGGCGGCGCGCGGTATCCGGCGTGCCTCAAATCCGCACAACCGGGCCGCGTTGCTGGGCCTGACGCTTGGCTTCGTGGTCCTGCAAGTGGCCTACCAGGCCACAGATGGCACCTGGCTGGCCGCGATGTGGGTCCAGGCCGCGCTGCTGGCGTCAGGGGCGCGGTTGATCGGGGATCGGCAAATCGGCAAATCGGCAAATGGCAAATGGCAAATGGCGCAATCCGCAATCCGCAATCCGCAGTCCCAAATCCGCAATCCCCAATCCCCAATCCCCCTTCTCTTCATCCACAGCTCCGACGAAATGTACGGCTCGGACGTGGTGCTGCTGGAGTTGCTGCGGCGGCTCGACCGGACCCGCTTTGCGCCGCTGGTGGCGCTGCCGACCGACATCACCTACGAACAGGGCCAGGCCCGGCTCAGCGACGAGCTGACGAAGCTGAGCATCCCCGTCCGTCACATCGATTTCGCGGTGCTGCGCCGGCGCTATCTCAGCCCGCGCGGCCTGCCCGGGTTCGCGCGGCGGCTCTGGCGCGGGAGTCGGGAGTTGGCCGATTGGATGCGGAGCGCAGACGTAGCGTTGGTCCACGCCAACACCGTGGCCGTGCTGGGCGGCGCGCTGGCCGCAAAGCTGGCGGGCCGGCCGCTGCTGTGGCACGTGCACGAGATCATCGTCGAGCCGCGCTGGCTGCGCTGGCTGATCGCCCGGCTGGTCACGGCCGCGGCGGATCGGATCGTGGTCATCTCCGGGCCGGTGGCCGAACATCTGTTGGGGCTGGGCGCGGCCCGGGGCGCGCGGGATAAAGTCATAGTGATCCCGGACGCGGTCGACACCGAGCGGTTCAACCCCGCCAACGATGGCGCGCCGGCGCGGGAGGCGTGGGGCATCCGGCCGGACCAGGTGCTGATCGGCATGGCCGGCCGGATTCACACCTGGAAGGGACAGGGCGTGCTGGTGGAGGCCGCGCGACTGCTGCGCGACCGCTGCGCCGAGGCCCGGTTCGTGATCGCCGGCGACATCGTGCCCGGCCAACCGGCGCCCAAGGAGGCGTTGGAGGTGGCCATCGCCGCGGGCGGGCTGGCCGATCGGGTCCAGTTGGTTGGTTTCTGGCCGGACGCCCGCCAGGTGATGGCCGGCCTGGACGTGCTGGCGCTGCCCAGCACCGCGCCGGAGCCGTTCGGGCTGGTGGTGCTGGAGGCGATGGCCAGCGGCAAGCCGGTGATCGCCACCGCGGCCGGCGGCCCGCTGGAGATCGTCGGCGATGGCGAAACCGGGCTCCTGGTACCCCCGCGCGACCCGGCCGCCCTGGCCGACGCCATCGAGCGGCTGGTCCGTGATCCCGATCTGCGGGCGCGCATGGCCGCGGCCGGCCGGCGCCGGGCGGTGGAGAAGTTTGGGTTTGCTGCGCATATAGTAACGTTTGAGCGAGTATATCAAGCACTGCTCGCTTCCAAAGTCGCTATTGGATTCGCCAGTCGGAGACGTTAGCCGAAGTGGTTCGGCGTGGCTTGCGAAGACCATCGCCTTAGACGAAACGCAACGATAACTGGAGAAACGATGAACGCCTGGAACCGCTCGAACCGTCTCTTCGCTTCAGCCATGTCTGTCTGGAGCACCTGGCTGCTTCTGCCGATATTGGTGGGGGCTCTGGGCACACGCATGTGGCAGTTAGGGCGTGAGAGTTTGTGGTTTGACGAAATCTACACGGCCGAACTGGCGCAACGTCCGGTATCTGAGATTGCCCTTCGGCTTCTGCGTTGGGGGGTTGACCCTCCGTTACACTACTATGCCGTGTGGGCCGCGTTGCGTGGGTTTGGCGCCTTGGGCGTTGAGATTGCGGCACGCCTCCCCTCGGTGATGGCTGGCACATTGGCGGTCGCGGCGCTCTACATGACCGCGCGCCATCTATGGAGCCGGCCTGCGGGGACGGCGATTGGCCTGATCGCAGCGGGGGCGTTTGCTCTGGCACCGTTTCAGGTGGAGTATGCTCAGGAAGCTCGAGCCTATGCGTTCGTGGTGCTGTGGACATCGGTGGCGGTCTGTGGCCTGGTATGGGCCACAGGTAATCCGGGCCCTGGTCTTGACGCGCGTGGGTGGCGGCATCCGGGATGGGTCATATGGCTGCTCGGAGCGACACTTGCCCTTTACACGCACTACATCGCGGTACTGGCCGTTTCCGGGCTTGCGCTATTTGGGATTCTGTCAACGTTGCGTTTGCAAAGACAAAGGCCTCCACGGGTGCTCTTGGGGAGCCTGATCTGGCTGGTTAGCCCGTTTCTGCTCTTCATACCGTGGCTGGCCCAGGCTGAGCAACAGTTTGCCCAGATGGCCGGCAGGTCGTCTGCCGGTACCGGCTGGTTAGAGCCTAGGATGCTTTCCATAGCATTGGTGAAGCACATGTCCTATGTGCTCGGCGCGGGAGCAGCTTCTCCCTGGCGAAAGGTGATCCCCCTCCTGGCCATGCTTGGCTGCGTGACGATGGTCGCCAGGCGCGAGTGGCGGGTCTTATGGCTCACAGTTCTATGGTTCTTGCCATCGGTTGCCTTCTTGCTGGCGATGCCTGTGCGCCCGTTTCCGGATCGCTATCTGATCATTTGGGCACCAACATTTCTCCTGTTGGCGGCTCGCGGTACTTACGCACTGGCCGAGTTGGTAGTAGCTTTTGTTCGCAGACCAGCGTACCGAACTCATGTAGCTCTGCTCCTGGGAACGGTATTCTGGCTGGCGCTGTGGCTTGGCCTGCAACATTACTACACAGTCCATAAGCAAGACTGGCGCGATGCGATCCGCCTGGTAAACGCCTCGCCGCCCATGCCCTTGTATGCACCGTGGATGCCTTCTATCGCCTGTTTCTATGCGAGTAACGATCCCACCCATCCTGCTCTCGATTCACGTGACCCTGCTGAGTTACAGGCTCGCCTTCTGGCAGAACCACGGGCATGGCTGATAGTCAACCAAATCCAACGAGCATTCGACCCAGAGGACAAGATAGCTGACGCCTGGTATCCTCTCAGTCATGTTGATCTCGTTTTCTGGGGCAACTTACACCTGGTTTACGTGGGTGGACAGGCAAAACCCTCTGAGTTGATTGCTGAGGTTGAACGCATGGAGCTCCCCCCAGCGGCGCCCGTGTGGCTGAGCCTGGCCCGCGCTCAGCGTAAGATCGGCGATACCGAGGCTGCCAGACACACATTGCACCGTGCCGCCGAGTTCGCACGGGTAGATCCTTCGCCCCAGTATTTGCGGGACATCGCGGGGGAGATGCGTTTGCTGGGGTTACACGAGGAGGCTATCGAGCTTTACCGAACTGCCTTGAAGCGCATGCCGGATGACGTGGAGACGCGACTGGGTCTGGCTGTCAGTGCAACCGCCTTGCAACGCCCCGACGAGGCGTTGCAAGTTCTAGCTTCTTTGCCGCGGAAAGAAGCCAACAAGTATTGGCCCCAGCGTTTGTTGGGAGAGGCATACCGGCAAAAAGGCCAGCTTGCTCAAGCACTGGCACATTTCGCGGCCGCAGAAAAATCTAAATCGACAGATGCCGACATCTGCGTGCTGCTGGCAACGACCAGTGACGCGCTGAGCGACAGCGTAGGGGCTGTGTACTGGTGGCAGCAATACTTAGAGCGGGCACCTGACGGGCCGTTTCGCGCGTCTGCATGCCAGTATTTTATCGAACATAATGGGCCAGCCTGTTCTGACCAACCATAGGGCCTCACCAGTTCAACAGGCAAGAATTTTCTGAATGCTTTGGTCTGTTTGGGTCCGGCCTGTAAGCGCAGCGGTCTTGTCCGGGTCAGGTAAGTCATGCTTTCATTCGAATATCATGACCGACCACAACGGCATGGAGGTCTCTTATCCGTAAGCACTGTGTACCAACTCTCGGGGCGCTGATCCTTGCCTGTAGACTGATCCTTGGCGCAGGTTGCAGCGCATTACCCACCGATCAGAACCACGCACCCGCCCACATCTGGATCCTGGGCGACAGCCTGACCGGCGGGCTCTATGCGTCTGACGCGGATGCGACTTTCCGCAGCCTGCTTTTCGGGAATTTGCAGGAGCAATCCGGGCATCAGATCGAAGAGCTGTACTGGCGCCGGTTCTGCACGCTGGCCAGCCTGGAGGGGCGTTGGGAAGAGCTGGCCGGACACCCCGACCTGGTCTTCATCGAAATCGGCATCAACGACGTGGCCAACGTCAATTGCGAACAGGTCCCTGAGTCAGCGTGGCGGGCGCGCTACGGCGCGATGCTCGACCGCATCCACGCCCGCGCGCCGGACGCGGCGATCATCGTGGGCACGATCCCGTGGTGCGGCTGGTCGGATGGCAACCCAACCCGCGCCCGGGCGCTCGCCTACAGCGATTGGATTCGAGCGGAGGCAGACGCGCGCGGCCTGGCGGTGGCGGATCTGTGGGCGGTGACGGTCGATCGGCCGGACGGTATCTCGGCCCCGAAACAACCGAGTGCCTTCCCGCCCAAATATCAAGGCGACACGTTCCATCCCAACGACGTGGGGCACGCGCGCATCGCTGAGACGTTTTACCAGACATACGTCGAGCATTATGCCAACAACGCTACGGGGAATGCAAAGTGAAAATCGCCATGCTCGGCAGCCGGGGCATCCCGGCCAGTTATAGTGGGTTCGAAACTTACTACGAACAGTTGGGCGCGCGACTGGTGCAGCGCGGCCACCAAGTCACCGTGTACTGCCGCACGCACCACATCGCCTACCCCGATCCCACCTATCGGGGCATGCGGCTGGTCAAGCTGTCCACCATCCCCAACAAATATCTGGACACCATCGTCCACAGCGCCCTCTCCGGCCTGCACGCCCTGACCCAGGGCTACGACATCGCGCTCTACGTCATCGCGGGCAACAGCCTGGTGGCCTGGATCCCGCGGCTGGCCGGGCAGGTGACCGTCCTGAACGTGGACGGCCTGGATTGGAAACGGGCCAAGTGGCCGGGGCCGGCCAAGGCCTACATCCGCTTCGCCGAGCGGATGGCCCCTGTCCTGCCCACCGCCTACCTGACCGATTCGCGCGTCGTCCAGGCTTATTACCGCGAGGCATACGGGAGCGAGCCGCCCTACATCCCCTACGGCTCGGAAGTCCCCCGCGTCCCGCCCGGCGAAACCCTGGCGCGTTTCGGCCTGGAAGCCCGCAAATACATCCTGTTCGTGGGCCGACTGGTGCCGGAGAACTGCGCCCACCACCTGATTGAGGCGTTCCAGGGGCTGGACACCGACCTGCGGTGCGTCATCGTCGGGGACGCGCCCTACGCCGAGGCCTACATCGCGCGGCTCAAGGCCACTCGCGACCCACGCGTGATCTTCACCGGCTACCAGTTCGGGACGGCGTATCACGAGCTGGGCTCCAACGCAGCCGTTTTCGTGGAGACGTCCGGGGTGGGCGGCACCCACCCGGCCCTGCTGGAGGCGATGGCGTTCGGTAACTGCGTCGTGGTTCACGACACGGCCGAGAACCTGGAGACGATCGGGGACGCCGGGCTGAGCTACCACGGCGCAACTGGCGCCGATGCGCTGCGCGAACTGTTAGCCCGGCTGCTGGCCGACCCCGATCTGGTCGCCGAACTCCGCGCCCGCGCGGCGGCCCGGGCCGCTGCGGTCTACAGTTGGGACGCGATCACCGACCAGTACGAAGCACTGTTCGAGGCTCTGCTCACGCGCTGATGACCCCCCGTCACTGTCTGCCCTGAAAATACACAACGAATGGGGAAAACAACGAATTTCTTGCTGTGGTCGGCTTCGTCCTGAGGCTCGCGAAGGGTCTACGACCGAGCTACCGTTTTCATGCACCGTGGCCCTTCGACGAGGCCCTTCGATAGACTCAGGACACGGCTCAGGACAGGCGCCGCGCTCGGCATGAACACTATCCGTATCCTCTCAAAAAGGTGGGGACGAATCTGCG
>Ga0210047_1000850_pt1 | contig 11586 bp, 5 predicted proteins | sample CryGeyCG2014_300_3_FD_185453 | JGI IMG/M metagenome (GOLD analysis project Ga0210047, IMG submission 185453) | Groundwater microbial communities from aquifer - Crystal Geyser CG01_land_8/20/14_3.00 (SPAdes) (version 2) | ecosystem: Environmental > Aquatic > Deep subsurface > Groundwater | place...
CTGCTATCGCTCCTTGATTGCGGTGATTATACAACTTGTCCTGATCCCGCGCCCTGCCTTCCGCCTCCCGCCTTCTGCTTTCTGCCTACCTGTGTACCTGTCTACCTGTGTACCTGTCTACCTGTGTACCTGTCTACCTGTGTACCTTTTTTCCTGTGTACCTGTCTCCCTCTCCAGCGTATAATATCCCCATGTCCACCGACTTCGATTTCCTCAAGGAAGCCTGCCAGATCACCGGCGCGGACTGGTCCGCGCTGGCCGAGCGCGAGAGCGGACGCTGGCATTTGCGCGCCGCGCATCCGGGTAGAGACGTTGCATTGCAACGTCTCTACGCATTGCAACGTCTCTACCTCTCCCGTCCCGGTGTGGACGCGTGGTTGTGCGGCGCGCTGACCGCAGGCCGGGCGCGCTCGCGTCCCGCGACCGAAGTCCCCGGGCTGGAAAAATCCCTTTTGTACGTTTATCCCATTGCGAATACGTTTACCGTCATCCTCGTCGGCGCGAAAAAGATGGAAGCCCGTTTTCAAAGTGTTTGGAAGATGGTTGCCTCCCTGCGCGCCCACTCCGATGGGGAGGATGGCGTGTCGCTGTTGCAATCGGAACTGCTCCTGCCCAACCTGCAATCCGAAGCGCCCTATGACCAGACGCGCGTCCTGGGACGCGTCCTGCGCATGTTCTCGACGCGCAGCAAGGCGCAGGGCGGCTGGCTGGCCATCCGCCGCGCCGACATGCTGGATGTGCTGGCGCAGTGGAACAGCCCGCAGTCCGTTGGCGCTTCGATGCCCATCGAAGAGAATCCGCTTTGGCGGCGCGTCGCCACGTCCCTGAAGCCAGTGCGGGTGGACTCGAGCCAGGCGGATTGGGAACGCGTCCCGCGCGAATCTACGCGCGGCGGCTCGAAGGCCTGGGCCTGCTTCCCGCTCATCATCGGACAGCGCATGATCGGCGCGGTCACGCTCTGGCGGCAGAAACCCTTCACCGAGGAACAGTCTCTCGCGCTGGACAACCTCTCCGCGCAGGTCGCGCCGGTGCTGGAGATCGTCATCACCTTCGCCGCCATGACCGAGCACCTGCGCCGCCTGGCCGTGCTGAACGATTTCGCGCTGACCGTCTCCTCCGCGCAAAACCTGGACCAGATCGCGCAGCGCGTCTTTGCCCTGCTGGCGCGCGTCTTCGGCACCGAGCGCATTGCCCTGCATTTGCTTTCCGTGGACGGGACGATTTTACGGGAGTATTACAACCGCGAGGGAAAAGTCTCGCAAATCGGCGCGGAAACAAAGGGACATCGCCTCGCGCCCCTGCTCAAAAGCGGCAAGACCCTGCGCCTCGCAGACGCGGCCGCGGCGGGGTTCCTCCCCGCGCAACCCGACTCGGTCTCCGTCCTGCTCATGCCGCTTCGCTATCGCGGCCGCGCCATCGGCGCGCTGACGCTGGAAAGCGCCCGCCAGGATGCCTTCAGCATTTACGATGAACACCTGCTGGTGGTCATCACCAGCCATTTGGCGGGGCTGGTGGAATACAGCCGCCTGCGCGAGCAAGCCGAAGGCCGCGCCCGCAACCTCGGCCTGATCCACGAGGTGGCGCAGGAAGTGGTCGGTCTCACCGACAAGCGCGAGATCGCCCAGATCACCGCCGACCTGCTGACCCAGTATTTTTCCTACGAACTCACTTCCGTCCTGCTGTTGGACGTGGAACAGAATCCCACCATCCGCGGTTTCGGCGGCAGGAACGCCGCCAACGCGGAGCGCGCTTTTGCCCACCTGCCCTGGTACGGCTTAAGCCGCACGGTGCCAGGGAAAGCCGCAATACCTGCTTTGGATGGCATTCCCGGGCGCGTCCTGCGCACCGGAACCAGCGCGCTGGTCAACGACGCCAGCGCGGAGGCGGATTATAATCCCGTCCCCGGCGGCGCGAGCGGTTCGCTGATGTGCGTGGCCCTGCGCGACGGCAACCTGACCCTCGGGGTGGTGAACGTGGAACGCCGCGACAAGAACGCCTTCACCCAAAACGACCTGCTCGATCTCGAATCCCTGGCGGGCATCCTTGCCAGCGTGGTCTCCAGCGCCGACCAGTACCAGCGCCTGCAAGAATCCATCCGACAGTTGCGCGCCGCGCAGGATGAATTGAAGAGACGCATCGAAGCCCAGCGCTCCGCCGAGAGCCGCCTGATCCAGGCCGCCAAACTGGCCGCGGTCGGTGAGATGGCCGCGGGTGTGGCGCACGAACTGAATAATCCGCTGACCACGGTGACGGGCTTCGCGGAACTGACCCTCGAGGAACTTCCCGCGGACGCCGCCGCGCGCGCGGACCTCGAGCTGGTGCTGCGCGAAGCGCGGCGCGCCCGCGACGTGGTGCGCCGCCTGCTCGATTTTGCGCGCCAGACCGACGGAACGACGCGCACCCGCGCCGACCTGAACGAAGCGCTGGAGGATGTGATCGAGTTGACGAGTCACCTCATGAAAACCAGCGGCGTCCTCTTCACAAAAGACCTCGCCCAGGAATTGCCCTGGGTTTCCATTGACCGGAATCAAATGAAACAGGTTTTCCTCAATCTTTTTCACAATGCCCTGCAAGCCATGCCTTCCGGCGGCGAACTGAAATTGCAGACCCGCGAAGCCATCCGCGACGGGCGCGCCTGGGTCATTGCCTCCGTGCGCGACAGCGGCGAGGGTATCCTGCCCGAACACAAGGAGCGCCTCTTCGAGCCGTTCTTCACCACCAAGTCCAACCAGGGCGGCACAGGCCTCGGCCTCTCGGTCACGTACGGCATCGTCACCGACCACGGCGGCCGGATCGAGGTGGAAAGCAAACCTGGGCAAGGTTCCACGTTTACGGTTTGGTTGCCGATATGAACAACCCGTCATTCCCGAAAGAGCATCGGGACTATGTGCGAGCCGCCGTCCTGAGCGGAGGGTACTCCCGCAGTCGAAGGACGAGCGGCGAAGCAATCTCCTTGTCGGGGAGGGGATTGCTTGCCACAGGCACGCTTCGCAGTCGTCGGGAAGAGCGCCCTCCTCGCAATGACGGGTAGGTTTGGTTGCGGCTGGAGGCCGCGCTATGAACAATGTGAATCATTTTTTTCACGCGTCACTGCGAGCCGTCTCCTCGCGTTCCCCGTCATTGCGAGCCGCCGTCCTGAGCGGAGGGTACTCCCGCAGTCGAAGGACGAGCGGCGAAGCAATCTCCTCGCCAGGGAGGGGATTGCTTCGTCGGGTCTCGATACGGCCTCAAAGAACATTCGGCCTACTCGACCCTCCTCGCAATGACGGTAGCCGTAATGACGTGAGGCGCAATGACGGGAATCGATTATGGCGCGCTTGGATGTTGCACCATGGATAACCCCCTCGTTCTGGTCCTCGACGATGAGCCCGGCATCACGCTCCTGTGCAAGCGCCTGCTGACGCGTGCCGGCTTTGATGTGACGGCCTTCACCGAGCCGCGCAAAGCCCTGGAAGAATTATCGCGCCGCCGCTTCGACCTCCTGCTGGTGGACATCCGCATGCCGGAAGTGGACGGCTTCGACGTGATCGCCCACGCCCAGCGCTCCCAGCCCGACATCGCGGTGCTGGTGATGACCGGCTTCGGCACCGTCGAGACCGCCATCCGCGCCCTGAGGCAGGGAGTGGACGGCCTGCTCCTCAAACCTTTTGAAAAAGCCGATGAACTTATTTCATCCGTCCGGCAGGCGCTGGCGGATAAACAGAAAAAACGGGACGCGGCGCGCATCCAGACCCTGCGCCCGCTCTTCTCGGTGACTGAGTCCCTCTTCTCGGAGACTGACCCGCATCGCCTCCTGGACCTGATCCTGTCCGCCGTTTGCGGGCATTTATTCTGCGCCCAGGCCGCGTACTACCAACTCGACCCCGCGAGCGGAAACCTGAACCTGCTGGCCGGGCGCGGCATCCTCCCATTCGACGCGGAAAGCGCCACAGAATCCGCGCTGGCCGCGCAGACTGCCAGCCTGGAGACCCCGGCGGTGATCAACGCGTCGGGTCCCGGCGACCCAGCCCTGCAGTCCGAGTTGACGCGGCGCGGGTTGGCCGCGGTCATGTTCGCGCCGGTCAGCCGTCCGGGCGCGCGTAGAGACGTTGCATTGCAACGTCTCTACGCCGGGCGCGAGTCCGGGCAGCCGCCGTTCCGCGAGGCGGATTTGGAAATGTTCCAGATTTTGGCGCGGCAGGCGGTGGCCGCGATGGAGAACGCGCGTCTGTACGCCGAACTGCGCGATACCGTCCGCCGCGTGGAGGAGTCCCAGCAGGCGCTTTTGCAGGCCGAGAAGATGGCCGCCACCGGGCGGTTGACCGCCTCCATTGCGCACGAGATCAATAACCCCTTGCAGGCCGTGCAGAATTGCATCCACCTGGCCGGGCGCGCAGACCTGCCGCAGGAAAAACGGAATGAATATTTTGAACTGGCGCGCTCGGAACTGGACCGCCTGCGCGTCACCGTCCAGCGCATGTTGGATTTTTACCGCCCGAACGCGGCCGCGCCGCAGGCGGTGGACCTGGCCGACCTGCTGACGCACGTGCTGGGGCTGATGGCGAAGCAGTTGGAGGAACGCGGTATTCGCGTGAAAAGGAATGCGCCCGCGGGCTTGCCGTCCGTGAACGCGGTCAACAGCCAGATCCAGCAGGTGTTCATCAACCTGGTCCTGAACGCGTACGACGCGATGCCCTCCGGCGGGGAATTGCAGATCACCGCCCGCGCCGCGCGGGACGGGGTGGAGATCCTGTTTCAGGATACGGGACCCGGCGTCCCGTCCGGGGAGAGCCGGAATATCTTCGAGCCGTTCGTCAGCACGAAGGAGGGCGGCACGGGGCTGGGACTGACGGTCAGTTACAATATCGTCAGCGCGCACGGCGGCGCGCTCGAGTTGATTCCGTCGCGCGGACGCGGCGCCTGCTTCCGTGTGCGTTTACCGTCTGGAGGTGTGAAGTGAAATCCGTCATTTTGGTTGTGGACGATGAACCGGTCGCGCGCCAGTCGCTTTCGGATATTTTGCGTCTCGAGGGGCATGGCGTGAACTCGGTTCCGAACGGGCAGTCGGCGGTGGAATACGTCCGCACGCACCCGGTGGATTTGATGATCGTGGACTTGCGGATGCCCGGCATGGACGGCCTGGAAGTGGTCCAGGTGGTGAACCAGGTCTCGCCGGATACCGAGGTGATTTTACTCACCGCGCACGGCTCCACTGAAACCGCCATCCAGGCCTTGCGCTTGCGGATCCACGATTACCTGCTGAAACCCGCCCTGCCGAGCCAGATCGTCGCCAGCGTGAAGAAGGGACTGGCGCGGCGGGAGGCGCGCCAGAAGGGCCGCCGCGCTAATCCAGACCTATCGCCCGCGCAGGAAGCCCCGGCTGAATTCCGGTTCAAGGATGGCTCGGTTGCCGATCTCTCCCGGCGGGTGATCCGCAGGAATAGAAAGGTCGCGCACCTCACGCCCGCCGAGGGACGTTTGTTGCGCGTGTTGCTGGAAAATCCCGGCAAGGTATTTTCGCATCGCGACCTGGTCCTGCTGGTGCAGGGTTATGACACGTCTTCGCAGGAGGCGCCTGAGGTGTTGCGTCCGTTGGTCAGCCGCTTGCGGCACAAACTGGATGAGTTTCCCAATCTGATGAACCGCATTTCCAGCGTGCGCGGCACGGGTTACGTTTACGAGGAGAATGGGAATTAGTTCGTGCGGGATGGCATCCCGCTGAACTGGAACGATGCGGAATACCATTCCGCACCACTAACATTTAATCGTGCGGGCCCCAGGGAATGTCGGGCGGGAGGTTTGGCGGGCGGATCCAGCTGAGCCAGCCGCCTTTGTGGCTTTTGGGGGATGGGGGAGTGGAATCGATTCGCACCAGGAGCAGGCTGACCGCCAGTCCGGCCGCGCCCAGCCATTGCATGAGCGTCAGGCTTTCTCCCAGCCATAAGTGGCTGAACGTGATTGCCACCAGCAATTCGCTCAAGCCGAGCAGGGCGGTTTGCATTCCCCCCAAATGTTTGACCCCCAGGAATAGCGCCAGCCGCGCAAAGAACGTCACCAGCGTCAGCCCGATGACCGGCCACCAGGAGACGTTTGTGGCCGGAAGTTGCGGGTTGAACAGGAGAAAGGCTGGGATGACGACCACGCTCATGGCGAGCAGGGTGTACAGGGTCACGGTGGGGGCCGGCACGTCATAGAGCACGCGCTGGTTAATCGGCAGGTGCAGGGCATACAGGAGCGAGCCAGCCAGCATCATCAGCACGCCGGCCCAATCCACATCGCTGGATCGTCCGCCGGTCAACAGGAGCACGGCCAGGGTCGCGAGCGAGATGCGGAAGATGGTCATGCGGCTGACGGGGTGGCGGTCAAGCAATAACCAGAAGGCCAGAAAAAACGGGTAGAGCGAGTAGAGCATCTGGCCGACAGAGGCGGGCAGGCGCGCCAAAGCCATGTAATAAAAAATTGACCCCAAGCCATTGATGACCCCCGCCAGCGTGCAACCCGCCAGCCCAACCGGGTAAATGAAAAGGAATGGGCGTTTGAACAGCGCGACGATCAGGATGAGCAACGCGGCCGCGAAGCCGGTGCGCAGGGCTACCACGGCCAGGGGCGAAAATCCGAGCAGGATGGCCTGCCGGCCCAGCACGGGCGCCAGTCCGAGCAGGAAGGCCGAGACCAGCGCGGCCCGAATCCCTTTGGTGCGCTCCGTTTTCATCATCGTTATCGGTCAATTCAAGGACAGGTCAGACAACGGTCAATTCAAGGATAGGCCAGACGACAGACAATTCAAGGACAGGTCAGAGACCTGCGAAGTACGATCAATGGATCAGCGACCGGACCTCCTCGAGGAATTCGTCGTTCAGGAAATCCCCTTTTTGCATCAGAGCCTGGATCTGCCCCGTGAGCCGGCTTTTCTCGTCGGGTGTCAGTTCCTTGGCGGATGCGACGATGACCGGTATTTCAGCGGTGTCCTCTCTTGCCCTCAGCGCGTCCAGGACGGCGAACCCGTCCATTTCGGGCATCATCAGGTCGAGGATCACGAGGTCGGGTAGTTCCTTCTGAATGAGTTCCAGTCCCGATTTGCCGCTCGACGCTTCGAAGATTTGGAAGTCGCCCTGCGATTGCAGGATGCGGCGGATCAGGCGGCGGGACTCGGGGTTGTCGTCCACGATCGCGACCCGCTGGAAGCGGTCCGGCGCGACGCTGGACAGCGCGGCCAGCAGGCCTTCCTCGGGTTTTTCCTCTTCCTTTTCCGGCAGGATAACATTGCGCGACCAGTTCTCACCCAGCACGGATTGCTCGGCGGGCATGGTGTGCCCGGTGCAGTTGATCACGACTACGTCGGTGGGTTTGATCGTCCCGGCCCGGATCAACTTGAACAGGCCCGCAAAGGACACCGCCGCGGCGGGTTCGGCAGAGACGCCTTCCATTTTCGCTAAAATATGCATGGCGCGGAAGGCTTCCTCATCCGTCACGCTTTCGAAGACGCCGTGGGTATCGTCCACCTGTTTGCGAAGCATGACGTAGGCGCGCCCGGGGTCGCCGGTGGCGAGGGTTTCGATGTGAGTGCGCGGCGTGGTGACCGGCTCGGCCTGTTCCAGTCCCTTTTTCCACGAGTTGACCATCGGCGCGCACCCGTCCGCCTGGATGGGCGCCATGGCCGGGATGCGATCCACCAGTCCCATCTGGCGCAGTTCGCGGAATCCCTTGTACACGCCCAGCGGGCCCATCCCGCCGCTGATGGCCTGAACGTACCAGTCGGGTGTGCGCCAGCGCGGTGTGTCTCCGCCGGTCACCGGGCCGAGCAGGGCGGTGAGTTGCTCGCTGATCTCGAAGGCGATGGTCTTCATGGCTTCGATGGAGGTGATCGTGCGCGCGCCCATGTCGAGATACAGTCCGCGTTGGCGCGCGAACTCCGCCGCCAGCTGCTTGGCCTGGTCGTAGGAGGCCGTCACCTTGATCACCTGGCTTCCGTACAGGGCGATCTCCCGCATCTTGACCGCCGGGACGAGGCTGGTGACAAAGGCCCAAAGTTTGATGCCTGCCCGGGCCGCGTAGGCCGAGTAGGCGATGGCGACGTTGCCTGTGGAGGCGGCCACCATTTCGGTGATGCCTGCCTCCTTGAGCGCGGCAATCGTGACCGCGGCCTGGCGATCCTTGAAGGAGCCGGTCGGCCCCTGACGCTCGTCTTTGATGAACAGGTTGGGAGTCCCCAGCATCATCCCGAGGTTGACGGCCTGGATCAACGGCGAGCCGCCCTCGCCGAGGCTCAAGGTCGGATTGGGGTTGCGAATCGGCAGGAGTTCGCGATACCGCCACAAGTCGAAGGGACGAGCCGGTAATTTCCGGGGCAGGCTCTGCGCCAGCGTTGCATAGTCATATTCCGCTTCGCGCCACTGGCTGTTGCAACGCGGGCAGTTGATGGAGGACGGGAAGTAGGGCGCGGTGTGGCCGCAGTCGAGGCACTTAACGACAAAAGACATGAGGTTATGGTTTGACGTGTTTGAGGGCGCGCTCCAGCGTGCTCAGCAATTGTTGTTCATTGAGCGCGCTTTTCTGGATCATGCGCTGGCCGAAATCCTGCAACATTTTCTGTTGTTCCAGGGTCAGGTCGCCGCCGCTGACCACGATGACGGGCACCTCGCGCAGTTTTTCCGAGGAGCGCATTTTTTCGAGCAGGGTGAAACCGTCCATTTCGGGCATGAACAGGTCGAGGATCAAGGCGTGCGGTGTGCGCGCCTGGACGGCTTCCCAGCCGTTGCGTCCGCCTTCGGCCAGGATCGGGCGGTAGCGTCCGTTTTCGGATAACATGCGGCCGATCAGGCGCAAGTCGTTCGGATCGTCATCCACGATGAGCACGTCGCGGATACTGCCGTCAACATTCAGGCGGTCGAGCACATTCAGGATGTCATCTTCGAGGATAGGCTTGACGAGGTAATCCGCCGCGCCCAGGCTGAATCCTTTTTCCCGCTCTTCGACGATACTGCATACAATGACGGGGATGTCGCGCGTTTCCGGGTTGGATTTGAGATCGTTGAGCACGCGCCAGCCGTCGTAGCCGGGCATCATGATGTCGAGTGTGATGGCGAAGGGTTTCAACTGCCGGACGCGTTCGACCGCCCGCGAGGGATCGCCCAAGGGGACGACCTGATAGCCCTGCGGCTGGAGATAGCGCTCGTACAGGCTGACCACCTGCGGGTCGTCGTCAATGGCGAGGATGATGCGGTTGCCCGGCGGGGTACCCAGTTCGGTTTTTCCGCGGAAGGCAGGCAGGGTGAAGAAGAAGGTACTGCCCCGGCCCGGCGCGCTTTCCACGCCAATGCGCCCGCCGTGCATCTGGATCAGGTGGTTCGAGATGGACAGTCCCAGCCCCGAGCCGCCGCTTTTGCGCGTGGGCGATGCGTCCACTTGCGAGAAGGGCTGGAAGAGTTTCTTCTGGTCTTCGGACGCGATGCCGGGGCCGGTATCCGTTACGCTGACGGTGACCTCCGGGTGTCCGGCGGGGCTGTCCTTGACGCTGGCCCGCACGGTGATGGAACCTTCGTCGGTGAATTTGGCGGCGTTGGAAAGCAGGTTGAGCAAAACCTGGCGGATGCGCATGGCGTCCGCGCGCACGGTGGGCAGGTCGGCGGGCAGGTCGCGGTGCAGGGTGATGGGTTTATCCTTGAACAGCCCGGTGATGGTGGACATGACGCTGGAGGTGAGTTCCGCCAGGTTGACCTCATCGAAGGTCAGCTCCATCTTCCCGGCTTCGATGCGCGAGAGGTCGAGGATGTCGTTGATCAAGCCGAGCAGGTGCTGGCCTGAGTTGTGGATGGCAAGCAGGTCCTGCTGTTGCAGGTCGGTGGTGGCGCCGTCTATGCCTTTCAGGATGACGCGCGAGAAGCCGATGATGGAATTGAGCGGCGTGCGCAGTTCGTGGCTCATGTTGGCCAGGAACTGACTCTTGAGGCGGTCGGCTTCGCGCATTTCCTTGACGGCCTGCATCGAGAGTTCGTAGGAACGCGCGTTGTCAATGGCGATGGCGATCTGGTCGGCGAGGCTCTGAAGCACGGCGATATCGTCTTCGCTAAAGGCATTGACCTGGGTGGATTGAATGTCCAGCGCGCCGATGGTGCGGGAACCTACTCGCAGGGGCAGGGCGGCCTCCGCGCGGGTCTCAGGCAGGAGCGGGTTGAATTTGTGGGATTCGCTGGCGGCGGTGTCGTTGACAACGACGGCGCGCCCGCTTTCGGTCACTCCGCCAACGACGGATTTGGAGCCGACCTGCAGGCTGTGCTTCTGGCGCAACATTTCCGCGCCGGCCTCGCCCGTGGCGGCCTGCAGGATGGCCTGGAAGCCGGTTTCTTCGGTGACGAAGATACCGGCGTGGTAAAAGCCAAATCGGTCGCGCACCAGGTTCACGGTCCGCGAGAAGAGCGTGGGCATGTCCAATGTGGAGGTGACCAGCCGCCCGATCTCGGCCGTCGCAAAGAGATATTCGTTGCGGCGTTGGAGGGTCTCTTCAGCTTTTTTGCGGTCGGTGATGTCACGCACGGTGCCGCGAAAACCAGTGACGCTTCCATCGGCAGTTTTTATCAGAGACACGGAAGATTCGACAGATCGCAGCGTTCCATCCTGGCGCGCCACATCCCAGTTGAAGGCTTGTTCCGGAATCCCCGTTCGGAAGACCCGGTTATAGGTCTGGAAGACAGTTTTTGCCTGCTCAGGGGGCATGAACTGGCGATTGTTCATCCCAATCATTTCATTCGCGGAGCGTCCGAATAAGCGGGTTAGCGCAGGGTTCAAAAATGTTAAGTTACCCGCCGTATCCACCTCATAGTAGCCGTCTTCGATATTATCCAGAATGGATCGAAAACGATCTTCGCTTGCGCGCAACACTTCTTCCACCCGCTTACGTTCGGTGATGTCCTGCCAGATGCTGACGAAGTGTGTGATCTGCCCGGCGGCGTCGCGCACCGGGGTGATGCTTTGTTGCACGATGAAAAGCTCGCCGTTCTTGCGGCGGTTTGTCACCTCGCCGGTCCATGCGTTCCCGCCCAGGATGGTGTCCCATAAGCCCTTGTAGAAGGGTTGGTCGTGCAGGCCGGACTTGAACAGGCGCGGCGTCTGCCCGACGGCCTCCTCGAAGGTATAGCCGGTCTGCGCGGTGAAAGCCGGGTTGACCCAGGTGATCCTGCCGTCCAACTGTGCCAGCACGACGGTATTGGCGGCGGTTTCGAGGGCGGCGCCTTGCAGTCGCAGGGTCTCCTCGGCTTGTTTGCGGGCGGTAACGTCGCGTGCAACCAGGAAGACCTGGTTCTCGGTCAATTTCGAGACACTGCCGTCGAACCAGTATTCCGTCTGGTTGATCGTCAGCGGGTATTCCACATAGAGAGTTTCTCCTGTTTCCAGCGCTTTAGTGATGGCAGACATGATGATCTGTGAGATCTCAGCGGGAAGCACTTCTTTAATTAATTTCCCAAGCATATCCTGCGGAGGCTGGAACAGGCGCGACGGGTTGGTGGGCGCGATCCGGATATAGCGGCCATCGCGGTCGTAAACGATGATGACATCGGTCATGGCCGCAAAGAGCGAGCGCAGTTCGGCTTCGGAGCGCTGGGTGGAATC
>Ga0210047_1000853_pt1 | contig 11549 bp, 10 predicted proteins | sample CryGeyCG2014_300_3_FD_185453 | JGI IMG/M metagenome (GOLD analysis project Ga0210047, IMG submission 185453) | Groundwater microbial communities from aquifer - Crystal Geyser CG01_land_8/20/14_3.00 (SPAdes) (version 2) | ecosystem: Environmental > Aquatic > Deep subsurface > Groundwater | place...
GAGTGCCCGCTAGATTCTTCACTTCGTTCAGAATGACAGGCAACAGCAGTCTGTGAGTGTTCTCTAGATTCGGAGTTTATCCTGAGCGATAGCGAAGGACCTGCTCAGAATGACAATTGCCGGCGTTTAGAATGACAATTGTCGGCGTTTAGAATGACAAGTGAAGGATAGGGTGACAATTTAAGCCTCAGAATGACAAACGAGAGCTAGATTATTAAGCATAGACTAAGAAATATGATAAAGCAGGAGTACACTATGGTAGATATGCAGGTTGTTATGGAAAAAGCGCAGATACTTACGGAGGCGTTGCCGTATATAAAAGAATATCATGGCAAGACGGTCGTAATTAAGTACGGCGGCGCGGCGATGGAGCGCGAGGATTTAAAAGAAGTGGTCGCGACGGATATCGTGCTGATGAAATACGTCGGCCTTAATCCGATTATCGTTCACGGAGGCGGCCCCGAGGTTTCCAGGCATATGAAAGCCCTGGGGATGGAGGTCAAGTTTGTAAACGGCCTGCGCGTGACCGATAAGGAAACGATCGATATCGTTAAAATGGTCCTTGTCGGCAAGGTCAACAAGGAAATCGTCTCGCTTATCAACCGCCACGGAAAACTTGCGGTCGGCTTGAGTGGGGACGACGGCAACCTAATCGTTGCAAAGAAAAAGCAGATGACCGATGTCGACCTTGGCTACGTGGGAGAGGTTGCTAAAATCAACAAGGAAGTGCTCGAGAACCTTATCAAGGACGATTTTATCCCCGTTGTGGCAACCGTCGGTGTAGGTGAAGACGGTATGAGTTATAATATTAACGCCGACAAAGTTGCAGGTGAGATAGCCGCCGCACTCGAGGCGGATAAAATCATCTTCTTAACGGATGTTGACGGTCTCTATAGAGATTTTGATGATAAGGAATCGCTAATTTCTGAGCTTACGCTGGATGAATGCGAGCACAAACTCGCCAACAATGAGATAAGCTCGGGCATGTTTCCAAAGGTTGAAGGGTGCGTAACCGCAATTAAATCGGGAGTCAAGCGTGCGCACATTTTGAACGGCATGGTTCCGCACGCGCTCCTGCTCGAGATATTCACCGACCAGGGCGTCGGAACGATGATCAGCAAGTAGTGTGGGTTTGAAAAGGACAGAGCCCACGAGAGTGTCATTCTGAAGGAGCGAAGCGACTGAAGAATCTAGCGTGCAGAAACCTTCTTCTTATGTAGGAGTGTCTAAGTTTAGACATCTCAGTGATAGAGGTCTGTGAGTGCTCTCTCTGCTAGATTCTTCGGCTAACGCCTCAGAATGACAATCGGTTACTACTTTGCTTAGCTGACAGCTGATAGCTATAAACGAAAGGCATAACGATGAACTTAAATGAACTGAAAGAGTTTGATGATACGTATCATATGAGCACGTACGGACGGTTGCCGATTGCTTTTGTTAAAGGTAAGGGCACTAAGCTGTGGGATGATAACGGGAAAGAATATCTCGATCTCTTAAGCGGTATCGGCGTGACCAACGTCGGTCACTGCCATCCAAAGGTCGTAGGTGCGATAAAAGACCAGGTCGAGATGCTTATGCATGTCTCCAACCTCTACTATACCGAGCCGCAGGCAAAGCTTGCTAAAAAGATAAGCGAGATATCTTTCGGCGATAAATGCTTCTTTGCAAATAGCGGCGCCGAGGCCAACGAGGGGGCCATAAAACTTGCGCGGCGCTACGCAAAACCCAAAGGCAAGGACGCCTATGAGATTATCACTGCGCTTCGTTCGTTTCACGGCCGCACCATGAAAACCCTGGCCGCGACCGGCCAACCCGATAAACAAAAGCCGTTTGAGCCGATGCCGCCCGGTTTTAAGCACGTGCCGCTTAACGATTTCGAGGCACTTAAAAATGAGGTAAGCGACAAGACATGCGCGGTCATGCTCGAGGTCATCCAGGGTGAGGGCGGTGTCTACCCATGCGATTATGACTACCTGAAGCAGGTACGGGCGCTGTGCGACGAGCGCGACCTTCTGTTGATATTCGACGAGGTCCAAACGGGAATGGGACGGACCGGTACGATGTTCGCTTACCAAGCGACAGGTGTCGTACCCGATGTGATGACCCTTGCAAAAGGCATCGGAAGCGGCCTTCCTATCGGTGTTCTTGTAGCAAGCGAAAAGGCTTCAGTGTTTAAGCCGGGTGAGCACGGCTCAACATTCGGCGGCGGTCCCGTTGTTTGTGCCGGTGCACTGGCGACCGTTAACGTCCTCGAAGAGGAGAACCTTGTCGAGAACAGCCGTAAGGTCGGCGCATATTTCAAAAACAAGCTTGAAACCCTTAAAACCAAAACAGGCATGATAACAGAAGTGCGGGGCGCGGGCCTCATGCTTGCGATAGAATTAAACGAGGAACAGGCGCGAAACATCGTGCTTGATCTTTTAAAAGAAGGCATAGTTGCAAATAATATAGGCACTACTATAATTAGGTTCTTACCGCCGCTTTGCTTAACCGAAGCCGAAGTCGATACGGCTATGGCTGCGATAGAGCGGTTAGTACTCGAGCGTTCGGTTGTATAGACTAATGCTATAAAGCAAAGTAATAGGTGCAAAAAGGTGTAATAAGGTAGATTTAGGTAGATTAATAAAGCTTGACGTGAGCTAATGTAATCGGATGTGCGGATTAGTTGGGATTTTTAAGATCGTAGGAGTCGATAATGGCGAGTCTAAAAGGGAGAAATATCCTATCGCTTAAAAACTACAGCCAGGACGAGATATACCAGTTGCTGGCAAAAGCGATGGAGCTAAAACGGCTGCAGAAAAGAAACGAGCCGCACCGTATACTTGAGGGAAAAACCATAGCGGTGATTTTCCATAAGCCGTCCAGCCGCACGAGGATATCGTTCGAGACGGCCGCCTCCCATTTAGGCGCGCACCCGATATTCTTGCGCGATGACGAGGTAAAACTCGGCGAGCGTGAACCGATCAAGGACATGGGCAGGGTGCTCTCGGGCTATGTCGACGCCGCCGTAATAAGGACGTTTAAGCAAAGCGATGTCGAGGAGCTTGCCGAATATTCCACAATGCCGATCATAAACGCATTAACGGATGGTTACCATCCGATGCAATCGTTGGCCGATCTCATGACCATCCTTGAGAGCAAAGACCGGCTCGCGGGCTTAAAGCTGGCCTATATCGGAGACGGCAACAACGTGGCGAATTCGCTCATGATCGTTGCCGGGAAACTTGGGATAAATATGGCCGTAGGCTGTCCGAAAGGATATGAGCCCGACCCCGAGGTAGTTCAGTTTGCGACCGGGTCCATACGCAACATGAACCACGCGATAACTATAACAAATAATCCGCTTGAAGCCGCAAAGGACGCAGACGTTATCTATACGGATGTATGGGCCAGCATGGGACAGGAAGCCGAGCGCGAGGAGCGCTTGAAAATATTTAAACCTTACCAGGTAAACAGCGACTTGATGGAGGTCGCAAAGCCGTCCGCGATATTCCTGCACTGCCTACCCGCCCACCGGGGCGAGGAGGTAACGGACGAGGTAATAGAGAGCAAGCAATCCCTTGTCTTTGAGCAGGCCGAAAATCGCTTACATACGGCAAAAGCCGCGCTCGCTTTACTTATCCGGTAATAAAATTCGGTGGTTGATTAAATGAGAATAAAACAAGAGAGACTAAGCGCGATTAAACAGATCATTGAGACGATGAATATATCAACTCAGGAAGAATTGATTTCTGAGCTTGAAAAGCAAGGCTACGACGTTACCCAGGCCACGGTCTCCAGAGACATAAGCGACCTGGGGCTGCAAAAAGTAAAAATAATCAAAGGAAAAGCCGCAGTATCCACGGGAAGGCAGATCTATTCGCTCCCCGAGATAGAGCGCCTGCGCTCTTTACTCAACGAGTTTATGGTATCGATCGACAAGACGGATAATCTTGTGGTCGTAAAGAGCCACCCGGGTACGGCACAGGCAGTGGCGGCGGCGATTGATGCGGTAAAGTGGCACAATGTCCTCGGCACCGTTGGGGGCGACGACACAATCCTCGTCATTACCCGCACAAGCGACGTAGCCGACTTTATTGTCGAGCGCCTTTCAAAATTACGTGAAGAAAAAACGCTATAATAGCGCAAGAAACAAGTAGGAGGAGTTTGTGGGACAGGTTGGAAGCATACGGGAGCCAAAAGACAGGGTAGTTTTGGCCTACTCCGGGGGACTAGATACCTCGGTTGCCATAAAATGGCTGCAGGAAAACTATGATTTAGAGGTAATCGCGGTCGCGGTCGATGTCGGTCAGGGGGGCGACCTCGAAGCCATTAAAGAAAAGGCGCTTAAAATCGGCGCCGTCCATTCCGAAATGGTGGACGCGAAAAAAGCCTTCGCTGAGAAGTTTATCGCCCCCGCACTCAAAGCGAACGCCCTCTATGAAAAGAAATATCCGCTGGCCACGTCGTTATCGAGGCCGCTCATCGCAAAAATATTGATCGAAGCCGCCGAGGGAACCGGGGCCGTCTATGCCGCGCATGGCTGCACAGGCAAGGGCAACGACCAGGTGCGTTTCGAGGTAACGATGCGTGCGCTTAACCCCGATATCACAATCATCGCGCCGGCCCGCGAGTGGGATTTTACCCGCGAGTCCGCAATCGAGTACGCGCAGAAGCATAACATCCCGATATCTATCACCAAGAAGAGCCCTTACAGTATCGACGAGAACGTCTGGGGCAAATCGATCGAGTGCGGAATCCTCGAAGACCCCTGGATCGAGCCGCCGGCGGACGCATTTACTTTGACCGTTGACCCGATGCAGGCCCCCGACGAGCCGACGTATGTCGAGATCGAATTCGAACAGGGCGTGCCGATAGCTGTCGACGGTCAAAAGATGAACCTCTTAAGCCTCATCGAAAAGGTCAATCAAATCGCCGGTTCAAACGGGTTCGGGCGTATCGATAAGGTGGAAAACCGGCTTGTCGGTATCAAATCACGCGAAATCTACGAAGCCCCGGCCGCGCTAACCCTGATCATGGCGCACCGCGAACTCGAAGATATGACGCTTACGCGCGACCTCATGCACTTTAAATACGCCGTCGAAGAGAAATACGCCGACCTTATCTACGACGGCCTCTGGTTCGGCCCGCTTCGCGAGTCGCTCGACGCGTTTATAAACGAAACGCAAAAAGTAGTAAACGGAACTATCCGTTTGAAACTTTACAAGGGTTCATGCCAGGTAGTAGGCCGCAAGTCGCCGAATTCCCTCTACGACCGCTCGCTTGCAACCTACGAAGCCGACGACACTTTCTCCCACAAAGCCGCCGAAGGCTTCAATAAGATATTCGGCCTGAGCCTTGAAACCTGGGGTCGGAAGTATAGGAAGTAACCGGTTAATAGATGAATGGGTGAATGGGTTAATAGGTGAATGGGTTAATAGGTTAATAGGTGAATGGGTTAATAGGTTAATAGGTTAATAGGTGAATGGGTTAATAGGCTAATAGATGAATGAGATGTGGTCGAGCGAGTGGGTTTTAAAGAAAAGTGCTGCTTGGGTGTCATTCTGAACGAAGTGAAGAACCTAGTACCGCGACATCCTACTTTCTGTGCATGTCATTCTGAAGGAGCGAAGCGACTGAAGAATCTTGGGCGCAGAAACCTTCTACATGTGCAGGAGGGTCTAAGCTTAGATAGAGTTAGAGTGAAGACTTCTTAGCACAGTGAATCAAAGCTTAGACATACTTAAGTGACAGAAGTACGTGAGTGCCCGCTAGATTCTTCGCTTCGCTCAGAATGACAGGCAACAGCAGTCTGTGAGTGCCCGCTAGATTCGGAGTTTATCCTGAGCGATAGCGAAGGACCTGCTCAGAATGACACAATAATTATGGTGTTCTGGCACTAGATACTCTAAACCATTAGTTATGGTTAACCGACTATGATATCAATAACCATCGCTAAAGCGATATAATAAAGCACTAATAAAACAGCCGTAAAAGGAGCCGTTATGAAACTCTGGTCCGGGAGGTTTTTGAAAAGTACAGATAGCTTTGTTGACGAGTTCAACGCATCGCTGCCTGTCGACAAGCACCTTTACAAGCAGGATATAGAGGGTAGCATCGCCCATGCCAAAATGCTTGCCAAAACCGGCATTATCGCCGACGAAGAGGCATCCCAGATAGTCACGGGCCTGGAGACAATCCTTAAAGAAATCGAAGCCGGCTCGTTTATATTCGATATCGCCGATGAGGATATCCATATGAGCATCGAACGGGCGCTCACCGAGAAGATCGGCCCCGTGGGCGGAAAGCTTCACACCGCCCGCAGCCGCAACGACCAAGTCGCCCTCGATACCAGGATGTTTTTGAAAGACGCCATCCTTGAGGTCGGCCAAGAGGTTCTTGCCCTGCAAGAAGAGCTGGTGAAGATCGCCAAGCGCGAGATGGATACCATTTTGCCCGGCTATACCCACCTACAACGGGCGCAACCCATTCTGTTCTCGCACCACATGATGGCGTATTTCTGGATGCTGCGCCGTGACTTCACGCGTCTAAAAGGCTGCTTCAAGCGCGCCGACGTAATGCCGCTCGGCGCGGCCGCACTTGCCGGCACCACATATCCAATCGATATGGAATTCGTGGCCAAAGAACTCGGCTTCTCAAAAATCAGCAACAACAGTCTCGATGCGGTTTCCGACCGCGACTTCGTTATAGAATTCCAGGCGGCGGCCTCGATGATCATGATGCACTTAAGCCGCCTCGCCGAGGAGCTTATTATCTGGTCGTCCTCCGAGTTCAGCTTCATCGAACTCGACGACGCCTACACGACCGGCAGCAGCATCATGCCCCAGAAGAAAAACGCCGACGTCGCCGAGCTGATCCGCGGCAAAACCGGCCGTGTCTACGGCAATTTGCTGCAGATGCTAACGACGATGAAGGGCCTGCCCCTCGCATACAACAAAGACATGCAAGAAGACAAAGAAGGCATGCTCGACTCCATAACGACAATTAAAAACTCGCTCTTCGGCATGAAGGGCATGACATCCACAATGAAAATCCACTCAGAAGTCATGCGCCAATCCGCCGAAGGCGGCTTCACCAACGCCACCGAACTTGCAGACTACCTGGTCGGCAAGGGAGTCCCATTCCGCGACGCCCACCGCGTCTCCGGCAACATGGTCCGCAAAGCCATCGAAGAAGGCTGCTGGCTCACCGACTTCTCCCTCGAAGAGTTCCAGGCCGAAAGCCCGCTCATCGACGATGAAGTCTACGACGTCCTCGACATCCAAAACGCCGTAAAACGCCGCGACGTCCGTGGCGGCACCGCCCCCAACCGCGTCCAAGAACAAATCGAAAAAGCCGAAAAATTGATCGATAAAGGGCGGAAGTGGCTGGATGAACGGGGGAAGTAAAGGCTCTGGTGGACATAGTAGGACGCTTAATTCTAAAATTCTAACTAGACCTAAGTTCGAATCCGATCCGGGGAGCCAATCAGATTCGAACTCGGAATAACCACTCTGTAGAGCGGATTTATTGCTGTTTTAGTACTCTTGTAGGTTGAGAATGTTAAGCAGATATCCGGAAATTTCGTGGATCTGTGCCAATCGAACTTGTGCTCAAAAACGTGGTGCGGTTGTTCCTTAGGTTATTGCGTTCTTCAATATACTTCTAATGATCGTTTTTTTTGTTTTGGGAGTTCAGCAACAATTTTTTTGACCTGTCGCTAACAACTTGCTACTTGATTTACCAAGCTTCAGAATCTCTTCCGCTGCTATACCACGTTCAAACCTACACCAACTGGTGGCCAACAGCCCTCCTTCGGGGATATTATATGCGAACATGTGTATGTACATAATAAGGTATATAGGTTCTGTCAGCTAAGACGGAACAAAGTTAGGCGTTAATGTTTTTGCCGCATGGAAATAAGGATTTTGAAAAAGTGCTGAATAAGCACTGCTTGCTTCTCACTCGATAATTATTTCTTCTAGACATTGCGTTCTAATCAATCCGTAGACTCTTTCAATCTGTTATTTTGCAGCGCTCCAAACATTCTTGATTGGGACTTGACCGCTGAAAAGAGCATTGACAGCTATATTAAGTTAGGATAGATTTGCAATATACGTCTACCATATACGCTAGCAATTTCAGTCGTTGATGTTTTGAGCAGTCTTAGAGTTATAGAGAATCATATATTTGCGGTTACTGAGTACAAGGAAGTGCGCTTTGATTGAATGGGGGGGTGATTGTTAAAGAAATATGATTTGTTCGGCGTAGTCTGTAAATGGCACAAGAAAGGATGGTTGATGTGAGAAGAAGATTAGTCAGCAGCATTATTTTAGTAGTAGTTGGGGTTATACTGTTTCCGCTACCGGCTTTTGCTCTTAACTATGCCCATGGTCTCCAAGATGGGGTTGCTACAGTTCGTGGAACTTACGCTATGAATTATGTGATGGTCACACAGCCGGATGCAAACCATGTCAACTCTGTTTATGTAAGAAAAGACTCATTTAATGTTATGGAGGTAGGCTGGTGTTGGTGGGGGCTTAATAACGTTTATGGGGGTTATACGGGTGGCTTTAATGACCTTGATTGGTTGGTTCATATTCAAGATGGGTCTGCTTACTATACAGAATGGACTTCGCATGGTAAATACGTCGTCAATTCAAGTTACCCTAATGGGCATTTTTTCAATGGAACTGAGCCACTACCGGGCTATCCTGTAGCTGGCACTAATTATGGTTTTAAAGCTGAAAACCGTGGTTATAATAGCTATACGTTTGATGCAAAAGTTAATAATTACGTAAAGAAGACGTGGACTTTTACGAACATGGCTTATGGTAATTCTCTTATTGGCAGTGAACGTGCGTCTCTTAACGATAGTAACTATGCGCATTTCTAGTCGTGTCAAGATATCATAAACCAACCTAGTCAACCCTGGTCAAATTGGGTTGCACCTAGTGAACCTAGTTGGGTTGCTGGTGATAATGACTACTATTGGAGCAATCCTTCAGCTACTGAACATGTCTGCCAACATATATAATAAACTAGAAAGGTGGTACCTAAATGACAAATACTTTAGTGCAAAATAAAAAGCACATTGCGCTAATTGTGGCGCTTGGCATCTTGCTTGCAGCGTTAGTATGTATCCAGCAACTAAGAGTTCAAGTAGACAAGGATTCGGCTTTTTATCAGAAATCCTCAATACCGAAAGCCAATTTATCAAGCTCTCTTAGTAGGGGAAGCATACAAGAGGATATCGAAGCTCACTCAGTTAAAGTTTCAAGTATCGAGGAAGCAAAGAAACTGTTAAGTTATGATTTTCCAGTGCCAACCGATACAAATGGGCACGATTTAATTGGCATTTATGTTGAAGATAAGAAGGTCTTGTACCTGCGGTATAAGGATGACATCTACATTGTTTATCACCAGCTAGAAGGGCCAGAGCCAGATATGAATGAAGTGCTCACTAAACGCTCTGATGTATTTGAAACAACGATCAGAGGTCATAGAGCTATCGCTGGTGAGCCAGGACAAATGAAAGGATTAGGCGTAGGAGAAGTTAGAGCAGGTGGCCAGATCAGTTGGTTTGAAAATGGGCTTGATTTAGCAATTTATAGCCTTAAAGGCGCTAAGGTTGGCGAACTTAAAAATATCGCTGAATCGATGAAATAAGAAGGATAGCTAGGAATCTATGTAAATGGCAGCCGCTAGATTCATTACGGCGTTTTATGGAGTAGAGCCTTGCTAGCAGCTAGCAGCCCTTTAAAGATTGAAAGGGCTGCTTCCTTTTTGCTGCCTTTACGGTGAGCGTAAAATAAAACCCACCTGTTCAGCAAGGCGGGCTTACGGTTACTTGTTTACTCGACATTCTGACGGCAGATCGCTTGACCAGGGAAGAAACTTATCTAAAACATCCTCGTCAAAAATATCAACGTTAGGCAGTTTTTCAAATAGATACTTCAGGTAAGCGAATGGATTTAAGCCGTTTTCCTTGGCTGTTTCAACAATGCTGTAGATCGTTGCACTGGCCTTGGCCCCTCTAGGGGTATTGGCAAATAACCAGTTCTTCCGCCCGATCACGAAAGGCTTAATCGAACGTTCACTGCGGTTATTGTCAAGCTCCAGGCGACCGTCTATTAAAAAGGCCACGAGGCGCTCACGCTGGTTTAAGCAATAGTTAATCGCTTGACCAAACGCGCTTTTCGGCAGCACCCTTGGTTTTTGATATTTTAACCAGGCATAGAAATCATCAACCAGCGGTCGGCTGCGTTCCAACCGGATTTTGTAGCGCTCTTCAGCTGAAAGCTCTTTTATTTTTCGCTCGATAGCAAAGAGCCGGTTACAGAATTCCAACCCCTCTTTGGCGGCTACTTGAGCATTGCTCTTTTCAGCCGGTAACGCTTTAAGGGCCTCGTCAAATTTACGCCGGGCATGGGCCCAACACCCGACCAAAGTGATATTGGTGAGAGCGTTGTAACCGGCATAACCGTCAACGTGTAGATACCCTTTAAAACCAGCTAGAAATCGGTTGGGATGTTTGCTTGCCCGGGTTCTCTGATAGTCATAGAGAACAATCCCCGGCCCTTCCCGAGAGCTGCGGTAAAGCCATAGTGCCACCAACGGTTGTAAAATCCCTAAAAGTACCGATTGAAAATTCCCTACTTTAAGACGAACTATTAAGGCAACCCAATCAAGGAGGTTGCCAATGGTAGACGGGGAGGAAATGATGGACATTAAGGATTTGAAACGCCAGGGCTTGAGCATCACGCAGATTGCTCAAGTTACCGGCAGAGACCCAAAGACAGTACGAAAGTATCTAGAACAAAAAAGAGCCACCACACTATGCACAGCGCCCACCAGTTGTATCGAAACTCGATGAGTTTAAGCCATACATCCGCATGCGTATGCTTAATGACGACATGGCCAATGCGGTTAAGATGCTCAAAGAGATCAAGAAAAAGGGCTACATGGGCCAAGCTAGCATTTTAAGAGACTACATGCGACCACTGCGGCCATTAACGGAAACAGCGACTGCGCGCTATGAGACAGAACCAGGAGAGCAAGCCCAAGTAGACTGGGGACACTGCGGCAGGATATACCATGAAGGAAGACTAAAACCGTTGTATTGCTTCGTGATGACGCTCGGATATTCATAGTTTCTGGAAGACACCCCTAAGATAAGTTTGTCGTATACCGCTTGCTTCATCTTCTCCCCCTGGCTAAATGCCTGGTATGTGGCAAGGGGGACTTCTTGGCCTGAGGTGTTTCTAACCCGAGGCCTTTCTATTTCAACCTTTCTTCCGGCGTATACAATTGATCCTTTCTGGGCTCCCCAGCGGGTATTCTCCCTATTCGGTATATGGGCGTATCGTCTGCCGGCCTTCCTATCCACTTCTGAAGCCATAGCGCATTCGATAATAAGCATACCAGCTCTTCCTGCAAGTTCTTCAATTTCTACTTCTACACCGGCTAAGATCTCGGCAATAGGAAGTGGCAACTCTACCGTTACCGTCTCCAACGCTTCCTGATCTTTCTTTCCCGTAGATTTCTTGTTCCTTTTGTTGTACTGTTTT
>Ga0210047_1000857_pt1 | contig 11527 bp, 11 predicted proteins | sample CryGeyCG2014_300_3_FD_185453 | JGI IMG/M metagenome (GOLD analysis project Ga0210047, IMG submission 185453) | Groundwater microbial communities from aquifer - Crystal Geyser CG01_land_8/20/14_3.00 (SPAdes) (version 2) | ecosystem: Environmental > Aquatic > Deep subsurface > Groundwater | place...
ACCGCGATACTCAAAACGAAATCCCAGGTCCGCCCTTACAGGGCCTCCGGCAAATATAAAAAATGAGCGGAGTCATCGTTCTTGCCCTGCGGTTGGCGCTGGCCGCCTGCCTGTACGCCTTCCTCGGCTGGGCGCTATTCAACCTGTGGCGTGACCTGCAAACGCGCGGCGTCAGCCTGGCCGGACGAAAAGCCCCCTCGCTCAGCCTCACCCTCCAGCGCAAAGGTAGGGAGACCATCCGCCGCGCCTTCCAACAGACCGAAATCATGGTTGGGCGCGACCCCGCCTGCGATGTGTTGCTGGACGATGATGCCATCTCTGCGCGCCACGTCCAATTGAGTCATCATCACGGACAGTGGTGGGTGGAAGATCTCGGCTCCACCAACGGCACACGTTTGAACCAGTCCCCCCTGGCCACCCCCACCGTCCTCACCACCGGCGACCAGATCGAATGCGGACACACCGCCCTCATCGTCAGCATCGGCGCGGCAACAGACCCCTCGCCCACCGCGCGCCTATAACTTCATCGGGCGTGGTGCGGAATGGCATTCCGCATACCCACAACATCGGAGAAGAACCATGTCTATAACCGCAACATTGGCTGTCATCGGAGGCTCCGGCCTCTACTCCATGCCCGGCCTGGCCGAAACAAAAGAATACGATCTCGACACTCCCTTTGGCAGACCCAGCGCGCCCATCGTGGTTGGCACACTGGAGGAACAGAAAGTCGCCTTCCTGGCGCGGCACGGGCTGGGACACCAGATCAGCCCCAGCGAGGTCAACTATCGCGCAAACATTTACGCGCTCAAATCCCTCGGCGTCGAGCGCGTCATCGGCATCAACGCCTGCGGTTCCCTGCGCGAAGACTACGCCCCCGGCCACATCGTCATCCCCGACCAGGTCTACGACAACACGCACCGGCGCGCCCGCTCCTTCTTTGGGGAGGGACTCGTCGCGCACATCTCTGTGGCGGAACCGTTCTGCCGCGACCTTTCGGACCGGTTGGCAGACGCCGTACTCGCGGCCGGCGCGACCACCCATCGCGGCGGCGCGTTCATCATCATCGAAGGCCCGCGCTTCTCCACCAAAGCCGAATCGAACACCTACCGCGCCTGGGGCATGTCCATCGTCGGCATGACCGCCTCGCCCGAAGCCTTCCTGGCGCGCGAAGCCGAAATGTGCTACGCCGTCATGGCGCACGTCACCGATTACGACGTGTGGCACACCAGCGAGTCGCCCGTCACCGTCGAGATGGTCATCGAAATCCTGAAGCGGAACACGCGCACGGCGCAGGAAGCCGTTCGTAAATTGGCGACCAGCCTCAAGGTCACGCGTGAATGCGAATGCGGGTCAGCCCTCTCGTCCGCGCTCATCACCGATCCCGCGCGCATCCCCGCGCAGACCAAAGAAAAACTCAAACTGCTCATCGGAAAATATCTCCCGTAAACCCCGTGAATCATTCCCAAACCCAGCGCCGCCTGTTCGCTTATTCGGCGGCGTTCCTCTTCCTTTTTTCGCTGATCCTGACCCTCTCAGCGGCCGTGCGCGAGCGCGCCTGGCTGGCCGAAGGTCCTGTAAGGGTGGATTATCGCTGGGATCACTGGATCGGCTTCGCAGTTTGGTTCGCGCTGACCTGGTTCGCCCAGCGCGTGACCACGCGGCGGTTCCCAGACGCCGACCCATTCCTGCTCCCCGTGGCCTCCCTGCTCAGCGGATGGGGACTGCTGACCATCTGGCGGCTCGACCCCTACTTCGGTCTGCGGCAGACCATCTGGCTGGTCGTCTCAGTGACAGCGTTTCTCGCCCTTACAGGACCTTCGGCGGCCCTGCGTTTCCCTGCGGAACTGGCTTTCCTGCGCCGCTACAAGTACCTGACCCTGCTGGGCGGCATCCTGCTCACCGCGCTGACGCTGGTCTTCGGCACCAACCCCTCGGGCTTTGGGCCGCGCTTGTGGATCGGCGGCGCGGACGTGTACCTGCAGCCCTCCGAGCCGCTGAAACTTTTGCTGGTGGTCTACCTTGCGGCCTACCTCGCCGACCGCCTGCCCGCCGAAGGTCCTGTAAGGGCCGAGACGTTTGACAACCTGCGCGCCCAATCCATTCGGCGCACGCCAAGCGGTCAGGCGTCCATCCCGCCCTTACAGGACCTTCGGCTGATCGTGCCAACCGCCGTGATGACCGGGCTTTCCCTGCTCATCCTGATTGTCCAGCGCGACCTCGGAACAGCCTCTATTTTCCTCCTGATCTACACCATCATCCTCTTTCTCGCGACCGGCAAGCGGCGCGTCCTGCTCGTGACCGCGGCGGGGCTGGTGCTGGCCGCGCTGGTCGGCTATTTTTTCGTGGACATCATCCGCCTGCGGCTCGACGCCTGGCTGAACCCCTGGGCGGATCCCAGCGGGCGCTCGTACCAGGTCATCCAGTCCCTGCTTTCCATCGCCAACGGCGGCATATTTGGCCGCGGCCCGGGAATTGGCTCCCCCACCCTCGTGCCGGTAGCCATTTCAGATTTCATATTTACGTCCGTCGCGGAAGAAACCGGACTGCTCGGCGCGGTCGGACTGCTCGGCCTGCTGGGACTGCTGTTGATGCGCGGCCTGCGCGCCGCCCTGCTGGCCCCCGACCGCTTCCGCCGCCTGCTGGCCGGGGGACTGACCGCCTATCTCGGCGTGCAAAGTTTGCTCATTTTAGGCGGCAACCTGCGCCTGCTCCCGCTCACCGGCGTGACCCTGCCGTTTGTCTCGTATGGCGGATCGTCCCTGCTTACATCTTTTATCGCGCTGGCAATTCTCCTGCGGGTGGGCGGCCAACCCGAAGACGAACCCGCGCCGTTGGGGACCCCGCGTCCGTACGCGTTGCTCGCCGCGCTCTTTTCCTTGGGACTTTTTGCCTCCGCGCTCGCGACGGGTTGGTGGGCGGTCGTCCGTCCTTCCAGGATCTTTGACAGTCCCGGCCTGCTGGCGCGCACCGACAACGCCCGCCGCTCGATTGCCGATCGCTACGTCCGGCGCGGCGCCCTGCTGGATCGCGGCAACCAGTCCATCACCGTCACAGATACGAACGAAAATATCTTCGTGCGCGAATACGCCTACCCCGCCCTCGCGCCGATCACCGGCTACACCCATCCGGTCTACGGGCAGGCCGGTCTCGAAGGGACGCTCGACGATTATCTGCGCGGCTTTCAGGGCAACCCGTCCAGCCTGATCTGGTGGCACCAACTATTGTATGGCACGCCCCCGCCCGGTCTCGACATCCGCCTGAGCATTGATCTCGACCTGCAAAAAAAAGCCGATGAATTGCTGGGCGAACACACCGGGGCGATCATCCTGCTCAACGCGCAGAGCGGCGAGATTCTGGTCATGGCCTCGCATCCCACTTACGACCCGAACCGGCTGGACGAGACCGGGGAGGAACTGCGGACCGACCCGGACGCGCCGCTGGTGGACCGCGCCGCGCAGGGCGCCTACCCTCCCGGTTCCATCCTGGACCCCCTGCTGGCCGCGAACTTCGGACCGGTTTCCAACCCGGACGCAGAACACAGGCGCGAATTCTACAATCAACTCGGCTTGTACAATGCGCCGGACTTGCGCCTGCCGGTGGGAACCCCTTCGAAATTTGGAGAGATTGGAAACCTGCGCGTCAGCCCCCTGCAATTGATCCTGGCGTTCGCGCCCCTCAGCAATAACGGCGTCCGCCCCGCGCCGCGCATCGCGCTGGCGGTGGACACGCCCACCCAGGGTTGGGTGATCCTGCCCGCGAACGGCGACCCGCTCAAAGTCATGGAAGAGGCGAGCGCCCGGCAGGCGGCGGAATCCCTGCGCGTCGCCGATCATCCGTTTTGGCGGTTCGCGTCAAGGTCCAATGAAAAAGATAAATTCTTTGCCTGGTTTGTGGCGGGGACATACCCCAACTGGCAAGGCACGCCGCTCACGCTGGTTGTCCTGCTAGAGGAAGACAACGCCCTGCCCTTACAGGACCTTCGGCCCTTACAGGACCTGCGGCTGGTGAATTCCATGGGCGAGGCGTTGCTGAACGAAGCGCTGGGGCCGTAAGCGCATCACGCGACCAGTGACCGCAGGATGGGGATTTTTTGCAGGATCGCGATGACGACCCAGGAAATGATGAAGACCAGGATGGTTGTTAGCGGCACCATGTAGATGGAGGAGCCGTCCAGCGGGCCGAGCGAGTTTCGCCGCAGAAAATTTAGCACAAAAACGTGGACAAGGTACATGCCAAAGCTGGCGGAGGTAAGCCCCACTGCCCACTTTGCCAGGCGCGGACGCGGGACGGCTCCGCCACACCGTCCTGCGTTCGGTGCAGGGAAGATCGCTTCGCCTGCCGCTTTCAGCAAAATGAAGGCGGAAGCCGAAAGAAACACGATGTTGACGCCCAGCAGGTACTGGAAATAATCCGCGAGTTTATCGGCGATCACGGTGTAGTACAGGGTGATATAGCCCGTGAAGACCGCCGAGGCGAGGTAGACAACCGCCGCAGTCCAGAGCATCCACTTTTTGAGCGGGATGCGCGCCAGCAAATAGCCGAGCATGAAATAGCCGATGTAGCCGGTGAGATATCCAAGTTTGAAAATGAATTGGAAGTCGAGCAGGTATTCCAACAGCCGCTGGAACGGGCCGAAAACAAACCAGATGCCGATGAAATACCATAAATGTTCGTCCCGAGTCGAGGCGACCAACACACGAAAAATGGGAGTCAGCAGGTAGATGCCGAACAGTTCGTACATGAACCAGAGATGATATTCGGCAGGCCTCGACAAAATCGTCATCACAACCCCTTTGACGATGATCGGCAGGCTGATGCCGGGGAAACCATTTCCTTTAAATACCAGGTACAGGACCGACCAGAACAGGAAAGGGAAGACCACCTTTTGAAAGCGCTTGCGATAGAAATCCCGAATGCTTTCCTGGCGGGGAAGCAGTAACGCGCCGCTGACCATGAACAGGAGCGGCACACAGGCGCGCGCGATCACATTGTAGATGTTTCCGGCCATCCAGTCGGCAAAGGGGACGCTCCCCCAGCGCACGGCTACCATGCCGGAGACGTGTCCCAGAATGACGAGCAGAATCCCGATATTGCGGACGAAGTCCGCCCAAAGATAGCGGGGTGCGGATGGATTTGGAGTTTCGGCTTGCATGAACACCTCGGGGTTGGAAGTTGACGCCGGATTATACCCGAACTGTTCAGGAGACCGTCCGTGCGCGCCCCGGAAAGAAGAAAGTGAGACCCGATGGGTTTTGAGCCTGCCGGGTCTTTTTGTTGTAAAATCGTGTCTATTCAGGCTTCAGTTTCTACCAGCGTAGACCCTATCCGCCGCTTCCTTCCCATGACCATTTTTGCCATTGAAACCCACCAACTCACCAAACGCTTCGGCGATGTGACCGCCGTCGCCGCGGTTGACCTGCGCGTCGGCGTTGGCGAGATCTACGGCTTCCTCGGTCTCAACGGCGCGGGCAAGACCACGGCCATCCGCGCGCTTTTGGGGATGATCCGCCCGAGCGCGGGGAACGTCAAAGTGCTGGGACAGGCCGTCGGCCGACAGGGAGGCGGACGCGGGCCGTGGGCGCGGGTGGGGCATCTCGTCGAGAATCCGTCGGCCTATCCGGAATTGTCCGTGCGCGAAAATCTGGACGTTGCGCGCCGCCTGCATGGAATCCAAAATCCCAAAGTTGTGGACGAAGTCATCGGACGGCTCGCGCTCGCCTCCTACGCGGACCGAAAAGTTGGCACGCTTTCGACGGGCAATCTCCAACGCCTGGGGCTGGCGCGCGCCCTCCTGCACAGCCCCGAGCTTTTGATCCTCGACGAACCCGCCAACGGACTCGACCCCGCGGGCGTGGTGGAAATTCGTGAACTTCTCCGCTCGCTGGCGCAGGAAAAAGGCGTGACGGTTTTCATGTCCAGCCACATCCTCACCGAAGTGGACCGGCTCGCCACGCGCATCGGCATCATCCACAATGGACGGTTGATCGAAGAATTGGATACCAACCAGGTGGAAAAACTGCGCGCTAAACGGCTTGAAATTCGGACGCGAAATCTGGAAGGCGCGCGGATCAGCCTGCAAAGCGCGGGGTATAAATTCTCGTTGGATGGCGAGACCATTGTGCTCGATTGCCCGCACGCCGTCGAACACCCGGACGATATCGCGCGCATACTTGTCAACGCGGGCGTGCCGCCGACTCATCTTGCGGTTACACAACAGGATTTGGAAGAGCACTTTATGCAGTTAACTGGAGCCGCGGTGGTCGAGTAGCCCCGAGGTACCCCGAGGGGCGTATCGAGACCACCAGTAAGCAGAAAATATCTCTGACACGGTGGTCTCGATACGGCGGCAACAAAAAAGTTGAATGAGAACGATATCAGAACTCGCCGCCTACTCGACCACCGAATTGCTTTTGAAAACTGGAATTTCCATGAACAACTTCTCCTCCGCCCTCTACTCCGAAACGCTCAAAATGCGTCGCTCGAAAGTGCCGCTCTTCTCCACGCTTGGTTTTTCGATGGTACCGCTGATGGGCGGACTCTTCATGGTCATCTTGAAAGACCCCGAAGCCGCGCGTTCCTGGGGGCTGATCAGCGCCAAAGCCCAAATAACCGCAGGCACGGCCGAGTGGTCATCGTTGTTCAACCTGCTCGCGCAAGCCATCGCGGTCGGCGGATTCATCCTATTTGGCATTCTCACGTCCTGGGTTTTTGGACGTGAGTTTTCCGATCATACCGTCAAGGAACTGCTGGCCTTGCCGACCGCGCGCGAAACGATTGTGTCCGCGAAATTTGTTGTCATCGTTGCGTGGGCGGTTGTCAACACCCTGTTCATTTTCGGGCTTGGGCTTTTGGTGGGATATTTAGTGGACATCCCAGGCTGGTCAATGGACTTGCTCCGCACCTCATTCGTGGATATACTCGGTTCCGCCGTGCTGACGATTGCGCTGTTGCCGTTTGTCGCACTGCTGGCCGGCATCGGACGCGGCTACCTGTCCCCGATTGGATGGATGATCCTGATGGTCGCGCTGGCGCAGACCGCGTCGTTCATGGGTTGGGGCGGCTGGTTTCCGTGGGCGGTCCCCGCGCTGTTCGCGGGTGCGGTGGGTCCGCGCGCCGAGCAACTTGGTCCGCACAGTTACGTGATCGTGATCCTCGCCAGCCTGCTCGGTCTCGCCGCGACGTTTTGGTGGTGGCGCGATGCAGACCAGACGCGGTAATAAATTCGGAATTATGAATTCAGAATTCCAATCCATTCTCCATCATCCATCTTTCATAATTCATCCTTCATAATTCATCCTTTCCCCCATGTCCATCTCCCCGGTCTACTCCAAAACCATCGCCGTCCCCGAAACCGTCATTGACGAGAATGGGCGCGTCAATAACGTCGCCTATGTCCAGTGGATGCAGGATATTGCCATTGAGCATTACTCGTCCATCGGCGGTGCAAGTCCCATGCAGAAGATTGGCGCAACCTGGGTGGCGCGCTCGCACCTGATCGAATATCTCATGCCTGCCTTCGCGGGCGAAGAGATTGAAATCCGCACGTGGATCGAAAGCGTCCGCCGCGTGCGCTCGCTCCGCAAGTATGAGTTCGTCCGCAAATCGGATGGCAAAGTCCTCGTCAAAGGCGAAACGGACTGGGTCTTCGTGGACGCGCAAACGGGCAGTCCACGCGCCATACCAAACGAAGTCATCGAAATATTCCAGGCGACGCAAAAACCGTGATCGAATCGGTAACCATGTAGTGGCGACTTCAGTCGCTTTCTGCCAAAAAACAAACGACTGAAGTCGTTACTACCAAGAGAAAAATGAACGAAATCACCTCCATTGAACAAATCCAGCAACTCGCCAGATCGGGCTTCACCGAGTGGAAAAGTCTCGGCGATGTCTCGGTGGAACGCGAAGGCGACCTGCTCATCTTCAACTACACCGCCAAAGCCCAATACGAGGGCCGCTGGAATTTCTTCGAGCGCGTCAGCCGCGGACTGATCGTCAACGCGGCTACAGGCGAAATCGCCGCGCGCGCCTTCGACAAATTCTTCAACTGGCTCCAGGACGGCGAAAAATCCAACGCGCGCATCCTCAGCATCACCGAGAAGATGGACGGATCTTTGGGTATATTATTCCGCGTGAACGGAGAATACCGCATCTCGACGCGCGGCAGCTTCCACAGCGACCAGGCCGTGTGGGCCACCAAATTCCTCCACGCGCACACCCACCTCGACGGCCTGCCCGACGAACTGACCCTGCTCTTCGAGATCATCTACCCCGAAAACCGCGTCATCGTGGACTACCAGGGACGCGAGGAACTCGTGCTGATCGCGGCGCGCAATCGCTTCACGGGCGACTGCCTGCCGTTCTCTCCTGACCTGGAGCGGCTCGCGGCGAAATATGGGTTTCCCACCCCCAAGGTGTACACCTTCCGCGACATCGGCGAAATCCTCGCGCGCTTGAAAACCATGGACAAAGACGAGGAGGGTTTCGTGGTCGAATTCTCCGATGGTCAGCGCTTCAAATTCAAAGGCGACAAGTATCTCGAACTGCACCGCCTCGTCTTCAGCCTGTCGTTCAAGAACACCCTGCAAGCCGTCGCCACACACCAGGCAGAATCCATCCGCGCGCAAATCCCCGACGAATTCCTGGCGGACTTCAACGGTTGGGTCAAAGAGATCGAAGAGACGCGCGAACGCATCAAAAGAGAAGCGGCGGACGTTTTCGCGCAAGCCCCCAAAGACACGCGCAAGGACTTCGCCGTCTGGGTCATGTCCACGCGCAAGGACATCTCGTCCTACCTCTTCGCCCTGCTGGACGGCCACGACATCGAACCGATCATCTACAAAAAAGCCTTCGAGAACCGTCCCAACGAGACGGCAGTGAAACAATCCGAGAACACGGCGTAAGCCATGATCCAGATTTCCGCCGAAGGCGAGAAACCTGGATAATAGCGTTACTTTTGTTTCAGAAAGTCTTCTATCTCGATCCCTGCTTGTTTCAAAATAGCCCGCAACGTGCCTTCGGGAATATCACCTGGATGATTCGGAATGGTTGTAAAACGCCCTGAGGTTGGACTGTGCCAGATTTCATGGCTCCCCGCCGCGTGACGGAAAAACTCAAAACCAAACGCTTTGAGTTTTTTGACAACCTGCCGATAGCGAAACCCGGATAAACGTCCCGTCAGCCTGCCACCACTAGAGGGTAGTCAAAACTTTCGCTTACCTCGGCCAGTTGGATTTCGGATTGCGCTTCAATCAACTTCCGGGCCACATCGCGGGCGATTTCCAACGTTTCGGCAACGGTACGCCCCTGTGCGACCAATCCTTGAACATCCTCAGATGTGGCGAGATAAACGCCTTCAGGCAATTTTTCAATATGGATTCGGACAATGCGCTCGTGTTCCTGGACATTAAACATAAGATTCTCCTGTCTGTAAAATCAAGTATAACACTCTACTCCACCAGTTTTTCGCGCATCTTCCCCAACTTCTTCTGCGACTCGTGCCACGTAAACCAAGACTATTCCGCATTGTGGTACGCAATACGCACTACTCTTCATTCCTCCCACGCCGTCATCCTATCCAACTCCGCCTTCTCCTCCGCGCCCAACTTCACCTTCAACGCGCCAAGATTATCGTTCAACTGCCCCACCGAGGTCGCGCCAATGATGGGACTGGTAATCACGGGGGCGGCCAGCATCCACGCCAGCGCAACCTGCGCGACCGCGGCATGGTGCGCGGCGGCGATCTCATCCATTTTATCCAGCAGGGCAAAGTTCTTTTCGGTTGCGGCGTGTCTCAGCCCTTTTGCGCGCTTGGATTCGGGCGCGGCTTGGTCGCGGCGATATTTGCCCGTCAGGAATCCGCCCGCCAGTGGACTGTACGGGATGACCGCGACTTCGTACGCAAGACAGACCGCCCGCAATTCGCGCTCGAACTCGGCGCGCTCGATCAGGTTGTAATGCGGCTGGAGGCTGTCGTAGCGCGCCAGGTTGAACTTGTCCGAAGTCCACAGGGCTTGCGTTAACTCCCACGCGGCAATGTTGGACGCGCCGATCTAGCGGACCTTCCCCTGGCGGATCAGATCATCGTACGCGCGCAAGGTCTCCTCGATGGGCGTGTCGTCGTCCGTCCAATGGGACTGGTACAGGTCAATGGCGTCGGTTTGCAGACGCTTGAGCGAAGCCTCCACCGCGTTCATGATGTGGACGCGGCTCAACCCCTGGTCGTTGGGTCCCACCCCCATCTCGCCGCGGACTTTGGTCGCCAGCACGACCTGGTCGCGCGGGATCTTGTTCTTCTTCATCCAGTTGCCGAGGTACGTTTCCGAGACGCCGCCGGGATTCCCCTCCGCCCACTTCGAGTAAATGTCAGCGGTATCGAAGAAGTTGATGCCCGCCTCGAAAGCCGCCGAGAGGACGCGCTGCGAATCCGCCTCGCCCAGCGACCAGCCAAATTGCATCGTCCCCATGCACAGCCGCGAGACTTTGAGTCCCGTGCGGCCAAGTTTTACGGTTTCCATGCCTGCCTCCTGTCGAAGATAGACGACTAAAGTCGTTACTACGTAGTGACGACTTTAGTCGTTCTGTGGTTTAATAATGATACCCCACAAACAAAAAACGCGCCCCTCGCGAGACGCGTTTTCGCGGACATATCCGATCACTGCACCGAGAAGTTGACCGTCTGGATCAGTTCGCCGTTCAGGTATAACTCCACCGCGTAAGTCCCCAGCGGCCAATCGCTTCCCGCGGGGAAAAAGAAATGCACCGTTCCAGAGAAGTTATCCTGGTCAATACTGAGGTTCGCCTCGTCAATCAGGGTGTTGGGGTCCATGCCCTCCACGCTCACGTAATACCACTTGGAATTGACCACCGTCCCGACCGGCGCGTTCGAAAGATCCGCTACCACGTAAATGGCGTCGTTCGGTCCAAAGATCGAAGTGGGTTGCGCGGCGTCCTCGTCGAACGCAGTGCGCGCGTTCGACAGGCCGAGTTTTCCGCCGAAAGCGCAGGCCAGGCTGGCAGCCATCAGCGCAAACACGGCCAGTAAAATTGGAAGAGTACGTTTGTTCATCTCATTCTCCTTTGAATAAAAAGGGGCGGAGCGCCCGCCCGAATGCGTCCATTATACAAGAGGATGGGGAAAATAAGTTCATCCATTTGGGCTAGGGACTATTTTTCAACGCATCTAAAAATACGCCATTCAAGCAAGAAGCGGTAAAATGGGCGGCATGGAAAAAACGGACAACGCGGAACTCGAAAAGCAAATCATTGAGCGGCTCGAGAACGGCGGGAACAAAAACGATATCATCCTGGACCTGTGCGAGAACGCGAACATGAATTGGCCGCAAGCCGAAGCAATGGTGGAGGAGGTCCGTGCGGAAAACCAAGCCCACATTACTCTCGCACGAAGTCCATTACTGGTTTCGATCGCGCTGATAATTTTTATCGGCAGAGCCGGGATAATCGTTTATTCCGTGTACGACCTTTTCGTCATGTACTCGGTATTCCGCGACCTGTACGCGCCGACCAACCC
>Ga0210047_1000865_pt1 | contig 11469 bp, 10 predicted proteins | sample CryGeyCG2014_300_3_FD_185453 | JGI IMG/M metagenome (GOLD analysis project Ga0210047, IMG submission 185453) | Groundwater microbial communities from aquifer - Crystal Geyser CG01_land_8/20/14_3.00 (SPAdes) (version 2) | ecosystem: Environmental > Aquatic > Deep subsurface > Groundwater | place...
AACCAAAAAATTTCGGGAAATTAATTGCTCACTTGCGTAAAGAACAAACCGATGAATGCGGCCAGCCGTATACCCAAAAACGACTGGCGCAGGAAATGGGCGTCAGCCCGGCGGTCATCAGCAACATGGAACGCGGCGAAAAAGTAACGCTGGAGCCGGATATCCTGCCTCGCCTGGCAGACGCCCTGCGGATGTCCAGGCGCGAGCGGCGCGAATTTTTACTGGCCGCCATCCGCATTGATGAACAGGAGATCATGGGAGGCAACGCGCAAGAGAGTTTGGAAAAAGCCCTGGATGTCTTGAAAAACCTGGCCTTGCCTGCTTTTTTGACGGATACCTACGACAACCTGCTGGCCGTCAACCACAGCATCCTTGCGCTTTTTGAGTATTCCGACAGCCTGATCCAGCAGGCCAATCAGCATTTTGCCGGATACAATGTCCTGCGCTTTGTCTTCTCGCAGGATTCCCCTTTCAGTGAAAGCATCCTGGAAAACAAGCAGCCTTATCTCCTGCAAAGCATTTCTTTCTTTCGGGCGATCACACTGCCCTGGCGGGCGACCAGCTACTACGCCCGGTTGATGGCTGCATTTGCGGCTGCTCCCGATATGCAGGACTTCCGCGCAACCCTTGCGCGCAGCGCCAACGACGAGGGCGACGCGCTGTTCGAAGATAAGCTGGCCGTCCTGCAACATGCGCGCTTCGGCAGGTTAAAGTTCTACAGCCCACCGCTTGCCGAAATTCCCAGCCCGGCGGGCAATCTTCACCTGGTGGCCTATCTTCCCGCCGATGCGCATACCGCCCAGGTTTTTACAGGGTTGACACAACAAGGCGACGGACAAGTCACGCTTTTGGAGTCTTTCCCGGTGGAAGGATATGATGAATTTGTATAACTTTAACAAAACCCTTTCCCTCCTTTTGTTTTTTGTTTTACTCAGCGCCTGCGCCCCGGTGACCACCGCGCCGACCGAAATTAGCCGCCGTAGTGATAGCGAGTAGTTGCAGGTGGAAAGAGAACGAAACCAGCATCACAGAGACAGTTTAAATTGCGGACAAGCAACAATTATCCTTTCAAGTGCTGTGAGAACAGTAGCTGTAGTAAAAAGGCGACGATGGTCACGCCGCGCAATCCCAGTTCCGAGTATCGATATTGGCCACTTATCAATCTTCCAGGGTTCTCTTTCCTGCGGTTCTGGCAAAAGGAGCAGGGCACTGGAATGCCAACTACCATCTTGTTCCTGGTTTTTTATCAACCAAGTGGCGCCTTGCTGTACAGCGTGTTGAATGGCAGGAGTAAGTTCGTCTGTGGCAAGTAGCCCTGATAACGCAAGTGCCGTAAAAAAGGGGGTACTCGGTTGTCTAGGTGCATGGCTCCATCCCCCATCGATGAGTTGAGAACCGAGAAACCATTCGATGGCTCTGGTTTTCGATGTTGTTTCTGTGAGATTTAACCGTCCAATAATGTTAAGGATATATGCTGTAGCATAATGCGGCCCAGCCCACCAATAAGAATGCCAAGACCCGTCAGGCTGTTGGTGAGCAACAATGTAATTCATGGCATTTTGCAAAGCCAACGTATCGGGTAACTGATCGCACGCCAGCAAAGCGCCCACAGCTGCCGCTGTAACGCATGGTTGTGGCTCACACCAGCCTGAAAGATCGCGCGTTTCCTCCATTTGCATATAGGAGCGGATTTCATCCGGTTGTCTGTAGGCGCTAAACCCACCGGATGTATGCTGATGACTCAAGAGTACCTTCAGAGCCTGCGCCAATTCTTGCATAGCGAGACCAGATTGCCTGAGAAACCGCAGACACCAGGCGGTTGAGTCGGCATCAACCACAACCCGGCGGTGATATCCCCAACCGCCTTCAGGAAATTGAGAAGCTTGTAACCAAGCCACTGCTCGTTGTTTGGATTCAGGTGGGAGCTTGTTGCTATTACAAAGCGCCCATCCCACGTAACCGGTAACCCAATCCTCACTTTCGCCTGCTGCGGTCGCAAAGTCTTTCCAACAGCCTTCGGATTCCTGTCTCATCAACAGATAAGTCGTTGCAGCTTCCACCGTATTTGCCAGATTGACATTCTTGGTAGATCGAGGTACGGCAAATCGAGTTTTTGTGATAACTTCGAGAATGGTTGCTCGCTGTCTGCGGACGGTATTAAGTTGCTCATCTAGAGTTTGCTGCCAGTAAGGACAATGGCCATATTGTTGTGCGAGTTCCAACGCTTCGATCAGGCTAATTTCTGATGCGTTTAGATAATTCATGCTGGCTTGCGTATAAAGCGCGCTCCCGACTATGTTTGCTTCAGGGTAGCTATCATCGGTGATCGGATCAGTTAAATTCAGGCTGATCAAGGCTGAGGCAATCAGATAAGAGATACGTCGGGCAGTATAGTCTCTGCGCCAATCCAGTAAATCGTCTGTCACTTGGCGCGCAAAGTTGTAAAGATCAATAGAGCGTATCAGTCCGTACACCCGCTCACTTTCTATTTGATCAGTGAGCGCCGCCAACCCCACAACCCCCAACCGCGCCATAGACGCTTTGCCAATAGCCTGATGAGTGACATCATCCAGCGTAAATGGCGCCAATGGATTCTGCCGCCTTTGGCGTTCATTGAGCAGGGCCAAGGCGGTTTCTGTTTCACATTGTGTCAGATAATCCCAGAAGGCTGAAGAAGACGGGAACAGACGTTGTAACCCGGCAAGATATTCGCGCTGAACAGCGTAACTACCCAGTAAGATAACCGGATGTGGTGGGCAGTTAGAATCGAGCAGGTAATCGTATAGAAGGATGTAGTCGAGGGCCGCTCGCCCGCACCATGCCAGGTGGCATAGTATTTCAGTGGGAATGGAAGGGAATGCTTCCTGGAACAAGGCAGGGTAATAAGCGTAGATGTTAAACCGCGACTCTCCTGTGATAGCCAGTACTGCTCTCAATGGTTCCCATTGGGCAGGTGAGAGCTTCAGGCTGGCGCGGAGTGCCTCGGCAAACCGGCGGCGATGCTCAATGACGTTGGCAGCGACCTTCTCCAACTCGTCTGAATGATTTGCCATCTTCGCACCTTCCTAATAACCACAGCAATTCCAAATCTAAAATTGCTGACACTGCCAGGGAGCGCGATTTTGTTGTTTTTCCAAACCGTCCACGAATTTTCCACGAATAAACGAATGCCGGAGCGCAAATTCGTGCATTCGTGGCCTATTCGTGGATGGTTGGTGACTCAAATCGCTCAGTTTTGCGATTACTTGGGTTCAGATTTGGAATTGCTGTAATAACCAGCATAAGTGAGGGCAGGGCCTAGAATACCCTCGCGCTCAGAAAATTAGCAGTTATACACAGTAAGCACATTCCCATGCGACGCAACTGCCATCCCAATTGCTTTTTGAACAATGGCAGTCATAGCACTTCACCATTTCTAATCTTGTCTCAAGTTCTTCTACAGCGAATCCTTCAAGTTTTGTGGTTTCCATGTTTTTCTCCTTTTTTAGAATTGAAGTATTGAATTGGTTATGCAATCTGCAGGATGTTATCTAGGATATATGCCTGTGATGCGCTATCCGATCAGCCTTATAGCTCAAACTGTGTCAGGGCGTCTGACACGCACTGCCACAAGAAACAATCTCTTGTTTGAGTTCATCGGCGGTGTGTGCGCCCAGCAGGGTCTTCCGGATCACGCCATCAGGAGATATAAGGAAAATATATGGTGTATGGCGGACACCATACAGATTCTTCACTTGGCCTTTTTCATCCAAGAGAACGGGATATGTAATTTGTTTTTTAGAAGCGAACGATTTGAGAGTCTCAACCGGCGTTTCTATCCCTACGGTTAAGAAAACATACTCGTTCTTCAACTGCTGGTAGGCCTCTTGAACATCCGCCACTTCAAGAACACAGGGTTTACATTCCGGCGTCCAAAACTTCAATATAACAGGATGGCCTCGGAAATCACTCAATCGCACAATGTTACCTTGAATATCAGTGGCGGTAAAATCCGGCGCAGTTTGGCCAACTGATAACTCGGTGAACTCGTCGCTTGCCTGAAGATTGGGTCTCACAATCAATAGCGTGAGGCCGACAGCCACTACTGCAATCAGGATGCCCAAACCGCTCCCCATCAGTATCCACTTGGTTTTTTCATTCATGTTTATCCTCCGAGAGAAAAATGTTTTAACGGGGGTCAGCAAACGGGCCGCCAACACCCCGACATTGACTACGATCAAAATTGGGAACAGCAAGTTGCTTGCAGACTTCCCTAAAGTCGAAAAGTCAAGCGTTCTCAGAGCCTCCATAAGGCGGAGAAAACTCTCTGTCCATACAAATGGGTAGTCAGTCATTGCCTGAACCAGGATTGGAGCCACCACCACCAGAATCAGTGGCCAGAGGAGCATAGACATAATTGCGTAGATGAAGACAGGCACCTTTGATATGCGATGAACTTGCCAGAAAGGGCTAAGAGCGGGCTTTTGTTTCCGAAAACCAAGCCGGTGTGCCAGCAGAGCTATCGTATACATGATCATCTCGCCGGAACGTTTATGCAAGTTTGGCATGCCGGCGAGATCGGATAGAAGCCAGTAACCATCCAGTTTGATCATAGGATCTAGATTCATCAAGGCAGATATATCAATGAACACAATTACCCATAAAAAAAGTGCTTCCCGCGTTGCCCAAAAGATTACGCCGAGCAGTATAGTGAACAAAAGCTGAAAGTAAATTCCTCCTAAATCAACGACTGCCCTTTTCCAGCGAGGCAATTGCCATGCTGGGCTTACATCCACATAGAACGCTGGAGAAAAAAAATAGAGACCAACTCCCAGAGGCCCATGGGCGCATTTCCAGCGTTGACAGGCGGCTAGATGCCCTAATTCATGGAACAAATAACTGGCAATCACCAACACATAGACCCAAAACAACGGTACGCTCGCCGCATTGAGTTTGGGCGGCACTCCAAGCGTTAAGTAGGTAACACCATGCGCCACCGCTATCAATGGCAGTAACCCCACTAACACGAGAGGCGCAAAGAGGACACTTAATACACGAGTGAGGGGCTGTAAAAGTCTGGCCGGAATAACGTCTCGGCGGAGATGCAGCGCCAGTGCCGATGTTGGTTGGGCAGAAACGGGTTTAACCAATGATTGTTCGCCTGCCAATAACCCTTGCGGTTGCACCACCTGTTCCAGCAATTGTGTTAGCTGCTCAATACTTATCTTCTGCCCAGTTTGCTGCTGAAAATCGTCAACCAATTCAGAAAGGGAACGTTGACGATCCAAGCACTTCAGCAAGTGATAAAGTTGTTGGGAGAGTTGCAACTGCCGGCCATCCGGCATGTGCGCGATGTAGGTTGTTTCAATCGTGCCGGTGTCCATCGCCACCAGTTGTACGCCGAAAGCCAATTGAAGCATGTCGCTCATCAAAAGTATTCTCCCTTGAAGATTTATCTCACTCATATCGCAATAAGTTGACCACATTGATCCGTGCCGCCCAATGCGCAGGCAAGGCAGCTCCCAACATTGCGACCAGACATATTCCAAACGGCGTTAGGGCCAATCCAATCCAATTCACGATGAACGGCATAGGTCGGGTAAAACCCTGCATACGCGCCAAACCAACAAACGCGCCATAGGTCAGGCCAATACCCACTGGCACGCCCACAACAATCGCCACAAGCGCTAACGTAATGACCCCTACCAGCACAACAACTGTTACCTGTTTTGGGGTTAACCCTACAGCCTTGAAAATAGCCAAATCACGGGCGCGTTCACGTACTCCCATTAATGCAGAGTTAAGTACGCTCAATAAGGCTATCAGATTCAACACCAGCGCCAGCCCAGCGATCACCGGACGCAATAACAAAATTTGACGGGGAGGGGTATGATTAATGGCTTCGCCCATCAATCGGTCGCCGCTGGCTTTCCCCACCGCCGCCACATAGGCCTTGCTGTCGCTGTTTTCGTGCAGTTTAACGTGGTAAGTAGATATCTCGCCACCAAGGGAGGCCTCAGTCTCGGCGTATGTCTGTTGCCATAGATCTATTCTGGCCAGGAATATCCGGCTGGTGTTATCCATGCCGCCGATAGTTGTCGTCGCACCGACAATTTTTAGATTGAGTTGCTTACCCCCCATCAAGACACTCAGTTCATCGCCGACCGATTTACCGGTCATACGCAACAAGGCCTCGCCCGCCACAATTTCATCGGTGGTTTGGAACATCCGCCCCTGAGTAATATCGAAATTGAAGGCTTGCAGGTTACCATCCAAAAATCCCCCAAAAATGTTGGATTGGCTATCTGCCAGTTGAACAGTGTTCCATGTATCCCCATAAAAGGCCTCGAACTCTGGTTGAGCGGATAAAAACTGGCGCACTTCCGCATCCGACATGCGCTGGCGATCACGGTTGAAAGTCGCGTCATATACGATACCGAACAGAGAAGGGTCCGTAATAAAACGATCCAACGTCACGATCAATCCCGAGGCAAACAAGACAGCCACTACCCCCAGCACCATACTCAGGGTTGTCAGGATCGCCCTGCCACGTCGCGCATAGGTATCCTTGAGCCCCAGGATCATTGCGGCAGGGAGGTTATAACGCGTTGCTAAATGCGTCAGGTACGAAGGTTGTTCTTGGGGCATCTCTGCTCCAAAGCGGATTGCCTGAACCGGCGGCACCTGACTTCCCCGTCTCGCGGGCCAAAAACTAAAGAGTGCAGTTAATCCGACCGTGCAGCCCAATACCAGACCTGCCGCTGCTGGGTCAAAGATCAGATGCGCTGGGGTATTCAATGCTTCGGCAATTGGCTTTAAAACCAACGGTGAAATTGCCAGCCCACCGATTAACCCAATCATGCCTCCAAGCAACCCAAGCAATGCGTTTTCCATGATAAACACTAACATGATCTGCCCACCAGTGAACCCGACAGCCTTAAGCAAGCCAATGGTCCGATAACGCGCTAACACGGCCCCACTGATTGTCGCGGCAACAATAAGGCCGGCTGAGAACATGGCAAATAGGCCAAAAGCAAGCAGGAAAATTACGTTGATGCGCACCAGGTTTCCGGTTGAATCACGCACATCACGCCAGTCCACATAGTTGAGCGCCACTTTGTCAACCGCAGTTTGCGCTGCTTGCCAAACTGGCAAGACATTATTTTGATCGTATAACCGCAAGCCTACTTGAGCCAGGTCTTGTGTTTGTTCATCTACCAGGGCTGGCAATAAAGCCTCTTGCACAAAATTGAGGGCGAGACCTCCCGATGATGAATAGGCTGGCCTTTCGACGTTGATGGCTAAACCGATGACAAGCAACGGTTCTCGTCCTTGAGATGTTAGAAACTCTACTGTATCGCCAATGCTTATGTTTCTCGCTTGGGCTAGATTCCTATCCAAAATAATCGCATTATGATCTGTTGCAGTGAAGTAACGGCCGGCCGTTACTATCGGGCGAGCAACCTGTGAAAGAGTGGAGCCAGCACCTTCAAGCAGGACTGTTTCATGATCATTCCCCATAAAAAGTGTGCCCAAGGTGACGCGGCGTAGTCCAGTGCTGGCCTCTACACCGGGCAAGGCCGCCAGTTTGGTCGCCGATTCACTAATCTCCGCTTCGTTGCCGCGTAAGTTAATCCACAAGTGAGCGCCATTGGCTTCCGCAAAAACGCTCTCAAATGGCTTCTGAGCGCTATTCAGAGTAGTAAATCCAATGGTTAGCAGCACTGCTGCCCCAATTATCGTTGATAAGATCAACGCGGATTGGATACGGTGTGTTAACAAATTGGCTTTGGCCTGACAATAGACAGCAAACATGGTCACACTTCCAATTCAGCCAATTTTTGCAGCACCAGATCGGTATGGCCGCGTTGAGATCCCATGTTCATTTCGGCCATCACCATGCCATCGCCCAAGAACACAATTCGTTCCGCCATGCTTGCAACATGAGGATCATGAGTAACCAACACAACTGTCTGACCACGTGTGTGAAAATCATGCAACAGTTTCACTACCTCAGCGCCATTTTTGCTATCGAGGTTTCCAGTTGGTTCGTCGGCCAATAACACAGATGGCTCGTTCATCAATGCTCGAGCGATCGCTACACGTTGTTGCTCTCCTCCTGATAAACGCGCCGGCATCAGGTTCGCCTTATCGGCTATTCCCAACTGTGTCAGTAATTCATTCCGGCGATGCCTTCGCTCGCCTGGCGACCGCCCAATGAGCATAGCTGGCAACTCAATATTGTCAGCTATGCTCAAGTTGCCAATCAGGTTGAAGAATTGGAATACCACGCCTATCTTCTTGCGGCGCATAATCGCCAACTTTGATTCGCTTTGATTATCCAGGCGCGTCCCATCCAGATAGATTTCACCTGATGTGGGACTATCCAATCCGCCAAGTATATGCAGCAGAGTTGACTTTCCACAACCCGATGGGCCCATCAGCGCAACGAACTCTCCATTAGCAACTTTAAAATCTATGCCGCGCAAGGCATGAGCTGACGCGCCATTGGATTGGTAAATCTTTGTCAATGATTTGGTTTCGATTCGAACACTCATAGCGCGGCCTCCAGCCGCAACCAAAAAGATTCACTGCGAAGATGCGAAGGCCGCGAAGTTTTATAAGCCTTCGCGAAGTTAATCTCCCTTCGCGCTCTTCTTTTCTTCGCGTTTCCAAAAGATTCTTGCGGAGCGCGCAAATGTCGAGCGGTAATACTATTTGTGAAATTTTTTCTTCGGCAAAACTGCGATGCACGACTATCATATTCCCTGCTATAATTTTTTGCAATACCTACACTCACGGATTTCCATGAGTCGACTCACGGATTTCGGTGAGTCACAAGCGGAGGAACAGCATGAAACCCAAAAATTTTGGAAAATTAATTGCTCACTTGCGTAAAGAACAAACCGATGAATGCGGCCAGCCGTATACCCAAAAACGACTGGCGCAGGAAATGGGCGTCAGCCCGGCGGTCATCAGCAACATTGAACGCGGCGAAAAAGCAACGCTGGAGTCAGACATCCTGCCTCGCCTGGCAGACGCCCTGCGGATGTCCAGGCGCGAGCGTCGCGAATTTTTACTGGCCGCAATCCGCATTGAGGAACGGGAGATAATGGGAGACAACGCGCAAGAGAGTTTGGAAAAAGCCCTGGACGTCTTGAAAAACCTGGCCTTGCCTGCTTTTTTGGCGGATACCTACGACAACCTGCTGGCCGTCAACCACAGCATTCTTGCGCTTTTCGAGTATTCCGACAGCCTGCTCCAGCAGGCCAGGCAGCATTTTGCCGGATACAATGTCATGCGCTTTGTCTTCTCGCAGGATTCCCCCTTCAGTGAAAGCATCCTGAAAAACAAGCAGCCTTGTCTCCTGCAAAGCATTTCTTTATTTCGGGCAATCACACTGCCCTCCCGAAGGACATCGGGACGATGTGGCGGGCGACCAGCTACTACGCCCGGCTGATGGCTGCATTTGCGACTGCTCCCGATATGCAGGACTTCCGCGCCTACCTTGCGCGTAGCGCCAACGACGAGGGCGACGCGCTGTTTGAAGATAAGCTGGTCGGCCTGCAACATGCGCGCTTCGGCAGGTTAAAGTTCTACAGCCCACCGCTTGCCGAAGTTCCCAACCCGGCGGGCAATCTTCACCTGGTAGCCTATCTTCCTGCCGATGCGCATACCGCCCAGACTTTTACAGGATTGACACAACAAGGCGATGGACAAGTCACACTCCTGGAATCTTTCCCGGTGGAAGGATATGCTGAATTTGTGTAAAACTCTTCCCCTCCTTTTGTTTTTTGCCTTCCTCAGCGCCTGCGCCCCAGTGACAGAAGCCGCGCCAACCGCGACGTTGCAGCCCACCGCCTCGCCCGCGCCCACCCAGCCTCCATGCAGCACGGTCGCCTCCGAGCCGACGCCCATCCCCGGCGTGGACTCGCGCTTCCCCGCTGTCCGCCCGGACGAGTGGAGCAAAGGGCCCGCCGACGCGGCCGTGACCATCGTGGTCTACAACGACTTCCAATGTCTCGAATGTAACGATCACGTGCTGGGCGTGCTGGCGGAGACCCATCCCAAAGATGTGCGGCTGGTGTATCGTCAGTTCCCCCAGCCGGACCTGTTCACCTGGCAGGTCGGCACCGTCATCCACGAGTGGACGCACAACTTCCTCACCCTCCGTCCGCTGGGACTCAACTACGGCGTCACCCCCGAACTGCGGACAATGAACGAGACGACTGCTCCTATCGTTGAGAACGAGATCGCGCCGCTCTTGCTCGCGCGTTTCTATCCGACATTAACCGCCTCACACGCGCACCTCGGGCTGGTCGCGTGGACCCCGAACGTTTCCCAACCCGACGACCCTCCTCCCTTCGACTTCCGCGCCGAGATGCGCACCACCCGCGTCCGCGCGGACGAATTACTGGCCGATGGAAAAATTGATGAGGCCGAAGCCTACATGGAAGCGCGCCGCCAGTTCTTCTGGGACAACGGCTACGCCATCCGCAAACTCAACCAGGCCTACTTCGCCTTTTTCGGCGCGTATGCGGATGTGCCAGGCGGCGCGGCCGGCGAAGACCCGGTCGGCCCGGCAGTGCGCGCCCTGCGCGCCCAAAGCGCCTCGCTCGAAGATTTCCTCAACACCATCTCGTGGATGAACTCCTTCGAGGATTTGCTCAAGGCGATTGGACAATGAAGAACCAGTGATTAGTCATCAGTGATCAGTCATCAGTGACGGGCACACGCGCAACACTGCAGGGTAATAAATCGGCGCTTGTGGAACTCTGCCTAATCGTTCACATATTGTTACCTTACCATCAGGTAAGATAACCATCCCCAAGCAGCTTTTTACTCAATGTGAACCGTGCCATATTTTTACATGACTCCTTATGCTAATTCCTAGCCAGAGAACAGCCGCTATAAGCGATCCCAGTGCCGCGATGCGAAAGATCACCGGCACAGGCAGGGACACCAATGCTTGGCCAGCCAGGACCGCGGCCAGAGGAATAGCTATCGTAACCACAGCATTCATGGTGGCAAACACTCGGCCTTGATAATGCATTGGCACGGCCCTTTGCAACCGCGTCACCATTGGCACCTGAATGATCATGGCCATCATCCCCAATCCCGCCGTCATCAGTAGAGCTGGCGCCAACGTCTGGGTCATACTCAAGCCAGCCAGCATCACGACCATTCCCAGCATGCCAATCAAGATAGTCCAGGCATATGAGAGCCGATCCCCAATTACGCCAACGAACACATTGCCGATGAGCAAGCCAACTGCAATAGCTGAGGCCAAAAGGCCAAAACCCGTCACACCCCCTCCAAGTACATCTTTAGAAAAGATGGGAAAAATCACATTGACCGGGCTAAGGAATTGTAAAAAAATAACTTGCGATTCTTTCTTAGCTGCTCAACGCCAAACCAACCGTGGGAACACCCAAGAAGCCAGCATTTTTTCGTTCAAGCTAAATACGGCATGCGAGATGCTTTAGCGAA
>Ga0210047_1000878_pt1 | contig 11386 bp, 18 predicted proteins | sample CryGeyCG2014_300_3_FD_185453 | JGI IMG/M metagenome (GOLD analysis project Ga0210047, IMG submission 185453) | Groundwater microbial communities from aquifer - Crystal Geyser CG01_land_8/20/14_3.00 (SPAdes) (version 2) | ecosystem: Environmental > Aquatic > Deep subsurface > Groundwater | place...
TGCCGAAGGGTCAGTTGGGCCACTTGAAGCGTAACGGCTTGCCGGCGCTGCGTGTGCTCCGGGAGATCCGGCTCAAGAACACTGACGATTATGCCATTGGCCAGAAGCTCGATGCCGAACTGTTTGCGGCTGGGGAGCGCGTCGATGTGATGGGGATTTCCAAGGGGCGCGGTTTTCAAGGTGGCGTGAAGCGGCACGGCTTCCGGGGTGGCCCGCGGACCCACGGCCAATCGGACCGCCTACGCGCGCCGGGCGCCATCGGTTCGGGCACCACGCCGGGTCGGGTCTATAAGGGCAAGCGGATGCCCGGCCATATGGGCAACGTATCGGTGACGGTCTCGAACCTGCGGGTGGTATTGGTCGACGCAGAACGCAATTTGCTGGCGGTACGCGGTGCAGTGCCGGGGGCCAAGGGTGGCCTGTTGCTCATTACAGAAGCGCGCAAGCAGGGGTAGCGACGATGCAAGTTTCCTTGATAAACATGGCCGGCGAGACGGTCGGACAGGTGGAATTGGCCGACGCGATCTTCGCTGCGCCGGTTAACAAACCTTTGATGCATCAGGCGATGGTGCGCCAGTTGGCCAACGCGCGCCTGGGCACACACAAGACCAAGGGCCGCAGCGAGGTGGCCGGCGGCGGACGTAAGCCGTGGCGTCAGAAGGGCACCGGCCGGGCCCGCCAGGGTTCGATCCGGGCCGCGCAGTGGCGCGGGGGTGGCATCATTTTTGGGCCGACGCCGCGTTCTTATACGCAGCAGATGCCGCGCAAGATGCGCCGGGCAGCCCTGTGCTCGGCCCTCTCGGTCAAGGCCGCGGAAAACAAGATCGTGGTGCTCGATCAATTGACGATGGCCGTGCCCAAGACGCGCGAGATGGCGTTGGCGTTGGAGCGGCTGGCAGTTGATTCCAGCGCACTGATTGTGATGCCAGGCGAGGATTGGGCCGTGGAACGGTCGGCAAACAATTTGCCGGACGTGAAGCTGTTGCGGGCACATTACCTGAACGTTCGCGACCTGCTGGTCTACGACTATCTGGTCATCCCGCAGGCAGCGCTGGCTCTGATCGAAGAGATCCTGGCCTAGGCTGAGGAGGTCGAACCAGATGCATGTTTATGACGTTTTGAAGCGCCCGGTTGTGACTGAGAAGACCACCCGCCAGGCAACCAAGGCCAACCAGTACACCTTCGAGGTGGACCGGCGCGCGAACAAGCTCCAGGTCAAAGATGCAGTGGAAACGGTGTTCAATGTCTCGGTGACACTCGTCCGCGTCGTCAATATTCCAGCCAAGCAGGGCCGCTACGGTCGTCTGCTGGTCACCAAGAAGCCGGCATGGAAGAAGGCCGTGGTGACGCTGGCCCCTGGAGACACGATCCAGTTGTTCGAAGGCGTGTAAGCGTTCAACTTTCGAACGCTCAGACGTCGAGAGGCAGGTGGCTTGGACGGCAACAGTATCACCTGCCCCGGCCGGTTGGTCGGATAGATTGCCAATTGAGGAGCTTATCGCATGGCGATTAAGATTTATCGGCCCACGACTCCCGGGCGACGCGGAATGAGCGTCTCGAGTTTCGAGGAGATCACCCGCACGAAGCCCGAGCGTGCTTTGGTCCGCTCGGCCAACAAGACCGCCGGGCGCAATAACACCGGGCGGATCTCGGTGCGGCATCGTGGCGGTGGGCACAAGCGGCTGTACCGCGTGATCGATTTCAAGCGCGACAAGATCGGCGTGCCTGGGCGGGTGGCGTCCATCGAATACGACCCCAACCGGTCGGCGCGCATCGCCTTGATCGTATATGCTGACGGCGACAAGCGCTACATCCTGGCCCCTTTGGGTTTGCAGGCGGGCGCGCAGATCATGGCTGGTCCCGAGGCTGAGATCCGGGCGGGGAACGCGTTGCCGTTGCGCAACATTCCGCTCGGCACGATGATCCACAATCTGGAGCTGTACCCTGGTCGGGGCGGCCAACTGGCCCGGTCGGCAGGGACGCAGGCCCAGTTGATGGCGAAGGAAGGGGACTACGCCCAGGTGCGTTTGCCCAGTGGTGAGGTGCGGCGGGTGGCGCTGATGTGTATGGCGACCATCGGTCAGGTCGGCAACACCGATCACGCCAACCTCAACCTCGGGAAGGCCGGTCGCAAGCGCTGGCTGGGGTGGCGGCCAACGGTGCGTGGTACGGCGATGGATCCGGCTTCGCATCCGCATGGGGGTGGTGAGGGGCGGTCACCTGTAGGCATGCCTGGGCCGAAGACACCATGGGGCAAACCGGCGCTAGGTTTCAGGACGCGCAAGAACAAGTCTACCGACAAATACATCGTGCGCCGGCGCGGCCGCAAGTAATTGGGGGGGATAACGTATGTCTCGGTCTCTTAAGAAAGGCCCGTTTGTACAGGTCAAGCTGTTGAAGAAGGTTGAGGCCATGAACCGGACCGGCAAGAAGCAGGTGATCAAGACCTGGTCGCGGGCTTCGACGGTTTTTCCACAGATGGTTGGCCACACGATCGCCGTGCACGATGGACGCCGGCATGTGCCCATCTACGTTGCCGAGAACATGGTCGGGCACAGGTTGGGCGAGTTCGCGCCGACGCGCTTCTTCCGTGGGCACGTGCGCAGCGAGAAGAAGAGCTCGCGCTAGGGGCTGAGAGGCGAGTGACTTGCGCAAGTCTGCCCGGCGCATGCCGGGGCTTGTGAGCAAGTGACTTAGTAGCCGTAAAGAAACCAGTCCTTGGTACGAGCGGGCTCGGTCGGGAGACCCTTCGGGCTGAGCCTCAGGACGAAGCCGGCCCGAGCAAAGTGCTAAGTTATTTCTTTACAGTAGTTAGCCCCGGCCCTCACCAGCATGTGTAGAACTGTTACGCCGCGTGGCGCGGTGGACCTGAAGCGGTGTGAATCGGCTGAACGCGCGGCCGGTTGACGGAGTGAGGTTACAGAATGGAAGTTCGAGCAATCACCAAGTACGTGGGGGTCTCGCCCCAGAAGACCCGGTGGGTGATCGACCAGGTACGCGGGATGAACGCAGAGCAAGCGTTGGGGATGTTGCGCTACATGACGCAGTCGGCGGCGCAGCCGGTCGCCAAGACGATCGCATCTGCCCTGGCGAACGCTGAAGAGAATTTTGGCCTGGCGCGCGAGGATATGTACGTGGCCACGATCACCGCGGACGGGGCGCCGGTTCGGCGCTGGCGCCGGTTCGGGGCGCGGGGGCGGTTCAAGCCCATCATTCGCCGCTCTTCGCATATCACGGTTGTATTGGAAGAGCGAGCGTAAGAAAGTCCCGGTTTTGCGTGCCGGATCCTGATCCTGCCGATAGCACCCTAACCCGGACAAGGCCGCTGCGCTTACAAGCCGGAACCAAAGCGGTGAAAGCTGATAGGGAAATCTTTGCACAGAAAGCAAGCATCTCACGGGTCAGGGCCTAAGTGGCCCCTGGCAGGAGCCTGGATATAGCACGCAACACGCAACACGCAGCACGTCACATTCTGAGGAGGCAACTTTGGGCCGAAAAGTACACCCGATAGGTTTCCGTTTGGGCCAGGTTGAAAAGCATCGCTCTCGCTGGTTCGCTGAGGGTGAGGAGTATACGCGTTTGCTGGCGGAAGACCGTGCGATCCGGAAGTTGATCCGGACGAAGCTGCCTGAAGCCGCGATCTCGAAGGTTGAAATCGAGCGCTTCCCGCCCAGCCAGGTTCGGATCACCGTGCACTCGGCGAAGCCGGGCATCGTCATCGGTCGCAAGGGCGCTACCGTCAACGCGTTGCGCAATGACCTGCAGCAGACGACCAACAAGCGGGTCAAGCTGGACATCGCCGAGATCGAGCGACCCGAAATGGACGCGCTGCTGGTCGCCCAGAGCATCGCCGAGCAGTTGGCGCGCCGCGTCTCGCACAAGCGGGCGATGAAGCAGGCGGTTTTGCGGGCGTTGCGCTCTGGCGCCAAGGGGTGCATGGTGCGCTGCGGCGGCCGGCTCTCTGGCGCGGAAATGGCCCGCGTCGAGACGGCGCGTGAGGGCCAGGTACCCCGTCACACGTTGCGGGCAGAGATCGACTATGCGCACGACGAGGCGCTGACTACTTTCGGCCGGATCGGCATCAAGGTGTGGATTTATAAGGGTGAAGTCTTACCCGGGGCCGAGTGAGTTGATTTCGGATTTCCGATTGTGGATTTCGGATTGCCCCCTCGCCCGGCGCGAGCCGCAATCCGCAATCCGTAATCCGCAATCCCATGAGGAGTAAGTCGTATGTTGATGCCAAAGCGCGTTAAATACCGCAAAGTCCACCGTGGGCGCAGGCGAGGTGTCGCCAGCCGGGGCAACCAGATCTCCTTTGGCGACTACGGGTTGCAGGCGCTCGGCCCGGCCTGGATTAACAGCCGCCAGATCGAAGCGGCCCGGCGCGCCATCGTGCGTCATCTGCGCCGTGGCGGCAAGCTGTGGATCCGGGTGTTCCCGGATCACCCGGTGACGGTCAGGGCGGCGGAGACTCGCATGGGCGGCGGCAAGGGCGCGGTGGATTACTGGGCGGCGGTGGTTCGGCCTGGATTGATGTTGTTCGAGGTCTCTGGCGTGGCCGAGGCGGATGCGCGCGAAGCGATGCGACTGGCTTCCCAGAAGTTGCCGATTCCCACGCAGTTTGTGCGCCGTGAAGTTGGGGAGGAAGGGTGATGCACGCCACTGAGATTCGAAATCTGGCGCAGGCCGAGATTGCACGGCGTTTGGATGAGGCGCATCATGAGCAGCTTAACTTGCGCTTTCAGTATGCGACGGGCCAGTTGAAGAATACGTCGCGATTGGGCCAGGTTCGGCGTGAAATCGCTCGCCTCCGCACGATCTTGCGGGAGCGTGAGCTGGCCGCGGCGACACAGGAGGAGTAGTCGATGCAGGAGCAACGCAAACGATTGGTGGGCAAGGTCGTGAGCACCAAGATGGACAAGACCGTTGTCGTGGTCGTGCGCCGCACTCGGCAGCATCGGCTATACGGGAAAGTCATTCGGGTCAGCAAACGGTACAAGGCTCACGATGAGCGGAACGAATGTTTGGTAGGGGATGAGATCCGCATTGTGGAATCTCGGCCTTTTAGCAAGGGAAAGCATTGGCGTGTCGAGGAGATCCTTCTGCGCGCCGCGCAGCTCGATACCAGCCCGCTGCGGGCCGAGTAGCGAGTGGGCCGGGTGCGTTAGGTCCCGTCAGGGAATGAGGGAATAGCAATGATTCAGCAGGAAAGCAGACTCAGGGTTGCCGACAATACCGGCGCCAAGGAAATCCTCTGCATTCGCGTACTGGGTGGCTCGAAACGCCGTTATGCACGGGTGGGTGATGTCATTGTCGCGACGGTGAAGCAGGCTGCGCCAAACAGCGCTGTCAAGTCGGGCGATGTCGTGCAGGCGGTGGTGGTGCGTACGACGTATCCGCAGGGGCGGCCTGATGGGTCTCATATTCGGTTTGACGACAATGCTGCGGTGATCATCGATCAGTTCAAGGCGCCGCGTGGTACGCGTATCTTCGGACCGGTGGCGCGTGAGCTGCGCGAACGAGGATACATGCGGATCGTCTCGTTGGCTCCAGAGGTGCTGTGATGGATATCAGGAAAGGTGACAAGGTCCGTGTGCTGCAGGGCGACGAACGGGACGCCGAGGGCGAGGTGCAGCGTGTGCTGCGAGCCAAGTGGGGCAAAGGCCGGCGGGCTGGTGAACGCAAGCCTGCGGGCGACCGGGTCGTGATCCATGGCATCAATCTGGTCAAGAAGCATCAACGGCGCACCGGCAATGTGAACACCCAGTTCGGCATCATCAAGCGTGAGGCGCCGATCCATCTGTCCAACGTGGCGTTGGTTTGCCCACGGTGTGGGAAGGCCACGCGGGTCGGGCATCGGGTGCATACCGATGGCAGCCGGTCGCGCGTCTGCAAGAAGTGCGGCGAGGTGATGGACGCGTAGGGCGGAGGCATCTGTATCTCAATGTCATCAAGTCAAGACCTGACAGGTTTCCGAAGGTGTCATTGTTAGCCAGGTTCGACCCGATCAGGCGTGCATTTACGCCGAAAAGTGATCTGTGAAACCTGTCAGGTCTGGATTGTCGCCGCGATTCGGTGTGCGACTGGGGGTGTGTATGGCAATGCCGAGACTTTTGGAGCGGTACCGGAACGATGTGGTACCCGCGATGGAAAAAGAGTTTGGCTATCACAACACGATGCGTGTACCGCATGTTGTGAAGGTGGTCTTGAACATCGGGATGGGTGAAGCGCTGGAGAACGCCAAGTCTCTGGATGCCGCGGCGCGGGACATGTCCATCATCGCCGGCCAGAAACCGGTGTTTACCAAGGCCAAGAAGTCCATCGCGGCGTTCAAGCTGCGCGAGGGCAATACCATCGGCGTGACAGTGACGCTGCGCAGCGAACGCATGTGGAGCTTTTTGGACCGCCTGATGAACATCGCGCTGCCGAGGCAGCGGGACTTCCGCGGTGTTTCGCCGGATTCGTTCGACGGCCGGGGCAACTACAGCCTGGCGTTTCGCGAGCAACTGGTCTGGCCCGAGATCGACTACGATAAAGTCGACAAAATCCGCGGCATGGCGGTGACGATCGTCACCACGGCCGGCACCGACGAGGAAGGTCGTCGGCTGCTTCAGCTTCTCGGAATGCCATTCCGGCAACACGTAGGAGGATAGATCAGTGGCCAAGACATGCATGCCGTTGCGAGAAAAGCGCCGCAAGTTTGCGGTTCGCGTGCACAATCGCTGTAGTATGTGTGGGCGTCCACATGGCTATATGCGACGGTTTGACCTGTGCCGCATCTGTTTTCGCGAGCAGGCGCTGAGAGGGAATTTGCCCGGCGTGGTGAAATCGAGCTGGTAGATAGCGAGCTGCTGCTGGTTGGGAGCTGTCAGGCAGCTTTAGGCTGAGGACCAATGACCTGCACACTTGCGCCGATGAGGCCGTTCCAGAAAAATAGATGTCCCAAGATCGCCGGTTTTTCCGGGGATCTCAGGGGGTTCTGGAACTTACTGAGTATCGAGCAAGCTGTTCAAGTTGTTAATTCCAGTCCTTGGCAGGGCCGCTAAGAGCTGGCGCCGATTCAGGGGTTGACCGGCTGACTGGTGGTCTATAGAGGGCCTAACCAGTTAGATCCTTGCACGACAGACGAGAGTTTTCTGATGGCATTTATCTGGTTGGCTCTGGCTTGTCCAGGTTAGGAGCAACAGGGTAATGATAAGTGATCCGATTGCCGACATGCTGACCCGTATCCGAAATGGTCTGATGGCCCGCCACAAGCAGGTGGTCGTGCCGGGTTCCAAGGTGAAGGTCGCGATGGCGCGCATCTTGAAGGAAGAGGGGTTCATCCGGGACTTCGAGGTCACCAAGGATGTGCCGCAGCCGCAGTTGCGGATCGTTTTGAAATACAACCGGGACCGTAAGTCTATCATCACGGGCCTGCAACGGATCAGCAAGCCGGGTCGGCGCGTCTATGTGAAGCGTAGCGAGATCCCCTGGGTGCTGAGTGGGTTGGGTATTGCGATTCTGAGCACGCCGCAGGGGCCCATGACCGGCCAGAAGGCCCGCCGGTTGGGTCTGGGCGGTGAAGTGCTCTGCTACGTGTGGTAGGCTGGAAACTGGAAACTGGAAGTCATCCGGTATCCAGGTTCTATACTCGCCACGGTCATAGAGTGAGGTTGTCCGATGCGGGCATCGTCTCGATGCTGTGCATCGTCTCGATGCCCGCATCGGCGTCACCTTGTCACCCGGTCACATGGTGACCCGGTCACATGGTGACCCGGTCACATGGTGACCCCTTCACCTTGTCACCTTGTCAAGTATAGTAGCGGAGGTAGGACAATGTCTCGGATTGGAAAATTACCGGTCGCGCTGCCCAAGAACGTAACCGTGACGATCGGGCAGGGTAATTTCGTGGTAGTTCAAGGGCCGAAGGGGCAGTTGCAACAACAACTCCCGGCCGAGCTCCAGATCGAGCAGATCGGCACTGAAGTGCATGTGACTCGGTCATCGGACGCCAAGAATCATCGGGCGCTGCACGGCCTGGGCCGGGCGCTGTTGAGCAACATGGTGACGGGCGTGAGCGCAGGCTTTACCCGGCTCCTGGACATCGAGGGCGTGGGGTACCGGGCCAACTTGATGGGCAAGAATCTTGTGATGATGGTCGGGTACTCGCACCCGGTGGAGATTGTGCCGCCGGATGGGATCGCCTTCGAAGTAGATAAGCCGGGGCGCCAGGTCACCATCACGGGGATCGACAAGCAGTTGGTGGGCCAGATTGCTGCTCAGATCCGGGGCTTGCGGCCGCCAGAGCCATACAAGGGCAAGGGCGTCCGCTATCGCGGCGAGATTGTGCGCCTGAAGGCGGGCAAGAGCGGCAAAGCCGGCGATAAGGGCGGTAAGTGAGGTATCGCAGGATCGGGATAGGCAAGACATCACCGAACGATACTTGGTAGCTGTTAAGGCCTAACCCACGAGATCCTTGCTTTTTGTGCAAGAATTTTGTGGGCGGCTGGCGCTAAGTTGTCACCTTCTTGGTTCCGGCGTAAGCGCAGCGGCGTAAGCGCAGCGGCCTTGTCCGGGTTAGGAAATAAGTCCTTGGTACAAGCGGGCCCGGTCAGGAGACCCTTCGGGCTGAGCCTCAGGACGAGCCGGCCCGAGCAAAGTGCGGAGTTGTTTCTGAACGCTTGCTTAGTGGTTGCTGGAACCGGTTAAGTAATATCCCGAGCTGGGGTTGCAGGTGGGCGGACTGCCTGAGCTTGCCAGCGTGCAAGCAACCCCCACCGGTCAGGAGGATCAAAGTCGATGACCATAAACAGGAGTCGAGAAGCTCGCAATCGCCGACACGAACGTATTCGCCGGCGTCTCCATGGGACTGCTGAGCGCCCTCGTCTGAACGTGTTTCGCAGCCTGCAGCATATTTATGCGCAGGTGATTGACGACGATATGGGGTTCACGCTGGTTGCATCGTCCACGGTGGACCCGGAACTGCGCGGGCAACTGGACGGGCTGACCAGGTCCCAGCAGGCGGCCCGGGTGGGTCAGTTGGTGGCTCAGCGGGCGGTTGCAAAAGGCTTGAAACAGGTAGTGTTCGATCGGGGCGGTTATCCCTATCACGGCCGGGTGAAGGCGCTGGCCGATGGGGCACGCAAAGGCGGACTGGAATTCTGATGGCAGATTGCAGATGGCAGATGGCCGAACGTTGAAGGGTCAAATCCGCAATCTAAAATCACCAATCTGCAATGGATTGGGGAGGACTGATGCCTGGTAAGATGGAAAAGAAGGATCGCGAGCAAAGTAAAGACCGACGGCAACGCCGCGAGCGCGAAGAAGAGCGCGATCAGCTAGACGAGCGCGTCGTTCATATCGCGCGGACCTCTAAAGTGTTGAAGGGTGGTCGCCGGTTCGCGTTCCGGGCGGTTGTGGTGGTGGGTGACAACCACGGCCAGGTAGGCTATGGCGTCGGCAAGGCGCGCGAAGTGCCGGATGCCGTGCGCAAGGCCTCTGAGCAGGCGCGCAAGATCATGCGACCTGTGCCCATGGCCGGCACGACGATCCCCCACGGGGCCGTTGGCAACTTCAGCGCGGCGCGCGTGTTGCTGCGACCGGCGTCCCCGGGCACCGGCGTGATCGCCGGTGGGGGGGTGCGAGCCGTCTTGGAGGCCGCAGGCATTCGCGATATCCTCACCAAGTCGCAGGGGAGCGCGAACACCCTGAACGTCGTGGCAGCCACTTTCAAGGCTCTGGAATCGTTGAAGAGCCCGGAAGAAGAAGCCAAACGGCGCGGTCGGCCGGTGGAGGCGGTCACCCCGCACTGGTTGCGAGGAGGCCAAAATGGCGAATAAGGCATTGCGCATCACCTACACGACCAGCGCGATCGGTGTCAAGCAGGACCAGAAGGACACCGTACAACGGTTGGGGCTGCACCGGCTTGGACAGACTATCGAGCAGGCGGACACGCCCGTGATTCGCGGCATGGTCCACAAGGTGCGCCATCTGGTGACGGTAGAGGAAGTCGGCAAGTAACCACGGTGAACGGCCGATCCAGGTCTGGATTGGGCGGGTCGGTGGTGGCATCTGCGCCCGCGCTGGTGTGGTCCGTTTCGTGGGGCAGCAGCCCTGGGGACGGGTCCCTTCGGCGTAGGAGTTGGGTTCTTGGAAGGTAAACGATGAAGCTACACGATTTGCAGCCTGCAAAGGGCTCTCGTAAAGACCGCACCCGGCCCGGGCGGGGGATTTCTGCCGGGCGGGGGAAGACCGCTGGCCGCGGCACCAAGGGTCAGAATTCTCGTTCCGGCGGCGGCGTGCGTCCGTACTTCGAGGGTGGCCAGTTGCCGCTGGTCCGGCGTCTGCCGCACCTGCGCGGCTTCACCAACATCTGGCGAGTCGAATACGCGCCGGTCAATGTCGAGCTCCTGAATGACTTCCGGCCCGAGAGCGAGGTTACGCCCGAGGTGTTGGTCGCTGCCGGTCTCGTCAAATCGATCAACTCGCCCGTCAAAATCTTGGGCGGGGGCAAGCTGGATCGGGCCTTGGTAGTCAAGGCGCACAGATTTTCTGCTGCGGCGCGGGAGAAGATTCTAGCCGCTGGCGGCACTGCCGAAGAACTAGCGCTCACATAAGGAGAGTGCGATGATCGACGCCATTCGGAATGCTTTCCGGCTGCCAGATCTCCGGCGCAAGCTGCTGATCACGATCGGGATCCTGGTGATTTATCGCCTGGCTTCGCACATCCCGGTACCCGGCGTGAACCGCCAGGCGCTGGCCCAGATCTTTGAATCCAACCAGTTGCTCGGTCTGTTGAACATCCTGTCGGGCAGCGCGTTGAGCAACTTCTCGGTGATGGCGATGGGGGTCTATCCCTACATTACGTCCTCCATCATCATCCAGTTGCTCCAGCCGATCATCCCGGCGCTTGAGGCGCTGGGCAAAGAGGGCGATGCGGGGCGGGCCAAACTGAATCGGTATACCAACTACCTGACAATCCCGTTGGCGCTGCTGCAGGGCTTCGGCCAGTCGAGCATTTTGTCCCAGCCAGTTGTTGCGGGCGGGGAGCGGGTGCTCGCCGAGTTCGGTTTCGGGCAATATCCGCTGGCGACGATCTCGATCCTGTTTACTCTGACCGCGGGCACGATGCTGGCCATGTGGCTGGGCCAGTTGATCACCGAGCAGGGCATCGGGAATGGTGTCTCGATCATTATCTTCGGGGGCATCATCGCCGGGATGCCGCAGAACGTCCAGCAAACGGCCGTCCAGGGCGGTATCGGCCAGTTGTTGATCTTCGCCATTGTGACGATCCTGACGGTTGTGGTGATCGTGGTGGTCCAGGAAGGGCAGCGCCGGATCCCGGTGCAGTATGGCAAGCGGGTGCGGGCCATGCGGGGAAATCGGTTGATGGTGGTTGGCGGGC
>Ga0210047_1000897_pt1 | contig 11262 bp, 12 predicted proteins | sample CryGeyCG2014_300_3_FD_185453 | JGI IMG/M metagenome (GOLD analysis project Ga0210047, IMG submission 185453) | Groundwater microbial communities from aquifer - Crystal Geyser CG01_land_8/20/14_3.00 (SPAdes) (version 2) | ecosystem: Environmental > Aquatic > Deep subsurface > Groundwater | place...
CGCCACCTACATGGAGCATGGCGGCTATCAGGCCGTGCGTAAAGCGCTGAAGATGGCCCCGGATGAGATCGTCCAGGAAGTGCGGGCCTCTGGGCTGCGCGGTCGCGGCGGCGCGGGCTTCCCGACCGGCATGAAATGGGGATTCATACCCCAAGACGCGCCGGTCAAATATCTGGTCATCAACGCTGACGAAGGAGAACCCGGCACTTTCAAAGATCGTCTGCTTATCGAGCGCGACCCCCACGCGGTGCTGGAAGGCAGCATCATCACCGCGTACGCCGTGGGGATCCACCGCGCATTTATTTACCTGCGCGGCGAGTTCGTCCTGGGCGCCAAACGGTGGGTCGAGGCCATTGCGGAGGCCTACCAACACGGCTTCCTGGGCCAAGACATCCTGGGCCGTGGTTTCGACCTGGATGTCTCAGTGCATCGCGGGGCTGGCGCCTACATCTGCGGCGAAGAAACCGCCCTGATCGAATCGCTGGAAGGCAAACGCGGCAAACCCCGTCTGAAGCCGCCTTACCCCGCCCAGGTCGGCCTGTGGGATCAGCCCACCCTCGTGCAGAACGTCGAGACCCTGGCTAACGTGCCCCACATCGTCCAGCGCGGGGCCGCCTGGTTCTCCAGCATTGGCACCGAGAAAAGCACAGGACCGAAGCTTTTCTGCGTCAGCGGACATGTCAATCGTCCGGGCAACTACGAATTGCCGATGGGCGCCCCCCTGCGCCAGGTCATCGACCGCGCCGGAGGTGTGCGGATGGGGCGGTCGATCAAAGCCGTGATCCCGGGCGGCACCTCCACCCCGATCTTGCCTCCAGACAAACTGGATGTACCCATGGCCTTCGAGACGTTACAAGCGGCCGGATCGGCGCTGGGCACCGGCGCGGTGATCGTGATGGATGAGACCACCGACATGGTGGAAGTTGTGCGCCGCATCACCCGCTTCTACGTGCACGAATCGTGCGGCCACTGTGTGCCTTGTCGGGTAGGCGGCCGGCGCATGTTGGACGCGCTGGAACGCTGCGCGGCCGGCGCCGGCCGGCCCAACGACCTGGAAGAGCTGGAGGCGCTGGCTCACAACATCGGCGGCATCACCTTCTGCCCTCTGGGCACGGGCATGTGCGAGCCAGTCGCGTCGGGGTTGAGGCTGTTTCGGGATGAGTTTGCTGCACGGGTGAATTAAAAGTATATCGCGGGCGCACACCTATTCGGGCATCAGTGCCCGCTGCCCAGGCTTACTCTTGGGCGAGCAGGATATCAAGGTATTTTTCAAGGGTTTCGCGCGACTGCGCGCCTTGAAACAGATAGGCACGCTCCCCCGCACGGTCCAAGAACAGAAATGTGGGGGTTCCCATGATGCGCTCTTCCCTGGCCCGCTCCTTGCCGCCCAGGTGGTCCATTTCAACATAAACGAAGTTGACCTTGTGACCGTAACTTTTCCTGATCCCATTCACGATGGGGTTCATTTCCTGGCAAAACGGTCAGGCCTCCAGGCGAAAGTACAGCAGGGTGGGACGATCGGAGATCTGACCTGGTCTGATGACCAAGAAATAGGCCAGGGCGGCCAAAACCACCACCCCTATCACCCCCAGTAGAGCCAGGCGCTCATGCCCCCATCGCCACAACTCAAGCAGCGCTCAAACTCCCGTTGGAGCGTTGCGCCGGTCTGGGCCCCCATCAGACGGCGGACTTCCTGCCCGGAAGCATCGAAGAGGACAAACGTGGGTTGGCCGATGACGCCGAGTTCCCGCGCCAGTTTCCTGCCTTGCGTCCTATCGGTGTTGACACGCACGATGCGAATTCTTCCGCCGTATTCCTGCTCCAGCCCACTCACGACGGGCGTCATCTGTTCACATGCCTCGCACCAATTGGCGTAGAAATAGAGCACACAGGCGCCTTGCCCCACACATCCGGGGTTGGATGAGGAGTTGGCCAGACTGGAAGACAGGAAGCCGGTGGCGGCCAATATAATCATCACCCCGATGATGCTGAAAACAGCCTTCGAGTTGGCCTTGAACGCCACCTTTCTGGCTCCTTTGGTCAATCGAACCTTCGCAAGGTTAAACTGAGCAGACATCACTACCGGTATCCGGCCTGCCGGGCCGCCGCGTCCATGGCCACCGTAGTCACCCGCTCCACGGGCAGCAGGATTGCACGGCCCGCCTGGCGCAGGTCAATGGTCTTCAAGTAGCGTCGGCACCCTTGGCACACGTAAAGCCGATAAAGGCCATCCTCGCTGGGGTAGTAGAAAAGCTTGGTGTGATCGGTGGTGCCACAAAAGTGGCATCCCAGCCGCCGATAGAGCCATAAACTGTCGCAGCGCGAGCACAGGAGGTGGCGCGCACCCGTTTCCTTGTCCAATGTGGCGAAATCCGGAGCGCCACCGCAGACAGGACAGTAGCCCCGCTTCCAAAGCTCCTGGTTCAGGTGGGGCAATACCTGCTCCGCCGCCCATTCCAGATAGGGCTTCAAGGCCAGGTCCACAGACACCTGGGCCAGCGTTATCTCGCCCTGTTCTCTATCATGCTCTTCGCGGGCCTGGCCCTCCTCGAACCGCTGTCGAGCCAGAGCCAGACATTCGGCAGGATCGTCGGGCACCGCTTGTGCCGCCAGCTCCGGATCGTACTCCACCCACAACTGCGCGGCGGTCGAGACCAGTTTGGCGAAACGCTCCGCTTCGATGGGTAATTGAGCGAAGGAGATGAGTGGCAAACCCTGAAGCACACGTGCCCGCAGGGCCTCTTCGTCCGCCATCTCCAGCGTAGCCGCGATCTCCCCCTTGACCTTCTCCTGCAGTTCGAGCAGCGTGCGGTGGAACTCGTAGTAGGAAGCCAGGTCAGGCTCCCGCCGCGCGGCCTCGGTCAATGCCTCTGATATTGTCTGCACTGATAACCTCCCTGCTTCGTCTCAAGAAGACCCGGACGTGAACGTCCGGGCTGAAAGAGCGAAGCCCTGCGGGCTAAAAATCCAGCCCCGAAGGGGCTTTGCCCTCTCAGCCCGGTGATTTATCGCCGGGCATTTCTCACGGTATAGGAACCGTGTGCGTCCTCAGCCATTCCTCGATCTGCTCCTTGTCCAGCGCTGAAGTAGCGATGTCAACGGTGAACCGGTAGAGTTCGTCGCTGGGCACCACGATGGTATAGCTATTCCTCTCCAGGAACTCGAACAGGGCGAAGAGCCCTGTTCGCTTGTTGCCGTCAACGAAAGGATGATTCTTGATGAGCAGATAGATCAAAACAGCCGCTTTGGAGAACAAGTCTGGGTAGAGGTCCTGGCCGAACATTGTCTGTCGTGGTGTGGCCACAGCCGACTCCAGACGGGCTACACTGGCGATCTCGGGAGAGCGGCCAAACTCCCGAATGGCATGGTCATGAATGGCAATGACCTCTTCGACAGTCAGGTACTTCACCCTTTCACGACTCAGCCAATCTTTGGAAGACGTCATGGTACCTTTCGGATACCTTCTTCACCCTTTCCATCATCTCTGAGTCTATGCTTCTTTCCCGCCGGAGGATGAGGGTACCGTTATATCGGGCGACCTCTACCCTCTCGCCTGGCGCCAACTGCGCCAGAAGTTCTTGAACCAGCGATAGCACCTGTTCGCGCTCGACAATCATGGTCTCCATAGATCATCACCTCGCTTGATAAGAAATCAGCCGCACTTCAAAATTATATCCCATAACACAACAAAGGGCAAGGGGATAACAAGCCCTTGCTCCTTGGTGTGTGCCCGCAGCGACCATGATGCTATGACTTGCTTCCGAGCACCTCCTTGCTTCTGAGCTCCTCATAGTACCTGGCATGGTGCCGCCTGACATATTCCTCCGGCATCCAGCCGAAGAGCATGCCGTTGATCGCACCCTTCATCAGCGGATGCATCACCGACAGGTAGAAATGCACCAGGAAGAAGGCTGCGTAGGCGATGGCGCACAGGTCGTGCAGGATCACGCTCCACCGGAACATCCATGCCGGCACCGTGCCTTTGCCAAACCACATGATCAGCCCGGTGACGATAAAGCCCACCATGCAGATGACCACCGTCAGATAGAAGAGCTTCTGGCCGGTGTTATACTTGTCCTGCGGTGGCATGGCCTCCTCGTCGCCCAAGAAGTAGTAGGCGGGGGCAGCTCGCAGCCAGCCCAGGTCGTCCTTGTCCCAGGTGAAGATGCGCTTCATCGCATCGAACAGCCCCTTGGGGTTGAAGACCAGGTAGCAGATGGGCACCAGCATGAAAGCGATGGCGCCGATGCGATGGATGAGGCGTATGGCATGCCCTCCGTCCCCTAGGGCGATCGAGTTGCCAAACCAGGGGATGTAGAGCATCAACCCCGTTGCCATCAACACGAAGAACGCGGCCGCGTGCAGCCAGTGCACAAACCGCTGCGTCGTATTGAACATCAAGAGCTCCTGTCGTTTGTCTGCCATCTTACATCTCCTCCACCTTGATCTGTTTACGCGCTATCAGCCAGTTGATCAGCAAACCCAGGGCTGTTGCACCCACGGCGATACCGATACCACCCAACGTCTGGAGCTGCCATACCTCCGCCAGCGCCCCCGAGGGAGCCTCGGGCAAGCCAAAGGTATCAGGCGGGTCTGTCAGGACATACATCGTGCCCAGGCCGCCCAGCAGATTCTTGCCGTAGAGGTTAGCCTCGTCGTAGCCCTTGGCCTTCAGCGTGTCCACCCGCGCTCGGCCCTCGGCGACCAACTCATCCCGCTCGCCGAACTCAATGGCTCCGGTGGGACAAGCCTGGGCGCAGGCCGGGATCAGCCCGTTGACCACGCGATCCTGACAGAAGGTACACTTGGCAACCTTACCCTTTCCCCACACGGTCGCATCCTTCAGACGAGGAATGTGGAAGGGGCAGAACTGAGTACAGTAGCCGCAACCGTTGCACTTGGATTCATCGTAAGCAGTAAAGCCTAGCGGGTCCTTGTAGAGCGCGCCCGTGGGGCAGACCCTCACGCACGGCGCATCGGTGCAGTGCATACAACGAATTGATCGGAACAGCCAGGCCACCTGACCGCCCTCACGCTCGATCTCGTAGAAGGCGATCCGGTTCCAGGTATTCGGGGAAAGGTCAGGGGGATTGTCGTAATAACCCAGACAGGTGGTCACCTCACCGGGCAGGTCGTTCCACGCTTTGCAGGCCACCTGACAGGCCCGACAGCCGGTGCATTTGGATACGTCTATCAGCATAGCCTTAGCCATCTTATAACCCTCCCTTCTTTACTCTCACCAGGAACGCCTTGTACTCCGGAATCATGGTGTTGGCGTCGCCAACGTGTGGGCTGAGTTTGTTGGCGCTATCCCCAACGCTCAGACCCTGGAATCCCCAGTGCCAGGGCATGCCGATCTGATGCACGAGCCTGCCGTTCACCTGCATCGGCTTGAAGCGCTTGGTGACGATCGCCACGGCCTGGATCGAGCCACGCCTGGACTCAACGGTAACCAGCTCCGCGTTCTTGACTCCGATCTCCGCTGCGAGCTCTTCACTCATCTCGACGAACATCTGCGGCATCAGCTCCACCAACCAGGGCAGGTTGCGGGTCATCTGGCCCGCCTGCCAGTGCTCGGTGACGCGGTAGGTGGTGGCCACGATGGGGTACTCGTCCGGCGTGCCGATCTCGTCCGGGCGCCAGACCTTGATGGCCGGGTTGTGCTGCGTGCCCGAGAGCGGGTGGATGGTGGGGCTTTCCAATGGCTCGTAGTGCTCTGGGAACGGCCCATCAACGAGGCCAGGTCCGAAGATGTGGCCATGGCCTTCCGGCTTCATGATGAAGGGATAGCGTGTGCCCTCCATGTTCATCGGTGGCCAGCCACCATCAGGCACGTCGCCAGCCCACCCTCCCTTGCCATCGCTGAGGGTCGGATCCCACTTGATGACAAAGTCCTCCGGGTCCCACGGATTGCCGTCCAGATCCACCGCCGCTCGGTTGTAGATGATCCGCCGGTTGAGCGGCCAGCACCAGGACCACTTGGCGTAGGTCCCGATTCCCGCGGGGTGGTAGTCCACGTTATCTCGCCACTTCTGGCGGTTACCGTCCTTCTCGTTGTATGACTGCGTGTACAGCCAGTTGGCCGATGATGTGGCGCCATCGGCCCGCAAGTGGGCGAAGGAGCCCAGCAGCTTGCCCTCCTCATACTGCACTGTACCATCGGCGTTGTTGATCTGGCTCTCGGCCCAGCCGTTGATCTCGCGCGAGACCAGATCAACCAGGCTCTCGGCCCCGCGCGGCAGGGGAGAGGCATCGTACCAGCCCTTCCAGCGCAAGCGGGTGATGGGCTCCGGCGCCGCGCCGCCCTCGGCCTCGTATAGCTCGCTCACCTTGAGCATCAGCTCGTTGATGATCTCCAAGTCGGGTTTGGCGTCCCCGACTGGATCCACCGCCTTCCAGCGCCACTGGCTCCAGCGGCCGCTGTTGACGATGCTGCCCTCCTTCTCGTAGGAGGCGGCCGCGGGCAGCAGGAAGACCTCGGTCTGGATGTCAGCAGGGTCCACGCCTGGCTCCTGCCAGAAGGCGCACGTCTCCGTCTCCCACAGGTCCACCGTCACCAGCCAGTCCAGCTTCTGAAGCGCCTGGCGTTCCGCAAAACTGTTGGGGCCGCCCACAGCCGGGTTCTGTCCCCAACAGATCAGCCCCTTGATGACACCGGCTGCCATCGCCTCGAACAGAGCGATGTGAGAGTAGTTGGCGGCCGGGTCAAGCTTGGGCAGCCATTGGTAGCCGAACTCGTTGGCCTCCGTGGCGTTGTCGCCGTACCAGCTCCTTAGCAGGCTCACATAGTACTTGGGATAGTTCAGCCACCAACTGGCGCTCTTGGGATCGGCCGTGGCGAAGCTGGCCACTTTGGCATCCAGGTGCTCCTGCAAGGTCGTCTGGGTGGCCACAGGTAGGGAGAGATAGCCGGGCAGGATGTGATACAGCAGGGCGTGATCGGTGGAGCCCTGCACGTTGGACTCGCCGCGCAGCGCGTTGATACCTCCACCCGCCACGCCGATGTTGCCCAGCAGCAGTTGCAGGATGGCATAGGCGCGGATGTTTTGGGTGCCGTGCGTGTGTTGCGTAGCGCCCATCGCGTACATGATCGTGCCGGCTTTCCCCACGGGGCCGGTCAATCGGGCGTAGGTCTCGCAGACCTTGAGGAACGTCTCCACGTCCGTCCCGGTGATGGCGCACACGGTGTCGGGATCATAGCGCGCGTACTGCCTCTTGAGCAGTTGGAAGACGCAGTTGGGATCCTGCAAGCTCTTGTCCTTGAGGATGATCCCCTTCTCGTCCTTCTGGAAGGTCCAGGTGGACTTGTCGTACTTGCCGTAGTTCGGATCTGCGCCCGGGACGAAACCGGAGAACTTGCCGTCGTTCTCAGTAGCAGTCTCAAACTCGGGATTGACCAGGAACGACATGTTGGTATACTCGGTGACATAGGTCATGTTGTAGCGGCCCGGATTGGCCGCCATGTCATCGAGCACCCACTTGATCATGCCGCCAAAGAAGGCGATATCTGTGCCGGAGCGCATGCGGGCATAGATATCCGCCTTGGCCGACGAGCGGGTGAAACGGGGATCGATGCTGATGAGCCTGGCCCCGTTCTGTTCCATGGCCTTGGTCACCCATTTAAAGGAAACAGGGTGAGTCTCAGCCGCGTTGCTGCCGACGATGATGACGCAATCGCTGTTCTGGATGTCACACCAGTGATTGGTCATCGCTCCTCTACCGAACGACTCTGCCAGAGCCGCAACTGTAGAGGAGTGGCATATGCGCGCCTGGTGTTCGATATACACCAGGCCCAGTGATCGCATGGCCTTGACGATAAGCGAGCACTCCTCGTTGTCCAATGCCGCGCCGCCCAGCGAAGCAATGGCTTCCAAACGGTTGACCGTGCGGCCCTCGCCATCCTGCGAGATGAAGTGCTTGTCGCGAGTCGTCTTGATACGCTGGGCGATCTGATCGAGGGCCCAGTCCAGGGATTTTTCCTCCCAAGAGGAGGAGCCCGGCGCGCGATACTTGGCTTTTTGCAGGCGCCGCGGGTTGACTTTGCCGTCTACCGTGTTGAGCTGAGATAAGGTCATGCCCTTGCTGCACAGGCTGCCTCGATTGATGGGATGATCTGGGTCACCCTCGACGTTGATCACCCGTTTCCCCTCAGCATCAGCGGCGACGATGAGTCCGCAGCCCACAGCGCAGAAGCAGCAGATGCTTGGCGCCTCGCCGACTGGTTTATGCAGCGGGAAATTCAGCCATCCTGCCGCTGCGAGCGCCGCGCTCGATGGTAGGAGTAGCGAACCAGTTGCTGTCCCAGCGAGCTTTATGAACTGTCTTCGCGAAATCTTTGTGGCATTCATGTGTCCAGTTTACCTCCTCGTTGAACCGACATTGATAAACCATAAAATCTATGGGATAAAATGCCTTCCTAACCCGGACAAGGCCGCTGCGCTTACAAGCGCCGCTGCGCTTACAAGCGTCGCTGCGCTTACAAGCGGAACCAAAAAGACGACAGCCGCCACTCCCAAAATCCTTGCACAAAAAACAAGAATTTCGGGGGTTAGGCACTACATGGGTAGAAACTTGCACCCTGACCTTGGTTAGGCCCTATCGACCGATCTTGATCCGGATTTCAGCGAGATTTCGGTATCGAGGCGCCACCCCCCTTCGGTTGGTAAGACTGATCTCTTCTATCCAGGCATGGCCCCATGAAAATGTCGCCTCCCGCAGTCTGAGTTCAGGAGGAAACCACGATGGTTCCAGGGAATATATCCTGGGATGCATCCTGGGATGCATCCTGGGAAAGTGTTGCGGTTTGCGGTGGGGCCTCGTGGTGAGTGGAAGATGCACTGGGAATAGTCCAATCGCAATGCCGCTTGACAGCTCTCAAGACATGATAGGTTTCGGTTCGCTTGACGCCAGGAATGACGGACACTTTATCGATCAAAAATGAGAGCAGTTGGCCGTTGGAAGGCAGCACCACTTCAATAATGACGTCATAAGTGCCAGTGACAAGGCTGACCGAGTGCACCTCGGGAATCGCGGCGAGGCGTCCGGCCACATCTTCCACGTGCGCCAGGTCTGCCTCAATGCCGACGAAGAACGGGGTTGTGAGGCCCAACTTGGCAGGATCGGCGACAGCCGTGATGCGGATGACGCCGTCAGCACAGAGCCGTTCTAGCCGCTTACGTACCGTGCCCTCGGACAAACCGAGTTCACGGGCGACTTCTACGTTGGAAGTCCGGCCGTCCTTTTGCAGTAAGGCGACAATCTGCTGGTCTGTCTCGTCTAAGATACGCATCATATGTCTCCTTGTGAATTATCCCATACGAGGCGGCAAATGTCAATAGCTCAACGCAAAATTGTGTATTTTCGCACTAATTGCGCAATGTAGATACGGATTTCGGAATCCAAAGAGGCTGTTGGAGAAAAGGGGATCTTCTCTGGGGGGGAAAGCAAGAGGGGGTTTGGTCCGAGCGCCGAAATCGGACTCCTGACCTGGACAAGGCCGCTGCGCTTACAAGCCAGAACCAGGCAAACAGACAAATGTCACCAGGGAAGTCTTAGCTGGCGTGCAAGGATTTTTGTATCTTCTCAAATCTTCGGGGCTGTGGTTGGTCTATGACCGAGCCACCTTGGGAATGACCTTAATCGTACATCAGGTTGATCAACTGTAAGCGGGTCTCTTTCAGCCGGTTGAAGGCCAGGGCAGCTACCCTTTCGATGACCGTATAGTAAGCGCAACATTTACCTTGACGCAGCTCGTGCAACGCCTCACTGGCTATGGTGACGACCCGGCTCTTTTCCACCGCTTTGGCCGTCGTTGCCCGGATATAGGGCGCTACCAAAGCCGACCAACCGAAGGAACCACCTTTCGTCACTACACTCATCACGGCCTGGCGTTCCAGGCCCACGCCAACCAGGATCGCCACACGGCCCTCGCGGACAACGTAAACGGTTCTCGCGACTTCATTCTCGGCGAAAATCTGTGTTCCTGCTTCGCAAGTCTCCTCGCGGGCTATCCTGGCAACGGCAAGCAATTCGTCATCGCTCAATCCTCCAAAAAGATCACTTTTCCGCAGAGCTTCCAGGGCGATCATGTCTTACCTCCTAACCTGGACAGGCCAGAGCCAACCAGGCAAATGCCATCATAAGATTCTTGTTTGTCGTGCAAGGATTTGACTGGTTAGGCCCTAACCTGGGCAAGCCAGACTCAAGCAGGCAAATGCCATCAGAAAATTCTTGTCTGTCGGGCAAGGATTTCACTGGTTAGGCCCTAACCCGGACAAGGCCGCTGCGCTTACAAGCCGGGGCCAAACAGGCGCATAGCGCCCAGAGACTCTCATCTGTTGTACAAGGATTCCCCTGGGTTAGGCCCTGATAACGAGAAGCCCACCGCGTCTCTCGTTGTGTTGGCACGCAAGCCTGGGATCGCGGCCCGTCCCTATTCCTGGGGGATTCGCCTGTGGGGCAGCTTTTCCAGGTTGCTCCACAGGCGGCTTTTGTCCCAGTGCCTTATTCCACTGCCAGACAGGTCAGTGTGTCCAGGACCCCCGGCGTGACCCGGATGGTTTCAAAGACCAACTTGCCGATGGCCGCCAGGTCAGGCGCTTCAATCTGGGCAACCACATCGTAAGTGCCAAATGTGTAGTCTGCCTTCACAACACCTTCGGTGCGTCTTAACATGCGCGTCACTTCTTTCTCTTCACCCGTCCGCGCGTTGATCAAGACATACGCTCGCATGTGTTCCTCCTAACCCGGACAAGGCCGCTGCGCTTACAAGCGCCGCTGCGCTTACAAGCGGAACCAAAAAGATGACAGCCGCCACTCCCAAAATCCTTGCACAAAAAATAAGAATTTCGGGGGTTAGGCGCTAGTGGTGATGGGACCAGCACCAACTGGCTGGGTAGTGAGCATGGCGTTCCCGGCCGTGCGCGTTATGCTGCAAGTCCAATCCGTATTTCAGGACCTTCTCGGTCGCAGGTAAATGAACCAGTACGCGGCCCCCACCATCAGCGACCCACCGAAGATGTTACCGATGGTGACCGGTAGCAGGTTATTGATGACGAAATGGCCCCAGGTCAGGCCCGCGTAATCTGCTGCGGTCTTGCCGATGTTGGCCCAAAACTCCGGCCCGGCAGCGCTCTTGATCAGCAGTCCCATAGCATGACCCTTGACCGCTCGTTAACAACTGCATAACTGGGATTTGGAGGGCCAGCCCAGGCGTGGTACACTGACCGGTGACTACCAAGCTCACACTCAGGAGTGCCGCTC
>Ga0210047_1000900_pt1 | contig 11244 bp, 8 predicted proteins | sample CryGeyCG2014_300_3_FD_185453 | JGI IMG/M metagenome (GOLD analysis project Ga0210047, IMG submission 185453) | Groundwater microbial communities from aquifer - Crystal Geyser CG01_land_8/20/14_3.00 (SPAdes) (version 2) | ecosystem: Environmental > Aquatic > Deep subsurface > Groundwater | place...
CCCCTGATTGCAGCAGTTTTATTGAATAGACTTATAAAACCTTCATCTAAAATGACAGCAATACAATGGATAAAAACAACAGCATTCACTTATTTTTCTTTGCTAGAAAGCAAATATTATCATCATAATTACGTGTATGAGGCAATGGATGAAGTATATAAAAACATGGAAAATATAATGGATGACTTTTATCACTTCAGTACATCAAAGCCGAAATTCTTTTTATACGACATAACTTCAGTATATTTTGACGGGAACAAGGTAAAAATAGCAACAAACGGGTACAGTAGAGATATGCGTCCGGACAGACCGCAGGTGCTGTTGGGATTAGTTTTAAATGAGCTTGGGTTGCCAGTACATTTTGAAGTAATGAAGGGAAACTTAAAAGATTCTTCCACTGTAAAACAAACGATAAATAAAATAAGGAAACGATTTGACATCAAGAAGGGGGTATTTATAGGAGACAGAGGAATGATCGATGCAAATAATATAGAAGCAATAACCAAAGAAAAGTTTGGATACATATTAGCATTAAAACACAGAGAGGCGAAGGATTTATTAGAGAAAAAATAGATACAAACCGAATTATTCGAAAAAAAATGCCCATAACAATTTTTGTAAATGATGAGAAGAAAAAATATGTTTTATGCGGTTCTGAATATAGAAAAAAGAGCGATTTGGAGTCATTCCACAAAATTATTCAAAAAGGCAGAGAAGCCCTTGAAAAAGTTCAAAAAATGAAGGAGAAAAATAAAATAAAAAAATATGAGATAGTAATAAGAAGAGCACAAAAACACCTAACTAAAAGCGGTGCAGAGAAATATTTTGACTTTAAATATGAAAATGGAAAATTAGAAATCATTGAAAAGAAGGATGAAGTAAGAAAGGCAGAAAACCTTTGTGGATTTTACATTCTTGAAACATCAGAGACAGAAATGGATGATAAAGATGTAGAAGCACATTACAAACAATTACAACAAGTAGAGAGGGTTTTTAGAGATCTAAAAAAGTATCTTGACATACGCCCAGTATTTCACTGGAAAGACAAGAGAGTTAAAACTCACATGTTTTTGTGTCTTCTGGCTCAAACAGTGCTCGGATATACAAGAAAGTGTTTAAAACAAAATGGTTGGATAAAAGGAAAAGACACACTGCAAAAGTTTATTATTGAGCTCTCATCAATAAAAATAGGTAAATTTGTCATTATCGGAAAAGAGATATTTCAGGTTCAGAATAATAACCCAATAAAGGAACTTCTCAAGAAAGCATTTGACATAGTATTTGAATTTGTGGATGATAAAACTATGTGCGGTCTAAATCGTTAAAAAATCCCACAAAAACTACAAACTACAAATCCTTCGTGAGATTCAAAAAACTGATCGTGAAAAAGTTAATTTGTGAGGGGAAGTTGGGCTAAATTGAAGGCAAAGGGTGATGGGTTTACGATATTTTTTACAAAACTTAACAAAATTTTTGATGTTAATTGTTTGTAATTTCCAAAGATAATCCAAAAGATAAGGGCAATTGCTCTGAAAACCATTGAGGAATCATTGTCCTATTTTCAAAACTTTTAATTTCAACTTTTTAATCAACTTTTCCTCACTTTCTTCATCAACAAAAATAACTTTAATTTTTACATCATTTTTATGCTTTTCAAGCATGTAAATCTTTCCATATTTTTGCAATTCTTTTAGATTATTTTCCTTTTCAAGTTTTTTATAGAATTCATAACTTAAAATAACATCTTCTTTTTTTAATGTAAAAAATAAAATCAATGGAATTAACAATAAAGGTAAGAAATAATACCACTTCAATTGAAATTCCTGCTTTTGCGTTCTAACAACCACAAAGATTCCGTTTTTATATTCCAATTTTACTTTTCCATTTTCATCTGTTTTTGCAATTAAAAATTGACCATTTGATAGCTTAATATTTACTGTCTTATTTTTAATTAATTCTCCATTTTCATCCCTGACCTCTAATTCATATATTTTTCCGTCCTCAATTTTTTCAGGAATTTTTACCTTTGTTTCTTTTATTTGTTCAATTTTTCCATTGCTCATTGTTAGCTTTACCCTTCCTTCTTCATCTGTCTTAACTTTAATTTTCTCTCCATTAGGTAATGTTATTTCTGCAATTCCGTTCTTTATCAAATTTCCATCATTGTCTCTAACTTCTAATTCAAAAACTTTCCATTCATTGGTTTTTTCGGGAATTTTTACTTTTGCTTCTTTTATTTGTTCAATTTTTCCATTACTCATTGTTAGCTTTACCCTTCCTTCTTCATCTGTCTTAACTTTAATTTTCTCTCCATTAGGTAATGTTATTTCTGCAATTCCGTTCTTTATCAAATTTCCATCTTTATCCCTAACTTCTGTTTCATAATTTTCATTTTTTATCAAATTTTCAGGAATTTTTATTTTTAATTTTTCTGGTTGATTTATTGGCGGTTCGATTGTTCCAACATTTTCATCTCTTTTTAATTCTTTTTTTCTTTCCTCAGAAACTCCTTCTAATATTTCTTTAATATTCTCTTCTACTTTTCCATTGCTAACATCAAATTTCGTTTCATTTTTTGTCCAACCCCTCCCATTATTGTTCCAAAATTTTATAATTACACTTCCATTAAGCAATTTTCTTCCACCACTTTCAGATTCATAGAATATTATTCCATTTATAAATCTCAAATGCGTTGCATTAAAGGATTTGTCAGTTGTATTAAAATTCACAACACCGATGGTGTTTCCTTCATCACCTATGATCTTCAATGAAAATTCGCTAATGCTTGTTTCATTTGTTTCATTTGTAACATTAACTGATGGCAAATTTTCTTTATCTTTAGGTTCTTCTTCATACTCTTTATAAACATAATAACTAAAAGAACTTTCATTACAATTTCCTGCTAAATCACATGCTTTAACCTTTAATAAATAATCTCCTATTCCATATTCCTGTATTGGAATCACATAAAAACCATTTTCAAAATAAATTGCATTGTTAATTTCTTCATTGTTATGAATTTTCTTTACAGAAACAGAAGAAATGTTTATATTATCACTTACATTTAAAGCAAACTTAAATTCTCTTGAAATTCTAATACTGTTGCTGTAATTTATCCATTTAATTTCTGGTGGAATTGTATCTAAAATTATTTTTAAGATAGTTGAATTTACATATTTATATTGCCCATAAGAGGTGACATTAATTTTATTTTCTCCTTCTGTTAGATTTAAAGGAAATGTAAATGTTTCATTTATTACCTTCACATAAAAATTCACATTGCCTTTAATTATGCTAACATTTGTTCCATTTGTCAATCCTTTGATTATTATAGTTCTATTATTTTTTATCGTATTGTTTAAAGGATAAGAAACATTCAAAAATGTTCCTTCAAAAACAGTAAAGAATCCTCTAAATGAAGTGCTCAATTCATACCGATCACTATAAAAACTCACATTATAAATTCCAGAAACATTTGAATTTGTAAATATCCCTATACAGTAAATCCAAGATTGAGGACAATAACCTGTACCACTGCAAGAAAGTGTCATAATTTTGCTTATGTTGTCAGGTTTTGTTATGTTCGCATAAAGAATATCTACATTTACACTAATGCATGCTGATATTGTAATATTATCTTTTACAGAATAATTTCCATAGTCATGAATGGGTTCTGCTTGGATTGTCCCTATAATCGTTAAAGATATAAGAACAGCCACAAATATTAAAATTTTACTTTTCATAGTGACAGTTTATATTTTATTTTTTAAATTTTTTATACCAAATTACAAATACAGTTAGTAGAATTGTAATTAAAATTATTGTTATGATTATGTAATTGTTGTAGTTTGGTTCTTGATATGGAGGTTTTTCTGGGAGTTTTGATGGCTTTTCTGTTAGTTTTTGTTCGCCACATTTGTATGTGCATCCTTCTTTTTCCTCATCGTCCCATCCATCTGGGTTGTCACAAGTATTATTTACTCCTGTTGAATTCTGCCAATTTTCAGAATAGAGATCAATTTCCTTGTTGTTGCAAACAACATTTGAATTCATTTCTATGTTAGATAGCGTAGAGTTAATTCCTACTATTGAATTAGTAATAAAATTTTTTGATATAACTGAAGTTGAACGAGCGAGATGGATTCCCTCCTCTTCACTTGACAAAATTTTGTTATTCAAAATTGTTGCATTTCCTTCTATTTCTATTCCATGACTATTTGAAAGAATAGTATTGTTAATTATAAACCCATTGCCACTGACCATAATTCCATATCTGTTGTTCTCAATAATATTATTAATCAACTTACAATTATCTCCTTCTATAACTATTCCATCTGAAAAGTTCTTGACAATACAATTCATTATGGTGTTATTTTTGTTATTGTATACAATTCCTGTCCCTCCTCTATGAACATCAGATTGTATTATGGAATGCATATCACAATTAAATATTTTGTTACTGCCATTGAAAGAAATACATTGCCTGAATGCAGACACATACTGAGTTATATTAGATATTAATGTAACTTCCTTACATCTTGGATCAATTAGCTTTATTTTACATTCAATACAAGATGAACAGTTGCAATTTAATATTTGTTCATCGCATTTTTTACACTTTTTTGAATCACCACAAATGTTATCTTTTAAATTTACGATGGAATAATTAGATTTAACTATTATATCCCCCTCAAGATTCCAACATATTTTATTTGAATCTATCACAGTGTTATTTGTATCTGGTCTGACTAAAATGCCTACTTGGTTCATAGTTATTTCATTATTAAATAATATATTTTCAGTAGACAAATATCCACCCCCCCTCCATTCGGGTTCTACTCCTATATGTACTCCATAACCAGAATGGTTGTGAATTTTATTATCACTTATAAAATTTTTGCTTGAACCTTGGATTGTAATACCTTCTCCATCACTATTAAGGATATAATTATACTTTATTTTATTGTTTGAGCTTCCATAGACGTCAATATATCCATAAATCGTATTATTTTTAATAACACAGTAATGAGAATTATATAAGTATATATTGGATGAGTTGAGCACACAATTAGTTACGGTAACATTTATAAGATTATTTAAATAAATTCCGGGAGCATGAAATGTCGCATCAATGATATGGCCTTTACAATCAAGAATCTTATTACTAATGCCTTTACTGCTAATACAACCTCTTTCAGCAGAAATATTCTTTGAAAGATAAACTTCTGTACAGGAAGCATCATTTAACTTTTTGGTACAATCTTCACAGGAATTACATTCACATATTTCTGCGTTTATTTCTTGAATAGCAAGTATCATAAATAAAAATCCTATTAGTACTAAAAATTTTTTTATCATTTTATCAACATTCATATTTAGCCCAATCTACTACCATAGATCTATCATAGTCCACAGGTTGAGGCGCGTTTCCTCCCCAATTATGCTGCCATAAGTTAAATATATATTTATATCTTACAGAACTGGCCGGAACATATTGGTTATCATTCATATTCCACACTCTTATGTTGTCGACAAAAAAGTCCACATAATTTGAACGCCATTCAAATTTATAATTGTGATAGTTATCTATTCTAAATGCTTGATCACAAGGAATGTTTTGGGGGATTTGATACGGTTTGCAGTGTTGCTCACAGTTGACATATTTAGTACAATTCAAAAGAGGATTGTATATACATGTTTCTTGTGTCCCAGTACGCATATTAAACACTCTAAAAATAGTGTCTTTTGCATTTTCATCTGCACTTTTATGTATGGCCATATGTACCGTGTCTATTTCCTCACCCAGGAATTCAAAATCTATTTCACTGTATGGGTTATCTGTATTACGATTAGATGTCCAAAATGCAGATATTAAGTGCTCATCAGCATTGCCTGTAGCAGCTTTAAATCGCGCTTCATAATTGCCATAATAGTAAATTAGTTCATCTAAAGGAGGAGATATTATCTCGACCCCGAGCCCTGCATAACCTTGCGGAACTGTAAATTTAACACCTGGTGACTCAATCTTACAATAGGTTTTAGTAGTATCTGGATTAGAACAGTCTATGTTATTGTCTTCTTTCCATCTAGTTGTGTTTAGAAAATTAAAATCATCAAAAAATGCATTTGGGCAGGTTTTTTTATAAGCTAATGTATATGTTCCATAATTACTACTATATCCAGAGACCTGAACATAATATGTTCCTATAGCCAAATTATATGTTATTTTTGAAGCAAGTCCGCAATAGTCGTCATTAGATGTAGCTGGATTTCCATTACTGTCAAACAAACAAAGATAGGAATCATAATTGCAACTTCCACCGTCTGATGAGCAAAGAGAAAATTCATGCTGTCCAGAAGTTGAAACAGTTACTTTATATCTTTTTGTATCTGTGCCAGAACTTAAAGAGCCACTAACAGTCTGCCAGTTCGTTGTTGGATAAATAGTTGAGGTATCAGTACTTGTTGATCTGGAATTACATGTAGTTGTAGTGCCAGAGGGTGTTCTTCTATAACTCAATGTATATGTTCCATAATTACTACTATATCCAGAGACCTGAACATAATATGTTCCTATAGCCAAATTATATGTTATTTTTGAAGCAAGTCCGCAATAGTCGTCATTAGATGTAGCTGGATTTCCATTACTGTCAAACAAACAAAGATAGGAATCATAATTGCAACTTCCACCGTCTGATGAGCAAAGAGAAAATTCATGCTGTCCAGAAGTTGAAACAGTTACTTTATATCTTTTTGTATCTGTGCCAGAACTTAAAGAGCCACTAACAGTCTGCCAGTTCGTTGTTGGATAAATAGTTGAGGTATCAGTACTTGTTGATCTGGAATTACATGTAGTTGTAGTTCCTCCTGAAACAGTAAAACTTTTAATCTCATAATCATCCCAAGATCCACAACATCCTGTAGAACTTTCGCAACCGTAAACCATAACCTTAACATTATGTTGCATAGAACTCGTTGGTGCTGTAATATATCGTGTCTTTGATGACCATGAATTGTCTGCTATATTATCATGATAGCACGCTTTTTGAACACCGTCAATATAAAGTGTTTGTGTTTCGTAAGGATAACTTCCACCAGTTCCAAGCACTTGATAACTAACTGTTAAAGTTCCTCCTGCTGCAACTGGATCTGGAGATACAGAAAGATATCTAATATCAGAATATATGCTGGCGGAAACAGACGGTAAAGCAAACATCAATATTATTAACCCCATTAAACTCAATGTTCCAATTTTGGTATATATATATATCTCTCTCCCATATTTTCATTCACGTTGTTTTTATTTTTTCCCGTATTTTTGGTTGTTTTTGTCATTTTAGATAGTTTTTTAATATTTTTGTTAAAAATTTAATTTTAAATAAATTATAATAAATTAAGATTGTAAACAAATATAATAAAAATAATTACGATCATAAATAAATATAAAAATCAGGATAAATATGTTGAAAAATGTTTAAATGCAATTTCCAAAAAATAAATTTTTATTAATCATAACTCATTAGCACGATGGAAAGATTAAAATTGCAATCAGTAACTTAAGTTTTACCTTTAAAAGTGTAAGTTAAAAATCACTGAAATATGACAATCCAAACGCTTCACTTTCTTGTCATTATTGTTTTGATATCTTAAAGTTAAACAAAATTTCAAAAATTTTTAAAAAGATTTATTTTCCTTTTAATAGCAAATATATTTGTTGTTTGTGAATTTAGGCGCAAGGTTGAGCATATTTGTTAGTAAGTTAATAATAATTTAAAAATATTAAATATAAATTTTTTAACTTACAGAATGAAGGTTAGTTTAAAGAATCATTTGCAAAAAATTATGGGTGAATTAAAGGTAAACAGAAACAACAATTTCATCGTGCTGGTGGGTTAAAAATTATTTAGCAATCATGATCATTAAAATCCTTAATTTAGATAAATTTCCACAAAACCAAAATTTAATAAACAATTGTGTTGATGGTAATGAAGATATTATTAAAATGTTATTGAAAATGTTATTGAAAATTATTTTGTTGCGGTGGAAATCAATGGTAAGCAATATCAATATTATTACTGCTGAAAAGTTAAACCACGCATTGTCACGGCTAACCATAAGCTTAAACATAATCTTAAAATATCAAAATTTGTTAATGAAGAAATGAAAACATTTCATTCGGAGCTACTGCTATTGGAAAAATTCAAAGATAATGAAGAAATAGAGGACATAAAAATAAGCAGAGCGGAGAGAATATATTTGGTTAAGAGAAACATATTGTTTATTGATCCAGAAGAAACATAATAAAAATACAGTCAAGGATTCACCTTATGGCAATCGGGAAATTTTAAAGGAAATGGAGCAAAAAAATTATTAATAAAATTATACATTCTCAAAATTTTTAAAGAATGGAAATAGAACTTAACGAGCAATTTAAAAAAGGTATTGATTTAATGGAAAACACAAAGAAAAATATATTTATTACGGGAAAGGCAGGGACTGGAAAATCAACACTTTTAAGTTATTTTAGAGATATAACAAGAAAGAATATAGTTGTTTTAGCGCCAACAGGAGTTGCAGCAGTTAATATTTCAGGAGAAACAATTCATTCCTTTTTTAGATTCAAACCGAACATTACGATAGAAAAAATTGAAGAGGACTATGAAAAAGAAAAATATAAAAAAAGATATGAAATAAATGATCGTGATGAAGTTTATGGGAAATTAGATGCAATTATTATTGATGAAATCTCAATGGTCAGGGCTGATTTGTTAGATTGCGTGGATAATTTTTTAAGATTGTATAGGAATTCAAAAAGACCTTTTGGAAATTTGCAGATGCTTTTCTTTGGCGACTTATACCAATTACCTCCGGTTGTTAAATCAGAGGAAAGAGAAATTTTTAAGAAACATTATGAAAGCCCATATTTATTCAGCGCAAATGTGTTTAAAGACAAAAATTTTTGTATGGAATTTATAGAATTGGAAAAAATTTACAGGCAAAAAGATGAGAAATTTATTAAATCGTTGAATGCGATAAGAAATAATACAGTAACCAATGATAACTTAGAAATTTTAAATGCGAGAGTTAAGGAATATGATGAAGGTAAGGATATAAGAAAAAGGGATGATGAAGATAATGACGATAGAAAGGATGATGAATATGATAAAGGCATAAAAGATAAAGGAGACGAGAAAGGCAGAAAGGATGATGAAAATGATAAAGGCATAAAAGATAAAGGAGATGATAAAAGCAGAAAGGATGATGAATATGCTAAAGGCAGAAAAGATAAAGGAGACAATAAAGGTAAAAAGGATGATGAATATGCTAAAGGCAGAAAAGACAAGAAAGATAATAAGAATAACGATAAAGATAATAAAGACATTTATGCAGTTCATTTAACGACTGTAAATAAGCTAGCTTATGAAATTAATGAAGATAAACTTGAAAATTTGAACGAAAAAATTTACACTTATAGCGCGAGAATTTCCGGGGACTTTGATAAGGAATCATATCCTGCTGATGTTGACTTAAAAATTTCTGTTGGGGCGCAGGTTATGCTATTGAATAACGAGGCCAATGGAAGATGGGTCAATGGAAGTATTGGAAAAATTAAAAAATTTGGATATGATGGAGAAAATGATAGAGATGTTATCTTTGTTAAACTTTCAAATGGAAATCTCGTTGATGTCGTTCCTCACAAATGGGAAATTTTTCATTTTTATTATGACAATGAAAAAAAGACCATCGCCACAGAAATATTGGGAAAATTTGTGCAATATCCTTTAAAGCTTGCATGGGCGATTACAATACATAAAAGCCAGGGAAAGACATTTGACAAAGTGGTTGTTGATTTACGAAGGGCAGCATTTGCGCCGGGACAAATTTATGTCGCGTTGAGCAGGTGCAGAACGCTTGAAGGCATTTCTTTAACAAAACCAATTAAAAAGGGACACATATTTATGGATTGGAGAATTGTTAAATTTATGACATCATATCAGTACAAATTATCTGAAAATGAAATGTCAATGGAAGGAAAAATTAAAATGATCAAGAAAGCGATAAAGGAAAAATTATATTTAGAAATGACATATTTAAAGGCAAACGACGAAAAATCCCGCCGCATAATCAAGCCTTATGCTGTTGGAAAGAAGGAATATTTAGGGAGGAAATTTGATGGAGTAGAAGGGTATTGTTTCAAGAGAAAAGAGGATAGAATGTTTAGGGTGGATAGAATTTTGGAGATGAAAATTGTTGATAAAAGTTAATGATTCATCAATAAACTATTATGAAATAATTTAATTATTAAAAGCATAAAAATTTTATGTCTTTACAGAGGAAACTTTAATAACACATTAATCCAAAATTTTAATTCCATCCCCAATTTTCACATTTAAAATTTTTGCTGCGTTATCTTTAAATTTTGCAATTTCCAAGAATCCTGAACTTCCTTTATAAATAACAAATTTTTCCTTTTCATCGGCATAAGTTCTTACAAATTTTGACTCAATAATTTTTACTTTTTTATCCTTGCACATAATTTTTACTTTTAAAATTTCTCCAAATTTTGCCATAATTTTTTTGTTGTTTATAGCGGTAATTATGTCTCCAAATTCATCAATATATAAAATTTTGTTTTTCAAATCAACGCGTTTAATTTCCTTAACTTCTTTTCCAAAACTTTCAATCTTATGTCCATTTAAAATTTTTCCCGCAATTACAGCAAAAATATCCCTTCCATGAAATGTTGGTGAAGGCGAAAATTGTTCATTACTTACTTCAATAATTTTCTCAATTAAATTTTCATCAATTAAAGAAAAAATTCCATTGTCTGGACCAATGAAAAAATTTTTCTTTGTTTTTATTATCTTTATCTTTCTTTTGGTTCCAACACCTGGGTCAACAACACATACAAAAACCACATCTTTTAAACCTGAAAGGGAATAAATTTTAAAGCACGCTTCTATGATTGAGAAATTTTTAACCCGAACATTAAAAGTGTTTATGTGTTTCTTGCAACGCTCAAAAATTTTTCCAAAAATTTGCACAACATAAAAGTCCTCTAAATCAGAGATTATGGATACAGATTTCATAAAATAAAATTAGAATGGAATAAAAATAATGGAATAAAAATAATGGAATAAAAATAATGGAATAAAAATAATGGAATAAAAAACAAATAATTTAAAAAAATAATTTAAAATTTAAGCCAAAATTTGAACTGCCTTCGGTAAAATGAAAGGGGTC
>Ga0210047_1000919_pt1 | contig 11151 bp, 9 predicted proteins | sample CryGeyCG2014_300_3_FD_185453 | JGI IMG/M metagenome (GOLD analysis project Ga0210047, IMG submission 185453) | Groundwater microbial communities from aquifer - Crystal Geyser CG01_land_8/20/14_3.00 (SPAdes) (version 2) | ecosystem: Environmental > Aquatic > Deep subsurface > Groundwater | place...
CCATCTGCAAGTACGGGCACTACCGCGGATAGAATCATGGTGACCGTCAAAAGTATCCACAGCCCTACATACCGGAATTGCCGCTTCATTGTCGCACACCTCCTTATGCTAGCTTATGCTAACCGCCAGCAATGACTCCGTCATTCTGCAACAGTCTCATGGATACACCTCCATATGTGAAACGAAAATGTGGGTATAACTGTCAAACCGTTAACTATTGCCTGACAAACTAGCCCGCCTTGGTGGGCATCACCAGGCGGGCCACACTATATGACGCAAAGAAGCGCGCAGACGGTCAACTGGCGCGCGTAAGCCGGGCAGGCGATGCCGGCAACGACGATAGTATGGTTCAGCGGTAGGGGCAGTATTGAGTCCATCAACCAGCTCAGCCTTTCTTCTTACAGAAGCTGGGGAACCCGTGGTCGCACTACCGGTTCTGGTCGCTTTCTGTCTTCAGTCTTTCGAGGATCGTATGAACCATAATGAAGAGAGACCCATTATGCCACGCAAAATGATGTCTGCTAGATCGATGTGGCGCGCTTGATTAGTCGGATTTGCAACACCAAGAATAGCAAAAAATGCACCTTTTGTCTATAGTCCAAAAGGGTTATCCAATTCATGTCAGCAGAAAAAAAACTACATGCAGTACCTCGTGGTGAGGGAATTGCCAAATCGCGATACTGTGGATATTATATCTGGGGAGGCGAGACTTGTCAAGGGGGCGAAACCTTAAAATTTGAACAGTCTGTCGTCGTATACCTGCGTGTGTGACGGGTTTCCGGGGGTAAACTGACTCGTGTGTCATTTCGTGATGATTATTGATCGGGTGAAACTGCTCCTGTGGCACAGTTTGTACCATGAAATGCTTTGACCTCTGGATTGCTATGAAATGCTTTGACCTCTGGATTGCTATGACGCGAAAAAGCCACCATGTGTGCGCACGGTGGCTTTCTTAACCTTCTGCGACCAGACCTGGGTTGCGAAAGGGTTAAACTGTGGCACTCTCGTGCTTCGACTTCTCCCCCCGCCGGTGATCGGTGACGTAGAAGCCCGCGCCGCGGAAGATGACCGTCGGCGGGGTGAACACGCGATGCACCGTGTGGTGGCCGTGGGGGCAATCGGGCATCGTTTGGTCGGCCATGTGCTGGGCACGCTCGAAACGGGCGCCGCAGGTGGCGCATTCGAAGGTGTAAAGCGGCATGGGCACCCCGCGATGGCTGTTTCAAATCACGTGCCAGGCACCGGCGATTATAGCTCGCCTGGAAGCACCTGGCACGTGCGGAACGGTTACTTGCTCACAACCTGGATCGTCTTCGGCTTGACCGCCTCGGCCTTCGGGACGGTCAGGGTCAGCAAGCCGTTCTCGTACTTCGCCTCAGCCTTGTCCGCGTCCACCGGGATGTTGATATTGAGGGTGCGCTGGAACTTGCCGTGGGTGCGTTCCTGGAGCACGTAGTCCACGTTCTCCAGCGGCGCGGGCCGTTCGCCCTTGATGGTCAAGGTGTCACCCTCGAGGGTGATCTCGACGTCCTCTGGCTTGAGGCCCGGCACGTTGGCGACGATCACGATCTCCTCCGGGGTCACGTAGGCGTCCAACGGCAGGCGGAAGGTGCGCTCCTGGGTGACCTGCTGGCGGGACGGCACAAAGCTATCTTCGAACAACCGATCCATCGCCTCACGCAACGTCACTGCTTCACGGAATGGGTCCCAACGGGTTATGAACTGTGCCATCATCTGTCTCTCCTTGTTAGTGTGTCAAAACGGGATTCAAGCTCCGGAGGCCCCACTGGCATCCGGAGTTCTGTTTTCGCAACGGGCTATTTGGTCACGACCTTGACGGTCTTGGGCTTGATCGCTTCCATTTTCGGCAGTTCCAGGGTGAGAACACCGTGCTCGAAGCTGGCCTTGACCTTGTCGGTGTCGAGGCCGGCCGGCAAGGTGACCTGGCGGCATGAGCTGCCGTAGCGGCGTTCCTGGCGCAGGTAGCTGCGCTCTTCGACCTTCTCCTCCTCCTGGACCTCGCTCTTGATGGTCAGTAGATCTCCGGTGATGGTCACATCGATGTCCTCCGGCTTGACGCCCGGCACCGTGGCCTTCACGACGACGTGATCGCCCGTTTCGTAGATATCCAGCGGCAACAGGCCGACTGGCCCCTCCATGCCTCCGAACCAGCGAGGACTGATAAAGCTATCCTCAAACAACCGATCCATCGCTTCGCGTAACGACAACATCTCCCGACCTGGGGTTCTTCGTACAAGATTAACCATAGTTGCACCTCCTACTGCTGTCCACGTTAAGGTTTCATGATCAAACGCTGATCCACGACACGACGCACTGAGATAGAGCGACTACTTCAGCCCTGACAGGTTTTTGAGGTTACTTTTCAATATCCATCCGCCACGGCGAAATCCTATCAGGTCTCTGGCGCCGTTATGCCATCATCCTAATGCCGCAGTGTTAGAACAGCGTTGGAATAATGTTAGAGTTGTGTAAGCGCGCGGGCGTCGAAAGGGACGGGGAGGGTTTTGACAAGGGCGGGGATCGCGTGTATTCTCACATGGTAGTACTTTGCGGCGGAAATCCTTGTGCAGTTGAAGGATATGCGCAAAGTACTTTAAACAGTTGGGCGGCGTGTTCTGCAACTGCCAAAGGACTTACGCCCAACTGTAGTAGTGTGCGGCGCAAGACGCAAAACGTGGCTCGGCGCTTACGTTTTTCGTTTTGCGTTTTTATGAACGGAGCGAGCGATGTTTATCGATGAAGCCAAGATCTACGTAAAGGCCGGGGATGGCGGCAATGGGGTGGTGGCGTTCCGCCGGGAGGCGCACGTCCCGCGCGGCGGGCCGAGCGGCGGCGCCGGCGGCAAGGGCGGTGATGTCTATCTGGTGGTCGCCCCGCAGGTCAACACCCTGGTGGCCTTCAGCAAGAAGGTCCACTTCCGGGCGCCCAACGGCGCGCACGGCCGCGGCAAGAATCAAACCGGCGCGCAGGGTGAAGATCTGCTGATCTCTGTGCCTGTCGGCACGGTCGCGTATGACACCGAAACCGGCCAACTGCTGGCCGACCTGGTGGCTCCCGATCAGCGCGCCCTGGTGGCACGCGGGGGCCGGGGCGGCCGGGGCAACCGCGCGTTTCGGTCGGCTACGAACCAGGCGCCGCGCATCGCCGAAAACGGTGAGCCGGGCCAAGAGCTGTGGCTGCGCATGGAGCTGAAATTGCTGGCCGATGTGGGGATCGTGGGGATGCCCAACGCCGGCAAATCCACGCTGCTGGCCCGGGTCAGCGCGGCGCGGCCCAAGATCGCCGATTATCCGTTTACCACGCTGGAGCCCAGCCTGGGGGTGGTGGTCCTGGGGGATCGGGACATGGTGTGGGCCGACATCCCTGGGCTGATCGAGGGCGCGCACGCGGGTGTGGGGCTGGGGCACAAGTTCCTGCGCCACGTGGAGCGGACGCGGGTGCTCATCCATTTGCTCAACGGCACCAGCCCAGACCCGCTGGGGGACTACGAGGCGATCAACCAGGAATTGGGCCTCTTCAACACGCGGCTGGCGGAGAAGCCCCAGGTCGTCGTCTTGAACAAGCTGGACCTGCCCGACGTTCAGGCCGCGTGGCCTGACCTGGTCGCGGCGCTGCGCGCGCGGGGAGTAGCCGAGCCGCTGGCGATTTCGGCGGTCACCGGCGAGGGGGTGGAAGCCCTGCTGTATCGGATGGCCGATCTGCTGGCCGAGCTGCCACCGCCGTTGCCGCTGCCCGAGATCGAGGCCGTGCCGGACCTGACGCCCGAAGAGGACATGAGCTTTACGATCGAGCGCGACATGGATGGCGCCTGGCGGGTGACCGGCCGGCGCATCGAGCGGATCGTGATCATGACCAGGTGGGAGTATTACGACGCGGTGATGCGCTTCCAGCGCATTCTCGAGGCGTTGGGAATTACCGAGGCTTTGCGCCAGCGCGGCGTCCGCGAGGGTGACATTGTGCGTATCGGCGACATGCAATTGGAGTGGAGCGAAGAGCATGCCTTCTGACACTGCCGGGCCCCGCCTTCAGGCTGAAGCCGGGGCCTTGATCACTGGCGCCGCCGGCGCCGCCCCCGTCCCCACCATCCAACGCATCGGCGTGTTGGGCGGCACCTTCGACCCGATCCACGTTGGACATCTGATCCTGGCCGAGGAGGCGCGTGACCAGCTTGGTTTGTCTGTGGTCCATTTCGTCCCGGCCGGCGACCCGCCGCACAAGCAAGGTCGGCGGCTGGCTCCGGTTGAGGATCGCCTGCGCATGATCGAGCGCGCCATCGAGGGCAACAGCGATTTTCGCGCCTCGCGCGTGGACGCCGACCGGCCCGGCCCGCACTACACCCTCGATATGGTGCGCATCATCCAACGCCAACTCGAACCTGGCAGTGAGCTCTACTTCCTGATGGGGTATGACAGCCTGGCAGAGTTGCCCACGTGGCATCGGGCCGCGGAGCTGGTGGCGGCCTGTCGCCTGGTGGCGCTGACTCGCTACAACGTGCCGTTGGACTGGGACTATCTGGAGGGTGCGCTCCCCGGCATCCGCGAGCGCGTCACCCTGCTCGACATGCCGGAGCTGGAGATCGCTTCGCACCAGATCCAGGAGCGGATCCGTGCGGGGCGCTCCACCCGCTATCTGGTACCCGAAGCCGTGCGCCTCTACATCGAGACGCACGGCCTGTATCGCGTTCCCACCAACAGCTAAGGTTAGTGCTGCGCGGGCTTGTAGGTCAGGACTGCCTCCAGCGCGGCTTTCTGATCGCTGCGGACCACCGCCAGAATCTCATCCCCGGCGTGCAGGACCGTGCCACCCTGGATCGTCAACACCTCGTCCTTGCGGATCAACGCGGCCAGCGTGCAGTTGGGCGGCAATTTCAGGTCGCGTACCGCTTTGCCGTCAGCGGGCGCGCCCACGGAGATCTTCTCTTCCACCAGCGAGACCTCACCGCGGCGCAGCTTGAGCAACGTCATCATGTCGCCCATCGACATCTCTTCAGCGATCAGCCTGGTCATCATATCGGCTTGATCGGGCGCGACGTCTACGCCGAAGTCCGGGGTGAAGAGCCAGGAGTTTTTGGGATTGTTCACCCGGGCGATGACCCGTTTGACGCCGAATTGGAAACGAGCCAGGCTGGTCACCACCAGGTTCACCTGATCATCGCCGGTGACGGCCGCCAGCACGTCGGCCTGTTCGATCCCCGCGTCGATCAGCGTGTGGTTGTCGGTGGCGTCCCCACGCACGATCACCTCGGTGGGCAGCTCCTTGTGGAGTTTGGCCAGCACACTGTTGCGCAGCTCGACAACCCTGACCTGAAACCCGCCTTCCAACAACAGCTCTGCCAGATGCGAACCGGTCTTGCCCCCCCCGACGATCAAGACAAAAGTGCTCATGCGGCCCCCTTCCCGGCCTGATCCAGCGCTTCCCGAAAATGCGGGAGGGCCCCCCGCGGCACGCTCAGGTGCAACAGGTCGCCGGTTTGCAGGCGCGTGCCTGGTTTGGGCAGGGTGGTCTCGCCCCCGCGCGTCACAGCCACTACGATCAGCTCGCCCAGAGTTTGCAGGTGCTCGATCGGCTGGCCATCCAGGGCCGGCGGCAGATGCAGGTCCGCGATCTCCACGCCGCCGCTGCCGATCGACACGGCCTCAGCCAGATCCGGGGCGCACAGCATCTGCTCCAGTCGATCGACCCCCCACGCCACTGTCGATGCAGTCTGGATGCCGAGCACCTGGTACTGGGTGATGTGGCGTTGGTCGTACAGCCGGGCCACCACCCGGCTCACTTTGAAGCGGTTGCGGGCGATGTGGGCGATGATGACGTTGCTAGAGTCGTCCGACGTGACCGCGACCAACGCGTCGGCGGTCTCGATGCCGGCTCGCACCAGCGTGCTGCGGTCGAAGCCGACACCGTCGATCATGCGGCCGCGGAAGTCTTCGCCCAGCCGATCGAACGCCTCGCGCTGCGGATCGACAACGGTGACCATGTGTCCCAGTGTGCTGAGGCGGATCGCCAACTCCGATCCGATACGGCCACAGCCAACGATAATGATCTTCATCTCATCTTTCCTTTACGCCTGGAGGCGATACGGCACGTCGGTGACGATGGTGTTGCTGCGGAACAGGAAGGCCAGCCGGATGAGCAAGGCGGTCTGGTTGTGCAGCAGGTTTTCCCACCATTGGGCCGGCACAAACTGCGGCAACACGATGGTGACCACCTCGTCGTAGCGCCGGATGTCATCGACCTTGTTGACGTAGTCCATGAGTGGGCCGATGATCGAGCGATACGGGGACGGCAGGACGATCAGCCGCACCCCTGAGCCCCACTCCTCCCACCGTTCCCGCACACGCGCAGTCTCGTCCGGGTCCACCTCGACGTAGACGGCCGTCACGTCCTCCGAGATCGAGCGCGCATATTCCAGCGCGTGCAGCACCCCTTGATGCACGCCAGCGATCGGGACGATGGCCCGGTGCCGGCGGATACGGGGGGGCGGGCCCACGGTTTCCAGCGAAAGCTGGCTGGCCACCTTCTGATAGTGCCGGTAGATGGCCTGGAAGCCTGCGACCAGGAGAGGGATGAACAGCAATACCGCCCACGCGCCATAGATAAACTTGGTGGCCGCGATCACGACCGACACCACCCCCGTCGCCGCCGCGCCGAGGCCGTTGATGGCCACTTTTAACTGCCAGTGCGGGCCGCGCAGCCGGCACCAGCGCAGCACCGTGCCCATCTGCGATAGGGTGAACGCCATGAACACGCCCACCGCATACAGTGGGATCAGCCGGGTCGTCTGGCCACCGAACGCGACCACCAGGCCGGCCGAAAGCAGCCCCAGGATGATGATACCGTTCGAGTAGACCAGCCGATCACCGAGGAGCGCGAACTGGCGCGGCATGTAGTCATCTTGCGCCAGGATCGATGCCAGCCGCGGGAAGCCGTTGAACGACGTGTTGGCGGCCAGCATCAGGATCAACATGGTGGCGCCTTGCACCAGGAAATAGAACGGGCTGCCACCACCGAATACGGTCCGGGCTACCAGCGACACGACCGTCTCGTGCGTCGCTTCGTCCGGCACGGTGCCGAACTGGTGCGAGATAAAGGTGACCCCCACAAACATGGTGATCGACAGGATAGCCAGGATGATGAGCGTCTTGCCGGCATTGTCGGACTCAGGCGGTTTGAAGACCTGGACGCCGTTGCTGATGGCCTCGATGCCGGTTAGCGCGGTGCAGCCCGACGAGAAAGCCCGCAGCGCCAGGAAGAGGGTCAGGCCGTGGATGGCGGGCGGTACGTGTTGCGGCTCCAGCGCCGGCGGCATGCCGAGGCTGAACCAACGGTAGACGCCGGTCGCGATCATGCTCAGAAAGGTGATGATGAAAAGGTAGGAGGGGATGGCGAAGATCGTGCCGCTCTCGCGCACGCCACGCAGATTGGCGATGGTGATCAAGGTGATCGAGGCCAGCGCGATGACGATCCGATGGGGGTAGAGGGCCGGGAACGCCGACGTAATCGCGGCGACACCGGCCGTGGTGCTGACAGCCACGGTCAGCACATAGTCCGTGGTCAACGCCGCAGCGGCCACCAGCCCGGGTAGCACACCCAGGTTGTCGTGCGCGACAATGTAGGACCCGCCACCCTTGGGGTAGGCGTGCACCACTTGGTAGTAGGACGTGATCACGACCGCGATCAGCCCGGCGATGGCCAGGCTCAGCGGCCAGGCCAGGCGCACCGCGCCGCTCCCGGCCAGGATCAGCACGAGCAGGATCTCCTCAGTGGCGTAAGCCACCGAAGAGAGCGCATCCGACGAAAAGACCGCGAGGGCTTTGACCTTGGTCAGTCGCTCGTATGCTTGTTGTGCAGTGGAGAGCGGATCGCCGATCAACAACCGTTTCAGACTGAATGATTGCATGTTTGTGTGCTGTATGTCGAGTAACGTATCCTCTCAATAATCCGGGGGCAGCTCGGGCCGGTCTCCGACCGTGCCCGTCGTGGCTCGGTCAGGAGACTGCATCGTGAGCGGCTCTGCCGAGCTTGTCGAACGGCGGCCACAGCAGTAAGGCCCCGGAAAATTGAGAAGATACCGAGTAACTACGACAACCGCCAGTAAGTCCAAAGCAAAAGCCCACCCAAGACGCGGGCAGGCTCCGATGACACCCCTGCATAAGCCTAACCCATGAGATCCTCGCGTTTTCTGCAAGGATTTCTCTATCGGCTTTCATCGCTTTGAGGCCGGCTCCTACGGGTTAGGCCCTAACCCCTGTGATTCTTGCTTGCCGGGCAAGGATTTCCCTATCGGCTTTCATCGCTGTGATGCGGCTCTTTTGGGTTAGGGTACCATTATAAACCCGCTCAGGGAGCGTGTCAAAACAGACGACTCGGTTCTACCTTGCGTTGGTGAGATTTTTGCGGTGTTGGTGCGCCATTGCGCCAGGGTCACGCGCAGGGCTTCGCCTCCGCCGCTCTCGCCCGTTTCTGGGCAGGAGCGGCGGTTCCGTAGGCGTTCACACGCCCAAAGCATCGAGATAGCTGATCTTGCCCGGTGGGGCGCCGGCCACTTGCAGGGGGCTCTGGCCGGGGTAGCGATAGTGTCGTTTGCGTTCAGACCTCCATTGGGCGGGCTCGAAGTCGTGGTAGATCGCCCAAACCAGCGCCGCTCGCTCCAAACGCAGGTCTGAGCCATGATTGCGGCCGCGGCTCAGGCGGAGGCGGAAGCATCGCTGGCGCTCACAACGCGAGCCCCTCGCCGATCTCATGTGGGGACCCGAGAACTCCGCCGTGATTCCGGTCAAGGTGCTGCGGCGCCGGCTCTTCGGCGTTATGGGGTTGCTTTTTTGTTGGGTCTGACAAGGAGGAATCCACCTGAGCCAGTCGGCTGGTAGTATCAGGAGGCTCTCTCATGGTTCACAAATCAATATCGACCGGGCGCGGCGCTGTGCACTACTGGATGGACGGTGACGGTGATCGAGCGATGCTCTTTACGCACGGGGCGACCATGGACCACGGGCTGTTCCGGTTTCAAATGGACCACTTCGCGCAGCGCTTCCGAGTCATCACCTGGGACGTCCCGGCGCACGGGCAATCGAGGCCCTATGAACACTTCTCGCTGCAGAACGCAGCGCAAGAGCTGATCGCAATCCTGGATGCGGAGAGCATCAGCAGCGCGCACCTGGTGGGCCAGTCCATGGGCGGGTACATCAGTCAGATCGCCGCTGCGGAACACCCCGCCAGAGTGCTCACGATTTCGGCCGTGGATTCATCGCCGGTCCAAGTGTCATACTATTCGGGCCTTGACCGGTGGCTGCTCTCGATCACACCTTTCCTCCTGAGCCTATATCCCTATTCCACCCTGGTCAACACCATCGCAAATCAGATCGCAATCAGTCCCGCAGCGCGATCTTACGCCCTGGAGACGCTCAAGACTTTCACCAAGACGGAGATCGCTCACATCATGGGCGCCGTATACGATGGCCTGCTGCAATACAATCACGCCCGCCTGCGCTGTCCGGTGTTGATTGTCTGCGGTGCCAGGGACAGGACAGGCAAGGTCAGGACGTACTGCGATCGCTGGGCGGCAAAGGAGGGGCGGGAACTCAGGATCATCCCCAATGCAGCACACAATGCCAACATGGACAACCCTGAGGAGTTCGATCGGATCTTGGAGAAGTTTCTGGAGAAGGCCGAACTGAAGGCCCAAGTGTGACGAGGCAGCCGATCGGTGTGAGTATGATGAGCGGGTGAACGCGGCCGGTGCTGGTCGTTGGGCGGCCACGCCACACCGAGGCACTTGACATGAGATCCCGATGCCCACTCCCCGCCGCACTCCCTGCACAGGAGGCATCCATGAAGACCAGATTCTGGCGTGTTCTATTTTCCCTGGGTTTTGGACTGGCGCTCTCGTTGACGCTCTTGTCCGTCCTGATAACTCAAATCAGTGCACTCTCGCCAGCGGGTGAGCTGCGCGTCTGTCCAGCCGGCCCGCCGGCTTGCGACCACGCGTCGCTCCAGGCTGCGGTGGATGCAGCCGCCAGCGGTGACGTGATCAAAGTTGCGACTGGTGTCTACAACGATATGCACAGCCGGCCGGTGCCGCCGGGCTACGGCGGCCCCGCGACCATTTCGCAGTTGGTCTACATCAGCAAGACCGTGACCATTCAGGGTGGCTACACCACTGGGAACTGGGCCATGTCGAATCCGGCCGCCAACCCGACGACGCTGGATGCTGGCGGCCAGGGACGGGTGGTGGTCATCGCCGGCGCCATCGCTCCGACCCTGCAAGGATTGCGAATCACCACCGGCAACGCCACCGGCCTGGGAGGCGGAATCTGGGGCGCTGCGCATAATGCCGGTGGCGGCATCTACATCGTCACCGCTACGGCGACGATCCAAGACTGCGCGATCTTCAGTAATACGGCCGCGACTAGCGGAACCGGCGGCGGGGGTGGGCTGTATCTGTTGGCCAGCCCCTCCATGCTGACCCATAACCTGATCTACAGCAACACTGCCAGCATGGACGACTGGGGTGAAGGCGGCGGCCTCAGCATCTCGCAGAGCCGGGCAACTCTGGAGGGCAATACGATCGAGGACAACGCGGGCAACAGCCAGGGCGCAGGCATCGGCGGCGGCCTCTACATCGAAGGCGGCTATCCCTGGAGCGTTGGACCGTCGGCGTCTTTTCACAACAACATCTTCCTGCGCAACACGGCCAGCGCCCGGCGTCGCGGGGATGGCGGCGGCATCTACATCGGCCAGGCCGACCGCTCCGTGTTCGTGAACACGGTGGTGATTGACAACATCAACGGCGCCAGCGCCGATTCGCGGGGCGCCGGCATCGCGGTAGAGGTATCGGCGCCGCAGTTCTACCACACGACGCTGGCCCGCAACACGGGGGGCGACGGCAGCGGCATGATGCTCTTCTTCGAAAGCGACGTGCGTCAGGTGAACGCGATCATCACTGAACATCAGGTGGGCATCACCGTGTCGGTCGATAGCCAGGTGCGGGTCGAGGGCGTGCTATGGCACGAGAACGGCCATGGGAACATCGGCGGGACAGGCGCGCACACGGTGACACGGGCCGTGGTCGGCGCCCCGGCCTTTGCGGCCGACGGCTTTCACCTGAACGATAGCTCGCGGGCGATTGACGCG
>Ga0210047_1000921_pt1 | contig 11133 bp, 9 predicted proteins | sample CryGeyCG2014_300_3_FD_185453 | JGI IMG/M metagenome (GOLD analysis project Ga0210047, IMG submission 185453) | Groundwater microbial communities from aquifer - Crystal Geyser CG01_land_8/20/14_3.00 (SPAdes) (version 2) | ecosystem: Environmental > Aquatic > Deep subsurface > Groundwater | place...
CAGTTCGCGCCACTGTTCGCCAAGTTCCAGCGCCCGCAGGGGTCGTTTAGCCAGCCAGTCCAGCAAGGAAGGCTGGGATAGCCGGGTGGCCGCGATCAACGCCTGAAAGCGGATCACCTCGCGCCGTTTGCCGAGCAGCGCCCATGCCGCATCATTGCTGTCTATCCAGACTTCCTCCGGCACGGTATTGCTGCCGAAAATCCGGTGTTTGAACTCGCGCATCGCCACCCGGCAATGCGGCATCGCCCCAAGCTCGACTATCCAGCCGCGCACTTCGTCAAACTGCCCGGCCATCTCCGCCGAGGTCGGACACTTGAGCGTCAAACGCATCGGAAACAACGGCTCACCTGTAACCAGACTGACCAGCAACTCCCCGCGATCCCAACGCTTTTGCAGTTGGGCGCGCAAGTCAGCCGGGCGGGTCCAGCGCCCGCTCATCCGTTCACCCGTGCTTTTTCGGCCTGATACTCCTCAATCGTCAGGTTGCGCAACAGGGACGCTTTGCCCGCCTCGTTCTGCACAAATCCCACGCTGGACACAAAAGGCTCGATGATGTGGATTTTCTGCAAGGGGGTCACAATCAGCAGTTGCAGGTTCAATTGGGCAAACAACCTCAGTCCGTATTGCGCCGAATCGTCAGAGCCGCGCCCGAAAGCCTCGTCTATCACCACAAAACGGAACGAGCGCGAACGCACCGCACCCCATTCCAGGCCAAACTGGTAGGCCAGGCTCGCCGCCAGAATGGTGTAGGCCAGCTTCTCCTTTTGCCCGCCCGACTTGCCGCCCGAATCGGAATAATGCTCGTATTCGCTGTCGTCCTCGCGCCAACGCTCGCTCGCGCCAAACACGAACCAGTTGCGCACATCGGTAACCTTGGCAGACCAGCGCCGATCCAGTTCGGACTGACCTTCCCGCCCGCGAAAACGCTCGATGATATGTTGCACCTGCATAAACTTGGCTTCCGAATATTGCGCATCCCCGGAGCCGGTCATCGTGCCTTCGGTACAGGCGCGCATCTCGCCTTGAAAATCGCGGATGTCCGCGTCCGTTGTCGGCTGCGCTTCCAGCAAAATATAGCGCCCCGTGTTGTAATCTATCCCGGCCAACGACTCGTTGATGCGTGCGATGCGCTCCTTGATCGTCTCCCGCCACATCGCCAGCTGCGAACTAAAATTCGCCACCTCGCGGATGGTATTTTCGTTCAGCAATTCCTTGAAACGCGCCTCGAAACGCGGCAGATCGTCGGCTTGCAGGTGATCCAGCATATTGCGGTATTCAAAAGCGGCTGCGATGCTGGCATCCACCTCGGCGGTTTCCAGCTTGAAGCCCTCTTTGTAAGAAGTCATCGCCTTGACGATACGCTCCCCCAGACTGACGAGTTTCCGGCCTTCATTATCCATCTGCTTTTGCAGCCACTCGCGCATCAGATGCTCGCGGTTGTCGCACGACTCGACCGAAAGCAGGTGTTCGCCCAGGGCTGCATCGCGCAGGGTAGCCAGGCGCTCGTAATTGGCATCATGAGCAGTAGTCCCCGTTTCATCCAGCACCCCCTGCGTTTGCGTACGCAAAGCCACCGCATCGGTCTTTTTCTGCTCGGTCTTGGAGCGGTTATCCTTGTGCGCTTCCCACTGGGTTTCCGTGGCTTGCAAGGTCTCTACCACCTCGGCCAGACGCTGGGTCAGTTGCTTCAACACATCGGAGGCGGACTCCAGCCGTTGCCGCTCTTCAGTCAAGCGGGCGATCTCCACAGTCGGCGACTGCCAGTCGAGTTCGCAAAAATCGGTGTATTCGTCCAGTTGCGACAGCGCGGTGAGGCGCTCCTTGAGCGCCTTTTGTGTGCCTTGTATCTTGCCGATCACACTGCCCAACTCGCCCAACTGACTTTCCAGCTGGCGCTTATTAGCTTCCAGCGCGGCGATCTTCTCGGCATTGGTCCAGCCCAGCACATAGCGGCTGCGGTCATCCAGCCGGTGGCGGTCGTCTTTCTCGTGCTTCTCGCCCGCCGCCTTGATCTGCCCCGCCCGCGTGATGGCGCGCGTCTCGCGGCGAAACTGCTCTTGCGTGGCGCAGCAGGCCACATCGAAACGGTGTGCCAGTTCGCGCTCCAACCAATCGTAACAAGGCGAATCCGGCTTGATCGCCAGCTTCTGCGCCAGCGAATCCCGATGCAGGTTGGGCAGCTCGCCCCGCGCGCCAGGCCGTATCCTGAAATATACCAGACGCCCCCTGAGATTGGTCTTGTCCACCCAATCCGCCACGCGGGTGTAATGCTCGTCCGGCACCAGCAACGACAGGCCGAAGTTGCGCAACAGCCGTTCGGCAGCCCCTTCCCAGTCGCGCTCGTCGTCGCGCACTTGCAGCAGTTCACCAACAAAAGGCATGTCCGCTGCGCACAAATCCAGCGCCTTGCAGAGCATGCCGCGCATCGCTACCTGCTCTGAAGGTATGTTGCTAAGACGCGCTTTCAAACTATTGATTTCGCTGGATAATTCGTCGTGTTCCTGTCTCCCCTGCCGTAGCTGTACAGTGTGTTCAGTCAAGTTGTTTTGCAGGCTGGCCTCCTGCTCCCGCGCCGCTTCGGCGAGCATTGCAAAGCGTAGCCGTTGCCCGATAAAACCCGGCTCATCGCTGGCAGGACTTTCACCCGCCGCGCACACCAAGTCGGCGTAGCGTTCCGCCTTGCGTTGGCGTTGTTGGCGCAACTGTTCCTGCCTGCGTATTTCGCCGGCCAGGTGCTCCAGGCGGTCGCCGCCGTTGTCGGCGATGTTGCGTTTAAGTTCGGCTTCCTCAAGACGCTGGGCATCGCGGCGCACTGCCAGTCGCTGCACCTGGTTATCCTGACGCGCCCATTCATCGCCAAGACTGGCCACGCGTTTATCCAGCAATTCAATTTTCAGCCCGGCAAAATAGGGCCTGAGCGCTTCGCGGCAGCCGCGCAATTCCTCGACTTGCGCGCCCAGCACTGCGTGGCGCGCGCAATCTGCCACCAGCGGCACGAGCAATTCGACTTGGCGCTTGGCCTTGCACACCGCCTCGTGCGCGCGGCTCAAGTCGTCGAAATGCTCGATTAAAGCCGTAATACGGGGTGCGACCTCAAACGGCTCCAGCATGTGGCTGCGCACAAAATCCGTCAGGTTGCCCACCGATTTCATCGAGACGGTTTGATGAAACAGCTCAAGCGCCTGCTCGTTTTCGATGCCGAAGCGCCGCCTGAACCACGCGCAATAAGGCGGAAAACTGTCGAATACCTCAATCCCCTGGCCGCGCAACCGCTTGCGCAGCTGGGCAATCTCCGTACCAAAATTGGCAAAATCGGTGGCAATGGACAAGTCACGCTCAGCGCCTATAAACATGCGTGCGGGTTGTCCCTGCGCGTCCTTCATCCAGAAAACTTGCGCTAACGTCACGGTCTGGTCATAACCCGCGTTGTGAAACACGCCGAGGATCACCGAATAATTGTTCTGGTCGCGCAACGCCACGGGTTTGGCCGTTCCGCTCAACTCATTGCGCTCGGATTTGTAATGCCCCAGCACGTAGGAACGCAGCGTGCGTTCCTTGTTGTCAGCACCTGCCGCCTTGTTGTAGGCGATACGGTTGGCCGGCACCAGCAAGGTCGTGACCGCATCCACCAGCGTGGACTTGCCCGACCCGATGTCGCCGGTCAGCAGGGCATTTTTGCCGTTGGGCTTCAACACCCACACGCGCGCATCGAAAGTTCCCCAGTTATAAACTTCCAGTCTATGCAGGCGAAAGCCCGAGAGCGCATCGTCCGTTGCAAAATCCAGCCCCAAAGTTTGCGGCTCACTCATCATTTTCACCTTCCGAACCACCGGCAAGCTGCGCCTGATACACCGCCAGCCGCACATCGAAATCGGACAACCATTGCGCGTTGACGAAGGCTTTTAAAATACGCCTCACCTCAAAGGCTTGCGCGCTGCCCTGTGTTCCGCCTTGGCCTCCACCTTGTCCTGCATTGGGCTTGAGTCTGCGCAAAAATCCCAATTCCACGACCTTGTTGAGATGGGATTCGATTTGATCTATCAACCTGGCCTCATTGCTGCCTTCCGGCAAAAACACCCGAATCAGTTCGACCATCTGGTCACGTGTCAGCACCAGGCGCGTGTCGCCGCCGCCCGCGTCAAACTCGGCCAGTTTTTTGCGCAACAAGGCCAGCAACAGACTAACCGGAAATGAGAGCGGACGACGTGCAATCAAACGCGGCAGCTTCTGTGTCGCCTCTTCATCGCTGGCCTGACGCGAGCGTAAAAAAGCATAACCCTCGGCCTCGTCCAGCTCCAACTCCAGCCCCAGCACCGCCACATAGTCGCGCACCCGCACTTGCAAGTTGAGCAGCGCGTTCCATAGTCCGGCATCCGCCTCTTGGTACAGCACGCCTTTCAACAGCGGGATGACCAGGGAAGACAGGTCATGCGTTGCGGTAACATTTTCCAATTCCGACATCTTTACCTCACAAAAATCACGCGCGGCAAACGCGCCTGCTTGACCTGCTCTGCCCCATCCGCCGTGACACACTGCCCCGAGCTAACTTGCCCCGAGCTAACGCGCCACACGATAACGTCGGTCACCGCTTCATCCACCACGCTCTTAAAACTATCGCTGGCAAGCTGCAAATACGCCACCAATTCTGCCAGACCCTGCTGCAAGGGTTGCCTCTCGCACAACTCGGCCAGGGTGATTTGAGACTTATCCTGCAAGGCGTGGCGTATGTGCCGCGTCAGCTGCGCGCGATCTACCACCACCTGCGAATAAAGCGCACCCGCATCCATCTCAACCTCGCCAGACAGCAGCGCACTGTCCGAAATCACGGGCTTGACGGTGGGGATGTAGAGCGGGCGCTCCATAGTCAACTCGATGTCGGCTGCCGTATCCGCCATGTCCATCACGACACCTGCGTGCGGCAAGTCGCGCACCGCCAGCGCACGCGCTTCGATGTTGTGCAGAATTTCCATGATACGGCGATTTTCCAGCCAGGCCTGATCGTCCAGAAAGCGCCGCAACTGTTGAGAAAGCTGCGCCACGGTGCGCTGTGTGTGTTCACCCGCCGCAAGCCAGTCGTAATGCACGCGACGGGTGCGCGCATCGGGCTTGAGTTCGGCAACCGAGGGCAGGCTCAAGACGTGATCGAGCAATACCGACAATTCTTCCTGGCGGCTGCCGGACATCAAAAAATCCCAAAAGGCACGGAAACTCCTGCCCTGATCGGAATCGGAAATCGCGTCGCGCTCGCCCATGATTTCTTCCAGCAGCGCCCCCTTGGAACCCTCCCACAAGGCAATGCGTTCACGCACGCGCCGATCCAGCCCGCGAAAATTGTGTTCCACCTCGCGGAAGTCGGTGAGCAATTCACGCGCGAGCTGCATGAACTGCTGAAAACGGTCTTTCAGCGCCGTATCGTCCAGCATAGGAAGATCGCCACTGACTACGCGGGCAATCTCGGCATCAATCTGGTCGCGCCGCTTGTGCAACTCGGCGATGCGCGCCTCGGGGTCGGTCTCGCTGCCCTCGCTCATCTGCTTGAGCAAATCGAACAGCGTTAACAAACGCGACTCGGTGCCGACAAAACTGCGTTCGGTCAACGTCGCAAGCCAAGCTATCGCCTTCTCGGTGGCGGGCATCAAGTCAAAATGCGGTTCGTCCGAGCCCGGCGCGTAATACTTGCGCAGCCAACCCTTGTCGGTAGCCGCCCAATCATTGAGATAGTCGAGCGCAGGCTTGGGGAATGCCTCCGCACCCAGGCGTTCGCGCACACAAAAAAGCTCGTCTTCCAGCGCCTCGGCCAAATCCGCCTGCGCCATCACGCGCACATTGGGTACGATAAACACACGCCGCAAAAAACCGGCCAGCAGCGGCGCATGATCCGAACGCAACAAACGCCAGGCCGGATGGCTCTGGCGCAACAGGTCAAGGGTAAAGTAATCCAGACTCAAGTGCTACACCTCCATCAATACTGCGCAAGGGAGAGACTGATTTATTCGATTTTGTCGTTTTCGCAAAAGCGAAAACCCTTTTTAATCAAGCACTAGGTTCCGACCCCCGTATCGCGGTACGGGGCAGGTTTCGCCGAGAAACCGGCGACTTGCCAGTGCTTGTACCCTTCAGGGTGTGCTGGCTAAGTCGAATGGCCATCCATGATGGCTTGAGCCTTAGCCAGAACTGAGTTGTTTTATCAGTTGTTCCAACAATGACGAATAAATCAGCGTTTCCCAAGTTTCACGTTAACCTCACATCAAAACAAAAAGGCCGGCATATTTGCCAGCCTTTGCTGTTTGTATCCTGGTCGGGGCGAGAGGATTTGAACCTCCGACCACATGCACCCCATGCATGTACGCTACCAGGCTGCGCTACGCCCCGAGGGCGCGGATTATAACAGAGCAATCCACGCGGTAAAGTCTTTTATTTCTGCAGCAAGGCGATGATGTCGCGTATTTCGCGTTTCACTGCAACCACATCCACCCTTGCCTGGTTTTGTACGGGTTCAGCAACGGCAAAACGACCTGTTTCGACAAACTCGTCATGACCAGCGGGATGCTCCAGACGGTTGCGAGCGCCACTGATGGTAAAGCCCTGTTCGTACAGCAATTCACGGATATGGCGAATCAGCACCACTTCGTGATGTTGGTAGTAGCGGCGATTACCGCTGCGTTTAACCGGATTCAGTTGGGTGAACTCCTGTTCCCAATAACGCAGCACATGCGCCTTCACCCCGCACAACTCGCTGACTTCACCGATAGTGAAGTAGCGTTTGGCGGGGAGGGGAGGGAGTTCGGCGTTAGATTTGTGGATTTCCATGGTAAGACTTTTCCACCATCGTCTTCAGTTTCTGGCTAGGGTGGAAGGAAACCACACGGCGCGCGGAAATCGGAATTTCCTTGCCCGTTTTGGGATTGCGTCCGGGGCGTTGCGGTTTGTCGCGCAACTCAAAATTACCGAAACCGGATAACTTGACCATTTCACCTTGTTCAAGTTGGATGCGGATTTCTTCAAAGAACGCTTCGACCATGTCTTTGGCTTCACGTTTATTGAGACCGACTTTTGCAAACAGCAAATCGGCCAATTCAGCTTTTGTTAATGTTTTTGTCATGACGCTCCCTTATATGCGCAACTGCGCACCGCATTTATTTAATACTTTCACCAGTTCTGCGATGCTTGGTTCAATTTCGGTATCGGTGAGAGTTTTTTGAGTATCTTGTAACGCCACGCGAAATGCAAGGCTTTTTTGCCCAGGATCAACGCCTTTGCCACGATATACATCAAATAAATCAATCGTCTGCACATATGGCGCGCCGGCCTCACGCAGCGCATCCAGCAGGCTTTGCACGGACACGTCCTCGTTTACCAGCACGGCCAGGTCACGGCGCACTGGCAGAAATTTGGAAATTTCAGCCAGATGGGGAACGCTCGTCTGCGTCAATGCGGCCAGTTCAACCTCAAACCACACTGCGGCTTGCGGCATATCGTATTGCTGCTGCCAATGCGGGTGCAGCTCGCCCAGCCAGCCTATCGCCTGCTCACCGCAGTAAATCCGTGCAGAACGTCCAGGATGCAGCGCCGGGTGGACAGCGGCCACGAAGCGCAGCGTTTTTGGCGCAAACAGTGCCTCGACATCCGCCTTGACATCGTAGAAATCCACATTGGCTGACTTGAGCGCCCATTGCTCCGGCGCACTTGCACCATAAGCCATGCCCGACAAACGCTGGGTTTGCAGGTAGTCATCAGCCGCCCTGGCAAAACACGCGCCGACTTCAAACAGACGCACGCGCGGCTGTTTGCGGTTGAGGTTGAAGCGCAAGGCTTCCACCAGTCCACCGATCAGACTGCTGCGCATCACCGCCATATTGCTGGCAATCGGATTTTGCAGCGCCACGGGTTCGGTATTGCCGACCAGCTCGCGCTCGACTTTTTCCTCGACGAAGGAATAGCTGACAATTTCCTGATAATCGCGCGCCACCAGACGTTGCTGGATGTTCTGCAACGGGCGTTGCGATTCACAATCTGGCAACATCGTCAAAGCGATGCGGGGCGGCAATGCCGGAATCGCGTCATAGCCGTGTAGCCTGGCGAGTTCTTCAATCAGATCGGCCTCAATCTCCAGGTCGAAACGGAAACTCGGCGGAACAACCCTGAAATTTTCGCAGTGCAGTTCAAAATCAAGATGTAACTTATTGAATATATTAGATATTTCTTCACAATCCAGCGTCACACCCAACACCCGTGCCACGCGCGCAGGGCGTAAGGTAATCGCGGCGCGCGCGGGCAACGCGCCACACACTTCGCTGACTTCCCCGACTGTGCCGCCGCAGATTTCCACCAGCAACTGAGTCGCTCGTTCCAGCGCCTTGCGGGTAGCGGCAAAATCCACGCCACGCTCGAAGCGAAACGAGGAATCGGTCGCCAGACCAAAGCGCCGCGCACGTCCGGCTATCGCATCGGGGTGAAAAAAGGCCGCTTCCAGGAATATATCCCGCGTGGACGTTTCCACGCCGCTGCCCGCCCCGCCCATGATGCCGGCCATTGCCAGCACACGCGCATCATCGGCCACGACCAGCACGGTTTCATCCAGCACCACGGCCTGATCGTTGAGCAAAGTCAGGGTTTCGTCCTTCCGCGCGCGGCGCACCGTGATGCCGCCCGACAAGCTCGCTGCGTCATAAGCGTGCATCGGCTGCCCCAATTCCATCATCACATAATTGGTGACATCCACGACCGCGTTAATACAGCGCAGCCCGCTGCGCTCCAAACGACGCTGCATCCACACGGGCGTTTGTGCCGCCGCATTCACGCCCGATAGCCTGCGCCCGCAATATAAGGGACACGCAATCGCGTCCTGCACCACGACGGGCAGTTGTTCATTCAGGCTAATGGCTTGAACAGATATCTGCACGGCGTTGAGTTCGCTGCCGGTGAACGCGGCGACTTCGCGCGCGATGCCGGACATGCCTGAACAGTCGCTGCGATTCGGCGTGAGCTTCAGGGTAAACAGTTTGTCGTCCAGCTCCAGATAGTCGCGCAGCGACACGCCCACTGGGGCCGTTTCCGGCAACACCCACAAGCCGTGAGAGTCGCGCTCTTCTGCCAGCCCCAGCTCTTTGTCCGAACACATCATGCCGAACGAGGCGATGCCGCGCACCTTGGCCTGCTTGATTTTGAAGTCGCCCGGCAATACCGCCCCAATACGCGCACAAGGCACTTTGAGACCGACCGCCACATTGGGCGCGCCGCACACGATGGTCAACGGCATCGCTTCGCCGACATTCACCTGGCACACGTTCAGACGATCCGCATCGGGATGCTTGACCACTTCCAGCACTTCGGCCACCACCACATTATTGAACGCGGGTGCTACGGCTTCCAGCGCCTCGACTTCCAGCCCCGCCATTGTCAACAACTGCCCCAACTCATCGCTGGACAGGGCGGGGTTAACCCAGCTTCTCAACCAATTTTCAGAAAATTTCATTGCGGTAATCTTTAATTGAACTGCTTCAAAAAGCGTAAATCGCTCTCATAGAACTGGCGCAAATCATTCACGCCGTAACGCAACATGGCCAGCCGTTCCACGCCTAGGCCAAAGGCGAAACCGAGATACTTTTCGCTATCTATGTTGACGTGTTTGAGCACGTTGGGATGCACCATGCCGCAACCGCCGATCTCCAGCCAGCCACCCTTCCAGCTCATATCCATCTCAGCCGAAGGTTCGGTGAACGGAAAAAAAGAGGGTCTGAAACGCACCTGCAAGCCATCCTCCTCGAAGAAGCGTTGCAGAAAATCCTGCACCACCCCCTTGAGATTGGCAAAACTCACCTGTTCGTCCACCCACAGCCCTTCGACCTGATGGAACATCGGCGAATGCGTGGCATCGGAATCCACGCGATACACGCGCCCCGGCGAAATAATCTTCAACGGCGGCTGATGCGCTTCCATGTAACGTATCTGCACTGGCGAAGTATGGGTGCGCAAAACGTGTTCGGGATCAAGGTAAAAGGTGTCGTGCATGGCACGGGCGGGGTGATTCGCCGGGATATTGAGCGCGGTGAAATTGTAGAAATCGTGTTCGATTTCGGGACCTGACGAAACAGCAAAACCCAGCGAATGAAATAGCTGCTCGATGCGTTGCAAGGTGCGCGTCACCGGATGCAGACCTCCTGCGCCTATACCGCGTCCGGGCAGAGTCACATCCAGCGATTCTGCCGCTAACCTGGCCGCAAGCCTGGCCTGGGACAGGGCATCGCGGCGTTGCTGCAAAGCCGCCTCTATCGCCTGTTTGACCTGATTGATGCGCGCACCCTGAGCGGGGCGCTCTTCATTGGAGAGTTTGCCCAGGCCTTTGAGCAACGCAGTCAATGCGCCTTCCTTACCCAGAAACCTGGCTTTGACCTGCTCCAGCTCAGCCTCGTCGCTGATAACGGCGAACTGCTGTAGCGCCTGGTCGAGAATTTGTTGTAATTGTTCCATAACCCACTCACTCAACGAAAAAAGGGGGCGTATCGCCCCCCTCTTTTTTATTGCGTAGTCAAACACTCACTACGAGGCACTGCTTATGCTGCGAGACTTGCCTTGGCTTGAACAACGAATTGTTCAAAGGCCGCTTTGTCAAAAATAGCGATGTCAGACAAGACCTTACGATCAACTTGAATGTCCGCTTTTTTCAGGCCGTTCATGAATACGCTGTACGGCATACCAAATTCGCGCGCTGCCGCATTGATACGTGCAATCCACAAAGTACGGAACTGACGCTTTTTCTGACGACGATCGCGGTAGGCATATTGCCCCGCCTTCATTACCGCTTGTTTGGCAACACGGTAAACATTTTTACGACGCCCACGATAACCCTTGGCCTTGGCCAACATCTTTTTGTGCGTTGCACGGGCTACTACTCCACGTTTTACTCTTGGCATGGTCTACTCCTTATGCGTAAGGCATCATGGCGCGAACCGATGCTGTATTGGTTGCGTGAACTTCCGCAGTGCCACGCAATTGACGCTTGCACTTGGTTGTCTTCTTGGTCAGGATATGACGCTTGAACGCTTGCGAGCGTTTGATAGTACCGCCGGCGCGAACCTTGAAACGCTTGGCCGCTCCGCTTTTGGTTTTCATCTTAGGCATGACTGCTCCTTG
>Ga0210047_1000955_pt1 | contig 10870 bp, 14 predicted proteins | sample CryGeyCG2014_300_3_FD_185453 | JGI IMG/M metagenome (GOLD analysis project Ga0210047, IMG submission 185453) | Groundwater microbial communities from aquifer - Crystal Geyser CG01_land_8/20/14_3.00 (SPAdes) (version 2) | ecosystem: Environmental > Aquatic > Deep subsurface > Groundwater | place...
ACCCACCCAACCGGCTAAAGCCTCGAGTCCAGGTTATACAGCTCAAATCTTTATCTGACTCACTATAGCGGCATTTCCTCGTCCGTCACGCGCGTAGCGATCTCAGAAAGCCTCGGTGGTTGCATTTTCTTCAAGATCAGGGCGTCACCTTCGAGAAACAAACCAAGCTCACGCGCGTTGCCGATCCAGTTGATGGCAACACGCGGCAGGCTGATCTTGCCGTCCATCACGCGCACAGTGGCTTGCATAGCCTCACCTCCCAGCCTCTCGTTAAGTTTACGGCTGCAAGCATAACACGCCAGGGTCAAAAAGGCAAGCAACCACTTCCCAACAGGTGGTCGTCAAAGGTTTGCAGGGAGGCTGGTGCTTCTCACACCACCTCGGCCGTCACCTCTTTGGCAAACCCGATCCGCCCATCTTGTACGTTTGCCACAATGGTTTCCCCACGCCGGAACTTGCCCTCCAGCAGCGCCAGCGCCAGCGGATCCTGCACGTGCTGCTGGATGGCCCGCTTGAGCGGCCGCGCGCCGTAGACCGGGTCGTAACCGGTCTCGGCCAGGAAGTCGCGCGCGCGGTCGGTCAGGCGCAGGGTCAATCCGCGCTCGGCCAGCATCTTGTCCAGCCGCCGCAACTGGATCTCCACGATCTGGCCCAGGTGGGCGCGCGTCAGCGAGTGGAAGGTCACGATCTCGTCCTGCGGTATCTCCCGCTCTACTCGCGCAGCGATTTCGGACAGTTGGGACGGCTGCGGCTTACGACCAGAAGAACTTGCTGGGCGTTGACTTTTGGCCGGGGTGGTTGTATGATGTTGCGTAGAAGCGAGGTGTGAAATGGCGGGAGAAAAGATCACCGCGGAAAACCTGCTGCGAGATATTTACGAGGCGGAGGCGGCTCAACGCTGGTTCGAGCAGAAGTATGGGCTGCTCTCAGAGACTTTCTATCAGCTTTACCGGCAAGGGGCGCTGCGCGACGAAGACCCAAACGAAATCCGAGAGTACATGGAGTGGGCCGGCTGGTATGAAATTCATCAGGATCGGCGCCAACGTTACGATCAGCTTATGTGAGGTAATCTATGACCTTCCTGAATACTGTATTACGGGATATGGGCCAGTTGGAGAGAGAGTTGAGCCGGTTTGAAACCAGATTCGGCGTGAGATCACAGGACTTCTACGCCGCGATGGTGCGCGGCGATCTGGAGGAGTTCGACGCGCTGGACGAATATCGGATGGAATTCATCGAATGGTCGGCGCTCTACAAGACCTGGTTGAGCCTCGACGAACGGTATCGCCAACTGATCGTTCGCCAGCCGGTCAGCCTCCAGATCAAGGCCAACGTGGAACTGGCTTATGCCTAACCCTTTCGCGTCTCCCGAGGCGTACCAGGATTTTGTCTACGCCTTGCAGGAACGTTACGCCGGCATCCTGCGTTCAACACTGGTGTACGTTTCTACAGGTGCGCTTTTCGGGCGCGTCGAGGGCATGTTGGTCTTTGCAAGTGATGTCATTCTTTGCGTGCAGGAGTACCTCAACTTCGAGCTCGGCATTATCGAAGGTTACGGCTACGAGGTGTCTCGTAGTCAGTTGGCCTCTGGTTCGTCGGCGCTTCCCACAGCCAGCGAGTACTGCAAGGCATCGTATCCACACAAAGACAAGTTCTACTGGTACGATCCATTTCCGCACCCGAACGACCGAACGCTGGTCAGCACGCACCCGCATCACAAACACATCCCACCAGACATCAAGCATCATCGCATTCCCGCGCCGGAGATGAGTTTCACCCGACCCAATTTGCCGTTCTTGATCGAAGAAGTCGAGCGACCGGTCAAGTGACCGGCACTTCGGAAGTGCCGGTCACTTACCATCGCCTACACCACTTCCGCGACTACCTCTTTCGCAAACACGATCCTTCCGCCCTCCAAGTCCGCCACCACCGCATCCCCACGTTGGAACCTGCCCTTCAGCAACGCCAGCGCCAGCGGATCCTGGACGTGCTGCTGGATGGCCCGCTTGAGCGGCCGCGCGCCGTAGGTTGGGTCGTAGCCGGCCTCGGCCACGAAGTCGCGCGCCCGATCGGTCAGGCGCAGGGTCAGCCCGCGCTCGGCCAGCATCTTGCTCAGCCGCCAAAGTTGGATCTCCACGATCTGGCCCAGATGCGCACGGCTTAAGCTGTGGAAGGCCACGATCTCATCCACCCGGTTCAGGAACTCCGGCGGGAACGCGCCGCGCAGCGCGTTCAGCGCCCGCTCCGACCGCTGGCTGTCGGTCAGCGCCGGGTCGTTGATGAATTGACTGCCGATATTGGAGGTCATGATGACCACAGTGTTCTTGAAGTCCACCGTCCGGCCATGCCCATCGGTCAGCCGGCCGTCGTCCAGCAGTTGGAGCAGCGTGTTGAACACCTCGCGATGCGCCTTTTCGATCTCGTCGAAGAGCACCACGCTGTACGGCTTGCGGCGCACCGCCTCGGTGAGCTGGCCGCCCTCGTCGTAGCCCACATAGCCGGGCGGCGCGCCGATCAGCCGGCTGACGGTGTGGCGCTCCTGGTATTCGCTCATGTCAATGCGGATCATCGCGGCTTCGTCGTCGAACAGGAACTCGGCCAGGGCGCGGGCCAGCTCGGTCTTGCCAACGCCGGTCGGTCCCAGGAAGATGAAGCTGCCGATGGGGCGGTTGGGATCTTGCAGGCCCGCGCGGGCGCGGCGTACCGCGCTCGCCACCGCGCGAATCGCCTCGTCCTGACCGACCACCCGATCGTGCAGGCGATCTTCCATCTTGAGCAGCTTCTCGATCTCCCCCTCCAGCAACCTGCTGACCGGGACATGCGTCCAGCTTGACACGACCTCGGCGACTTCTTCCGCCCCGACTTCTTCCTTCAGGAGCATGCCGCGGGCTTGCATCTGGCCCAGCTCGACTTCGGCTTCGCGCAGACCGCGCTCCAACCCGGCCAGCTTGCCGTATTGCAGCTCGGCGGCCTTGTTGTAGTCGTAACGGCGTTGCGCGGTCTCGATCTCGTGCCGCGTCTCCTCGATCTGCTGTTTGGCGGCCGCCACCCGCTCGATCACCGCGCGCTCGCGGCCCAGGCGAGCATCCAGGCTGCGCTGCTCCTCTTGCAGATCGGCCAGCTCACGTTCGATGGTTGCCAGCCGGGCCTTGCTGGCCTCGTCGCTCTCCCGCTTCAATGCCTCTCGCTCGATTTCCAACTGCATGACCCGCCGCTTGATTTCGTCCAGCTCGGCCGGGTCCGAGGTAATCTCCATGCGCAGCCGGCTGGCGGCCTCGTCAATCAGGTCGATAGCCTTGTCGGGCAGGAAACGGTCGGAGATGTAGCGGTGCGAGAGCGTGGCCGCGGCGATGACGGCCGCGTCGGTGATGCGCACGTTGTGGTGTACCTCATAGCGTTCCTTGAGCCCGCGCAGGATCGAGATGGTGTCCTCCACCGTGGGCTCGTCCACCAGCACTGGTTGGAACCGCCGCTCCAGCGCCGCGTCCTTCTCGATGTGCACCCGGTACTCGTCCAACGTGGTCGCGCCGATCGCGTGCAGTTCGCCGCGAGCCAGCATCGGCTTGAGCATGTTGCTGGCGTCCATGGCGCCCTCGGCCGCGCCCGCGCCGACCACGGTGTGCAGCTCGTCGATGAACAGGATCACCTGGCCGGCCGAGTCGGTGATCTCCTTGAGCACAGCCTTGAGCCGCTCCTCGAACTCGCCCCGGAACTTGGCCCCCGCGACCAGCGCGCCCATGTCCAGCGCGATGACGCGCTTATCCTTCAGCCCCTCGGGCACGTCCCCGCGCACGATGCGCTGGGCCAACCCCTCGACGATCGCGGTCTTACCGACGCCCGGCTCGCCGATCAGCACGGGGTTGTTTTTGGTGCGCCGGCTGAGGATCTGGATCGTCCGGCGGATCTCCTCGTCGCGGCCGATGACCGGGTCGAGCTGGCCCTGACGGGCCATCTGGGTCAGGTCGCGGCCGTACTTTTCCAGCGCCTGGTAGGTGGCCTCCGGGTTTTGGCTGGTGACGCGCTGGCTGCCGCGAATCGCGGTGAGCGCGGCCAGGATGCGGTCGCGGGTGATGCTCATCCGCGCCAGTAGTTTGGCTGCGCCGGCCCCGTTCTTGCCGGCGAGCGCCAGGAGGATATGCTCGGTGCTGATGTAGTCGTCGCGCATGGCCGCGGCCTCGTTCTGTGCGTCCTGGAACAGGCGCGCCGAGTCGCCGCTCAGCCCCAGTTGCGCGTTGCCGCCGTAAACCTTCGGCCGCCGCGCCAACTCGGCTTCGAGCTGGCTCTGGAGCGCCTGGAGATTGGCCCCGACCTGTTCGATGATCTCGGGCACAACCCCCTCGGGCTGTGTCAACAGCGTCAACAGCACGTGCTCCGGCTCGATCTGGCTGTGGTTATAGGTTTGCGCCACTTCCTGGGCGGCCAAAATGGCTTCCTGGGCGCGTTGGGTGTAACGGTCTAGACGCATGATAACGCTCCTGTACACTGATAGATTAGTATTTGGTAGATTGGTAAGTTGGTATTTGATAGATTGGTAAGTTGGTGGATCGGGAGACCACGCAACCAGGTTACCAACTTACCAATGTACCAATCTACCACTCGCGCGTTAGAACAACGTTGGCGGGGTGTTAGCGAAATGTGAGAGAAGACAGCACTACAGGCTCGGCTCATGAGTGGGAGAAAAATAGGGATTGCTGGCGGACATCAGCCGATTGGAGGGCATCTTTGATGCGCTGATTGCGGGCAGAATTGGATTTGACAAATGTGCGCTAACGTGATAGAGTGTTTGCTGCAAGGATAAAGATAGTGTCTGACCGGTATTGAAGTGACCGCCAGAACGCCTGGCGGTTTTTTTTCCGACACTGAACCTCTTTGACCTATCGCCAAATATCAACAGAAGTTTGCTGGAAGGAGCAACACAATCATGTCCGAACGAGTTCAGGGTACCGTCAAGTGGTTCAATGCAGGAAAAGGCTACGGCTTCATTGCGCGCGAGAGCGGCGAAGATGTCTTCGTCCACTACTCGGCGCTTCAGTCTGAAGGCTATCGCTCGCTGAATGAAGGCCAGCGTGTCGAGTTCACCGTCGAGCAAGGCCCCAAAGGGTTGCAGGCCAGTAATGTCGTGGCTCTGCAGGGAGAGAACTATGAATAAGCGTCTCTATGTTGGCAATCTGAGCTATTCCACGACCGAGGATGAGCTGCATAAGCTGTTTTCCGAGGTGGGACCAGTTGCCTCGGTCTCCCTGGTGACCGACCGGGCGACCGGTCAGTCGAAAGGGTTCGCCTTTGTCGAGATGGAAACCGCCGAAGCCGCTGAAACGGCCGTCCAGCGTCTGAACGGCCATGAGGTCGATCAGCGCAATCTCACGGTAAGCGAAGCACGGCCGCGTCGCGAGCGAACCTATGGCGAGGGTGGCGGTCGTCGTCGCTACTAGATCTTTCCCGAAGACATCTGACGGGTCAGTGTAACAGCGCAGAGGATTCTCTGCGCTGTGTTTGTTGTTAATGGCAGTTCACGGCGCGCGTCGGAGCTCACACGACGTGCACTGTCGTCTGTGAGACGGCTGGCACGCCGGCAGGTTTTCTCTTGTCAGCCCCAAACAGGAACCGCAGCGCGGCCAGCCGCCGCTGCGTCCACGCGGACTCGTGGGGGAACTTCATGTTGCTCTGAATCAGCCTGTGCTGCTTGAGGAATTCGACGGTTGCGCGGTCCACGACCTGGACCGGGCCCATCAAGCGGGTGGAGGCAAAAAGCCTTGGCGCCGTCCAGCGTGCGGTGGACTTTGATTGAGTGTGACGGCATGAAGCATGGCGGAAAGGATGTGGGCGGCTTCAGGAGAAAGCTTCATGGCAGCAAGAAGGTGTCTGGACCACGAACACGCGAAGGCCTGGGAAGATCACAAAACTCGAAAGTCACGCAGGTTTTGCAGAGAAGGGCCCTACTCCAGGCGCTTCGCGCCTTCGTGATCCAAGCCTTCGTGATCCAAGGCTCTTACCCCAACTCCCTCACGTACTTCTGCAGCTCGCGCTGGTTGATCTTGATGTAGTCGTCTTGGACGATCTCGGCCATCTCCACATCGCTCAGGCGGATGCGCAGAATGTTCAGCGCGTCATCGGGCGACTCGCCGTAGGCCAGCTTTCGTTTGCCGTTTCTCAGGGCGAACAGGTACATGTGGTGGGGGTTGCTGAAACTGCTCATGGTCAGAACTCGGTAGATTGGTAGGTGGTAGATTGGTGGTTGGTAGATTGGTAGATTGGTAGATCGGTAGATTGGTGGTTGGTAGATTGGGACATGTCACCAATTTACCCGTCCAAATTTACCAATCTACTTCTATGCTTTAACTAACGCCTCCGCGTACAGCCCCGCGTAGCCCCGTCGCTGCTCCTCGGCGCTGAGGCCCCGGTTCACCTCGGCATCGAACTTGCCAGCCAGCAGCTCGCGGTAGAACGCATAGTCCACGCCCTTGACCTTCTCGTCGTCGGGGAAGCGGTGGTAGTTGTCTTTCGACATCAGGCTCTTGCCCTCGGCGATGAGCTGAAAGCCCAGGGCCGAGCCGGGGTAGGGCGCGTAGTACGAGATGGACGGGAAGACCCGCTTCATGCGCTTGAGCATCCGCATCGTCTTGAACGCGTCCTCAGGCGCCTCGCCCGGGATACCCAGCATGATGTTCGACCAGAACTTGGGCGGCTCTTTCCCCTCGCGGATCATCTCGTCGCCGATCCGGTTGAGCAGGTCGATGGTGAAATAGTTGTCCGCCTCGGTGCACTCCTTGTTGAGCAGCTTGAGGATGCGGTCACTGCCCGACTCGAAGCCGATGGAGATCAGGTTCCAGTTAGTCTCCCGGATCAACGCCTCGAACAGGTCGGGCCACTGCCGCACAGTATCCGCGCGGCCCGCGGCCCAATACGGCCAGACCTTATGCGCCCGTTTCGGGTATTTGTCGATCCATTCCCGCAGCCAGCTCGGGTTCTGGAAGAACATCGAGTCGTGGATCACCACCGAGCCAACGCCGTACCGGTCGTTCAGATCGTTCAGCTCGTCGATCACCATCTCCACGGGCCGCCGGCCCATGTTGGGGATGTAGGAATTCTCGTTGCAGAACACGCACTGCCACGGGCACACCCGGCTGGTCAGGATGGTCGCCACCGGCCCCGGCCCCCAGCCGCACTCCGGCTCCATGGGCCAGTGCCACTTGAACCGCCGGCGGATCTTCCGGCCGACCGGCCGCGGCCACAGCAGGCGGTCGATCATCGGCCACTCGGCCATCGACCTGGCGCCCACGCCCTGAAACAGCCGCGGGAACGCGGCGGGATCGCGCACCAGGTCTACGATGACCCCCTCGCCCGGCCCCTGGCAAACCCGGTCGAACTCGGGCACGGCCAGCATCTCGTCCGCCGCGACCGTGGCATGCATGCCGCCGGTCAGCACCAGGCCGTGCGGGTTGACCTCCTTGAAGAGCTGCGCGGCCTTGCGCGCCGGCGGGAAGGTGTAGCTGCGCACGTTCATGATCAGCGTGTCGTAGCCGGCCAGTTGCTTGCGCAGTTGATCCCAGGAGGTCACCGCGCGGGTCGAGAGCAGGTCGGTCTGGATGCCGTTTTGGTGCAAGATGGTGCGCAACAGGCCCAGCCCGTGATCCTGCCACTGCTCGTGCGGCCCGTCAGGGTCCACCAGATCGCCCAGATCGCCCAGGTCAAGCCAGACGATCGGCGCTTTCTGCTTCTTGGCCCACGGCCAGGAAAAGCTCATAGTTGTATCTGCCTCATACGAGATGGTTTGGTTTCGGGCTTTATTCTAAACTATGTTAGCGAAATCGGTCAATCTCGGCCCCCTGCCACGTTCTCGTCGAGCCAGGCCAGGTAGGCGGGGAACCCATCAGCGACCGGCAACGCCAGAATTTCCGGCGTCTCGTCGCTGTGCAGTTCCAGGATGCGCGCGTGCAGGTTGGGCCAGGCCGCCCGCCGCGTCTTGATGATCAGTTGGGCCTGCGGCTCGGTGTACAGCTCCCCCTGCCAGCGGTAGATCGCCGTGCCGCCGGGGATCACCTGCACGCAGGCGGCCAGCCGTTCCTCGACCAACGTCCGGCCCAGAGCCACGCCGGCTTCGGCGCTGGCCACCGTGACCAAAACCACCAAATAGCCCGCTTCCATCATTGCCTCCCATGTGTGGGTCAGGTGGCTGGATTGTAACACGGCGTCGGCTCAAGGCCCAAAGGCCGCTGGTCCAGTGCCTACCGGTCGGTCAACCAGGGCAGCACGGTGCCCGCCGGCTTCCACGGCTCGACTCGCATCGTCGCCGACCGGCCGGTGGCGGTCTCGGCCATCCTGACCTTGAACAACAGCCCCGAGCAGACCATGATGTACAACGGCGGCAACCGCTAGACCGCAGCCCGCAATTGGATGATCGGATGATCGCGGGGGCTTGACAGCCCCCCCCCATTCTGTGGTAAACTGGTCGAAAACCGACGGCGCGACCATCGCACATAGCCAGGTTCCTGCAAGTTCCATCCGCAGGAGCCAGCGCACGTAGATATCCGGCCGACATTGTTTCCCGGCGCCAGGGTTCGGGGTCTGTGGACCTCGAGCGTGGCGCTTTCTATTTGCTGTGCGGGGAGAACCCGCAAGGAGATGACGCCATGAAAAGGACATGGAACCTGCTGGCCGGCCTGCTGAGCCTGGTGGCGCTGGTCGTCCTGGCCTTGGGCCTGGTGTGGCTGTTCGGGACGGTCAAAGAGGGGACACCGGTGGGGCAGCAGGTATCGCCGATTGAGACGCCGACTCAACCAAGACCCACGCCGATGCCAGGGCCGACTGCGCGGCTTACACCCACAATCCCGCCTGTGCCCACTTCGCTCCCTACCCCTGTGGTCACCCCTATCCCTGTGGCAGCGCCCCCCTTCATACCGGGAATAGAAGATAAGCCACCGCAACCCTACAAAATCGTTGTCAGGATGGAGAACACACTCTGGGTAGTGAACAACGACGGTACCGACAGGCGGATGCTGATCGACACGGAAAAAGAGCTATCGTTGCTCCTTGGCTACAATCCCTTGCCGGAGCCACGTATAGGGTGGGGGAGTACATCTCCCGACGGCAATAAGCTAGCATTGGTGTTGAGCAAACAAGCATTGACAAAGGAAGAGGCCCATAGTCTTAGGCACCATATATATCTTCTGGATATAGACACAGGCTATTGCAGCCTATTGGTGGAAGATGGGACAGAGCCTGTGTGGTCTCCTGATGGCAAGCGGATTGCCTATCAGAGCTCGAATCTAGGGCTATGGATTGTAGACATAGCCACGCGTACTACGAGGGAGATTTTCCCCGTCGAGAAGGGTTATGAAGCCACAGGTTTTGCTTGGTCTCCCAATGGTCAGAAGATAGCCTTCCTCAACAAAGTAGCTAGCCTGGGTGGAACTCCAGAAATGCTAGTAGTAAACACTGATAGCACCGGGAAGGCGGTTCAGTTGATCCCACAGGCAGGATACTATTTTGGGGGGGCAGTGTGGTCTCCTGACGGCAAGAGGATATTGTACGGTTCGAGCGCTGGGGACTACACCGGCCCGGAGATCCCTGGCAATTTGTGGATGATGAACGCAGATGGGAGCCATCAAGTACAACTGACGAAGGATGTTCAAATCGTGGAAGCCTCACTATCACCGGAGGGAGCCTGGGTCGCTTTTTCTGGAACTCGCTACTACGAAGAGCCAGGATATCCCTATGACCTTTGGCTAATCAGTTCCAATGGTGGTAGATTGCAGCGTCTTACCCAAGACCCAGTCTCGGATCATTATCCTTATTGGTCACCGGATGGCACGCAGATTATCTTTCAGAGGGCAGAACAGGGCATTTGGACAATCAATCTGAGCAATGGCAACCTCAAGCAGGCTTATCCCGGCGAACGCGGCGTTTCATACTACGACATGGCGATACTCGGGAGGTCAAAATAAACACAAAAGCGACCTTCATACGCCGACGTTGGCCCATCATGGCAACATTGCTAACGTTGCTGATTGTGGCGCTGCCCATACGCGCTGCGGTGCGGGTGCAACGGCCGATCACTTACGATGGTGGGAGGATCAATCAGTATTACTTATGGGGCGAGGACTCCCACCGCGGCGTTGACTTCTCCTATGGCCTCGGCACGTATATCTATGCTGTCGCCGACGGGACAGTAGTTCAATTCAAAGAGGACGTAGACGATAATACATGGCCCCAGAATCCGCGTAACGATTGGGGCAACTTTGTGTTGATCAGGCATAACGGGCTATTCTGGGATCGCACCACGCAGCAAAACGCCTACGTCTATTCCATCTACGCCCATCTGAAGAAAGACAGCGTTAGACCATCAGTTGGCCAATTCGTCACTGCAGGGACATGGATAGCCGAGGTGGATAATACCGGTCATTCCACTGGCAATCACCTCCATCTACAAATCTGCCTGCATCCACAGTCAGATCGATTGCTTTGGCCTACTAACACGCTGAATTCGGAGAACACCTCTCGCAATCCGGAGCTATGGTTGCAACCGTTCAACTACGGTGGCGCCAATACAGGCGCCGTCGTCGGCAAGGTGACAGATAGCAACGGCAACGCCGTGAGTAACTTGCGCATCTACGGACTGTCAAAACCCCTTGGCTCAGCTGGCACCAATTATGTGTGGAGCGAAACCTACAGCGATCCAGCCCTGAACCCCGACGACATAGTCGTTGAGAACTGGGGCACCACCGACGTCTACCCCGGTACGTATCACCTGGAAGCGAAATACACAAACGGGACCCTCTACGAAGACTTGGGCTGGCACACAGTGGAGGCCGGGAAGACCACCTATGTGGGCCTCTACCCAGTCTACCTGCCGGACATCATGGAAAACTAC
>Ga0210047_1000968_pt1 | contig 10796 bp, 8 predicted proteins | sample CryGeyCG2014_300_3_FD_185453 | JGI IMG/M metagenome (GOLD analysis project Ga0210047, IMG submission 185453) | Groundwater microbial communities from aquifer - Crystal Geyser CG01_land_8/20/14_3.00 (SPAdes) (version 2) | ecosystem: Environmental > Aquatic > Deep subsurface > Groundwater | place...
GCGCAGCCACAGCAGCTTGGGCAGGACGTAGAACGGTGCCGCGCGTTTGCCGGTGATGGCGAAAAGTCGCTCGGCGGGATAGCGGGCCAGGATCGCCGCGCTTTCCGCCGTGGCCCGGCCATCGAGCCAGCTCAGCGCGTTCCCCAGCGGGCGTCCCGCTGCGTCCACACAGACGAAGGAGATCCCCTGCGAGCTGACCGTGACGGCCGTCACGGCCTTGCGATCCGCGCCGGATGCGACCAGCGCCATATCGATGGCCTGACATGTGAGGCGCCACCAGGCTTCCGGATTCTGCTCGATCATGGTCGACGAGAGGGTGATCAGGCCGTATTCCAGGTAGCTCTCACCCAGCAGTGTCCCCCCGTCATCATAGACCGCTGCCTTACAGCCGGTGGTACCCAAATCGATGCCGATAAGTAATGTCATGCGTTCGCCTCGGGAGTTGTGCCTGAAATATTCGCGTGCGACCAGCACCCGCTCCCTGCCGTTCATTGATCTCTGAAGGCGTCAAATCACACCGTCATCACCGATCGCGCCATCGGCGAAGAAGTTGTCCCTGCGGCGGTTGGGCATGGAGACCTCGAGCAGCAGCGCTGGGCCCACGCCGGTGAACGAATGGCGCTGTCCGGGCGGCATGACGAGCAGATCGCCCTCGGACAGTATCCGCTCCTCGCCGTCAACAACCATCCGCACGCGGCCCTTAATGACAAAGAAGGTCTCATGTTTGATGTCGTGCCGGTGGTAGGGGCAAGTCTGTCCATCTGCGACGAAAAGGAACTTACCGCAGTAGCCGGCCTCCTCCTGGTTCGCAACCCAGAACTCGATCTCGCCGATCTCGTCAAACCGGCCCAGGCCGAAGTCGAGCACCAATGGCTGCTCCGGAGGCATCGTCAGGCCCCAGCCGCCGGTCGTTTCGAGGCAGCGCGCCAGCGCTCTCTGCCGCTGCTCGCCGAGCAGTTGGTACGGGAACTCGTCCATTTCTGCTATGGTTGGCTTCCTACCCTTCACGCTCCACACCGCCGCACCAGGTCGAGCACGTAGCGGTAACGGCTGAAGCTCACCTCGGGCGGCACCGAGTGATCCGAGTGATAGATGTATCCCCCGCCCTCCTCGACGAAGGGCAGGATCTTGCCGCGAATCTCCGCTGCGACCTCCGCATCAGTGCCCTTGGCCATGTTGACCACGTCGATGTTGCCCCAGTAGCAGAGACGGCGTCCGTACTTGCTGCGCAGATCGCGTACATCGAGCCCCGACTTGGCTTCCAACGGCTGGATGACCTGTAGCCCGCATTCGACCAAGTCGCCGAAGATCGGCTCGGCGTTCCCACAGCAGTGCATCCAGAAGGTCAGGCCGTGCTCGCGAAGAAACTCGCCCACGCGGCCGACCAGCGGCTTAAGGATGTGACGCCAGGCGCGCGGGGAGATCAGCATCCCGCGCGTGTAGCCCAGGTCCTCTACCATGAAGAAACCATCCGGCCGGATTCCCTCGTCGAGACAGCGGCGCAAGGTGGCCAGCAGCAGATCCGTATAGGTCCCGGCCATATCGGCCACAAAGCCCGGGTCAGCGGCTACATCGGTGAGCAACGCCTCGAAACCACGGTGGCGCCAGGTCGCCTCCCAGGGGCCGTAGGCATCGGCCAGCACGTATCGCCCGCGCTTGTGCACGCGATCGAACTTGAGCCTGGCCTCGGCCCAGGTGGGATACGCGTCCATGTGCATGAAGTAGCTGGCCGTATCGACCCGGGCCGTGTCGCCTGGCCGCAGCACGAAATGTTCTCGGAGTCGCTCCCATGCCGCACGATCGACGGTGACATGGTCCATGAAGCGCATGGTGCAGGACTTGCCCTTAGCCTTCCTGACGGTGTAGCCGAACCGGTCACGGTAGGTGACGTACTCGCCATCGTCGCTCAGCAGCTCCTGCTTCAGGCGGGGCGAGGCGTCGATCGACATGTGGTCGATATCGAAGCCGAAGTAGTCCGCGATACCACCTGACCCCTGAAACACATCTTCGCTGACCGCGTCCCGCGACAGGCCCTCACCGTACCAACGGGTCACCGTGTCCTCCCACAACGCGTCCGACATAGGAACACGATCCGGGCGCCGAAAGGTCAGCGCCCGCTCGACCCGCTCGTGACTCTTCATCGGTCGGCACTCCCAACTGCAGTCATCGGACCTCCCGCGCACCAATGAGGCAACAGGCGAAATACCAGATAGCGCCAGTATAGCACACCGCGCCGCCGGGTCAAAGAATGCGCGCGTTGGACCCGCCATCCCAAACACAGCCTCCATCGAGAAATGATTGACACCTCGCAGTAGTTGTGATACAGTTCCTCTACCTAACCCGGATGAAGCCGGAACCAAGAAGGTGATCGCCTTGCCCTCAAAATCCTTGCACAATAAGCAAGAATTCCGCGGGTTAGGCCCTAACATGACCCTTGACCGCTCGTTAACAACTGCATAACTGGGATTTGGAGGGCCAGCCCAGGCGTGGTACACTGACCGGTGACTACCAAGCTCACACTCAGGAGTGCCGCTCATGGACTACCCCTCTGCCGTCATCGCCAAGGCCCAGCAGTTGGAAACCCTGCTGCAACGCATCGCCGCCGGTGAACCGTGCGCCGCCGTCTGCGCCGACCTGGGTCTGGCCGTTACGCCCGCGGAACTCGCCCGCCTCCAAGCCAAGTATGCGGCTGGGGAGCAGCGATGGACGGCCCTCCTCGACGGCCGTTTCGGCCATGCGCAGTGCGTCAACTCGGCCATGCGGGAGTGGCTGTACGAGCGCAAGCGCCAGGATGCGAGCCTCCGCGCCACGGCCTTGGCTGCGGCCTTGGCGCAGGAATTCGGCGTGCAGGTCGCGGCCGGCCACATCAATTACCTGCTCCGCAAAGTCGGCCTCAGTAGTCCACCCGGGCGCCCGTACAAGCCACCGGTCAGTGCGCCCACCCCGCCCGCAGCGCCGCCGCCGACCCCGAGCCTGGCTAACGCCGGGCTTTTTTTCCTGGAGGCCGCGAAACAGGAGATGGCGGTGCCCCAGGCCGTGACGCCGACCCTGGCGACCGCGGCGGCTGAGTATCAAGCCGCGCAGCCCGAGGCGACCCTGCGCCTGCTCAGCAGCGAGCCGGCCACCGTGTGGCACAAGTTGGATCACCTGCTGTACCTGCCGGTGCTGGGCCTGACGCGGCCAGCTGACCTCTACTACTACCAGGGGGCGGGGCTGCGGGTGTTGTACGGCTTCACCTACAAGTACCTGCCCCTGGAACACTTCCTGGGGCAGTTGACCCGGCTGCAAATCGGCTACCCGTTGGCCGCCGCCTTGAGCCGCTGCTACAGTCAGGCCTGGTATCCGGGCGCCACGCCCCTCTTCATCTTCACCGACTGGCACGATAAGCCGCTGTGGACCAAGGCCGCGGCGCACTCGGGGCCGATGAGCATGTGGGGCCGCGTGATGCCAGGCACCAAGCAAATGCTGATCAACGGGCCCGCGGGCCATCTGCTGGGCGGCTGGAACTATGCCGTGGACACCTGTTTCCCCGCCGTGCTGGTGGATCTGGAGGCCGACTTGGCCACCACCTTGGGCCGGCCCATCGCCTACACGGTCTGTGACAGCGAAGGGGGTGGCCTGCCCCTCGGCCAACGCTATGCCGCCGCGCAGCGCGACTACATCAGCGTCTTGCCGCATCAGGGGTATCCGCTCAGCACCTTCAGCGTGGCGGCGGCCTGGACGCCCGTCGCCGAGGACCCGGATCATGAAGTCGTCGCCGCCCAGTGGGCGGATGCCAAGCGGGCGGCCGCCGATCCGCGGCGCTTGGTGCTGATGCGGCGGGTGGGGGGTACCGACCCGACCCGCATCTATGCCGGGTGTTGGCCGGCGGACTGGCCCGCCAGCAGCCTGCCGCCGCGCTTCCGGCAACGCTGGGTCTGTCAAGAGCGGCGCATTCGCGAGTTGGTCAATGGGGCCAACCTCAACGCCAACTTCGGCTATACGGCGACCCTGGTGCCCAACCGCACGCAACAGCGGCGGTGGGCCGAGGCCCAAGCCAAAGTGGAGGTCACCGAGGCACAGGTGGCCGAACAGCGCGAGGCGGTGACCAACCTGACCGGCCAACTGACGGCCCTGACCCAGGCCACTCAGGAGAGCGAGCAGGAGTTAGCGCAGCAGATTGCCGACCAGGAGGCGCTGGTGAAGCAACGCCAGGCCGCGGGGCAGACCTGGCGACGCCTGGCGCAGGGCGGGGCCCGGTTGCGCAACACGCTGGCGCAGGTCCAAGCACGGGCTCAGCGTCAACTGGAACGGCTCCAGGAGGCCCTGGCGCAACGTCAGGCGCGGCACACCGCGTTGGAGCCAGAGTTGGCCGCACGCCAGGTGGCCCGCGATGCCCTCGATACCAGCGGCCTGTGCCGCGAACGGGACTTGGAGAAAGACCAGATCATGCTCGATCTGCAAGTCCTGCTGGCCAGCCTCCACGACTGGGTGCGTCACCACTATCTGGCTCCGGTCTGGCAGCCCCTGGAGCTAGACACCGCGACCGAACTGCTCTATCGCAAGGCGGGGCGGGTGACCTGGGAGGCGGAGCAGATCACGGTCGTGTTTGAGCCGTACCGCTATCCGGAGCAGCAGCGGGCCATGGTGGCGACCTGTCAGCGCTGCAATGCGGCGGACCTGCACTGGCGCGATGGCCGGCGCTTGCGTTTTGAGGTGGCGCCAGCTACCTGATTCCAGTTATGCAGTTTTTAAGGTGCTGGTCAAGCCTAATGCTAACCCGGACGGGCCGGAACCAAAGCGGCGCAAGCCGACAGAGAAATCCTTGTACAGAAAGCAAGAATCTCACGGGTTAGGCCCTTACACATCCGAAGGAGGGCCAGCCAGTGTCGGCAGGGGATTTCTACTTCGCAATTAACGCCACTTTCCGCTTCATCCATGACACCTGGGGCAAAGAAGCACTGATCTCCTATTGGACCTCGATGGCGCGGGAATACCATGCCGGTGTCGCGGCCCGCTTCCAAGAAGGCGGCCTCGATGAGGTCCAGCGCTACTGGGCGGACTACTTCGCCCACGAGCCCGGCGGCGACGTCCAGGTCAGCCAATCGCAGGGCGCCGTCGAGATCGACGTGCGCGAGTGCCCGGCCATCCGCTGGCTCAAGGATGGCTGCCGCGAGATCGTCCCCTACTACTGCGCGCACTGCCACTACGTCTCCACGGCCATTGCCGATCAGGCTGGCATGCGCTTCCGACTGGAAGGTGGAGGCGGCGTTTGCCATCAAACCTTTTACCACGGAGAAGGGTGACATGATCGGCGTTCAAGACTTCATCGGCTATTACGATTGGACCTTCGAGTACCTGCGGCGGAGTTACGGCGAGCAGGCCGTGCGTGACTACTGGGTGCGCGCCATCTCGCAGGATTCGCAGATCCACGCCAGGGAGCTAATCGGAGGGAAGGGCTTCGACGGCATGTACGAGTACTGGGCGCATACCCTCGAGATGGAGGAGGCGGGCTACACCTTCGACCGGGGCGAGGACTATTTCCGCATCGACATGTTCGACTGCCCGTCCAAGGGTCATCTGATCCGGCGCGGCCTGGCCGCGTACCACGACTATTGCGAGCACTGCATGGGTTGGGTCAAGCCGCTGATGGACGACGCAGGCTTCGTCATCAACCACGAGCACAACCATGCCGGCCAGTGCTGGTGGGAGATGCGCAGAGCGGCGGACCTGGTCGAGGCTCCGCCCCCCGTCGGCGGATCACATGACGTGCGGCTGCTCCCGCAGTGGCCACAAGAGAAACACGACCTTTTTTTGAACAGCGAGCGTGTCGAGGATGACGACGGGGTGTAACTGAGGCCGAAGTTCTTGACTCGAAACGCAAAACGTATTCCGTATCCCGGATTTCGTGAAGAGTTATGCGAGCTGTCAGTTCCTCACGCCTCGCGTGCTCACCGTCTCCCCCGCACGGACCACGGATCACGCCTCACGCAAGGAGACCCCATGCTGATCAAGAACGGACTTGTTCTGCATTTCGGACGGCTGGAAGCCGCGCGCGATGTACGACTGGCGGGTGACAAGATCGTCGCGTTGGGCGCCAGTCTGCTGCCCGATCCCGGGGAGGCGATCCTGGACGCGTCCGGCTGCTATGTGTTGCCAGGGCTCGTCGACCTGCACAACCACGGGGTGCGGCACGTGATGGCCCAGTACGACAGCTTGCTCGAGTACTCGCAACTGATCGCGGCGGAAGGGGTCACCGCGTGCGTGCCGACGCTGCTCGGCAGTCCCAACGAGAACATCGATGCCATGCGCAGGGGCCTGGTGGAGACGGATGGCCTGCGGCGCACACCCAACCTGCTTGGCTTCCGGCCGGAGATCACCTACCTGGCCAAGACGGGCGCCGGCTCTGCAAATTCGCTCACCCGCATCACGGCCGAAACCACCGATGCGCTCTGGCAGGCGTCCGCAGGGACGATCCGCATCTGGGACGTCTCGCCCGAACTGAACGGCGCGGTGTCGCTGATCCGCTGGTGCCGGGAGCGCGGCATCGTGACCAGCCTGGCCCACTCTTCGGCCACGATTGAGGACGCGCGCCGGGCTGTGGAGGCGGGACTCAGCCTGGTCACCCACTTCTACGACACCTTCGACCTGCCACCCATGACCGATGCCGGGGTCTACCCCGCCGGCCTGACCGATTACATCCAGGTGGAGGATCGGCTCACAGTTGAGATCATCCCCGACGCCGTCCACGTCCACCCGCTGCTGGTTGAGAAGACCTTCCGCTGCAAGGGCCTGGACCGCATCGCGTTCGTGACCGACGGCGTCAAGGGCGCGGGCTGTCCCCCGGGGATCTACGACGGCCTCTATCCGAACGTACAGGTGGCGGTGACGGCAGACCAGGGTGTGCGCCGCTTGCCCGACAACGCCCTGGCGGGCAGCGCGCTGACGCACATCCAATGCTTTCGCAACGCGCTACTAAAATTCGGGCGGTCCCTGATTGAGGCTTCCGTCCTGTGCTCGCGCACACCGGCCCGGGTCCTGGGGCTGCGCAGCAAGGGGTACCTGGCAGAGGGCATGGACGCCGACATCCTCGTCCTGAACAAGGACCTCCAGATTGTTGCGACGATCGCTGGGGGGCAGGTTCTCTACCGGGCGTGAATGAGGGCAGCATAAGGGCTGCGCGCCAAGGCGGCCGAGTTGGGCACGTCCATCCCGCTCCTCGCCCTGGCCTGGGTCATGAGCCAGCCTGTGGCCACCTCCGTCCTGATCGGGGCCCGGTCGATCGCCCAGGTGGACCAGGCAGTGGAGGCGGCCGCTCTACAGATGCCGGCGACATTGCGAGCCGAACTCAGCGCATCGTGAGGAGGATACGATGAAGTTCCTGATACTTGGCCTCGGTTCCATGGGCAAACGCCGCGTGCGGTGCATCCATGCGCTGCGCGCCGGGGAGTCCATCGGCATGGATCCGCGTGCCGGTCGGCGCGAGGAGGCGGAGCGGCTGTACGGCATCCGCACCGTCGCCTCCTTCGAGGAAGGCATGGCCGCCGATCCCGATGCTGTCGTGATCTGCACCCCGCCCAACCAGCACGTGTCTTACGGGCTGGCGGCCCTGAAGGCCGGCAAGCCGTTCTTCGCCGAAGAGACAGTGACACTGGATCCCACCGCCCTGACGCCGCTGATCGACGCGATTGCGGCCCATGGCCTCCTGGGCGCGCCGAGCTGCACCATGCGCTTCCACCCGGGCATCCGTTACGTCAAGCAAGCACTGGACCGCGGGGAGGTCGGCGAGCCGCTGAGCTTCACCGCCATGCTGGTAAGCTACCTGCCCGATTGGCACCCCTGGGAACGCGTGGAAGACTACTACGTCAGCAGCCGGCTCAACGGCGGCGGACGGGAGATGGTGGCCTTCGAGATGGACTGGATGGAGTGGTTGTTCGGCCCGGTGACCGCGGTGGCGGCGGACGTGGGCAAGCTGTCCGACATCCCGGCCGACATCGACGACACCTTCCAGATGCTGTGTCGCTTTGCCTCTGGGGTGCGCGGGACCGTCACGGTGAGCGTTGCCTACCGGGTGCCGGTGCGCGCGATAGAGCTGTGTGCGCGGGATGGGCAGATCGGATGGGACAGCCGGACGCACCGGGTGATGGTGTACACGGCGAAAGACGAGCGATGGCAGCACCTGATGGAGACCGCCAGCCGGGACTACTCCTACGATCGCATGTACATCGATGAGTTCGGTCACTTCCTGCAAGCCCTGGCTGGCGAGGCCACCTACATGCGCGACTTCCGCGACGTGCAGCGGCTGCTCGAAGTCGTAAACGCCGTGGAGCAGAGCGCCGTCCTGGGACAACGCGTCGGACTTGCTCGCCAGTAATACCTCGTCAGGTTTGTACGGTGGCCTGCTGATCAACACTGAGGCCGAGACGACGGTTAGGAATCGCTGCGGCCTGCAGGACGGGCTGCGCAATGACATCTGCATGCGTCGGCCGCGGCATGAGTCATCGTCCTGATAGCCTCCCCCTCCGCTTGAGCCACCGGTGGGCCGAAAACTCTCACCCCACTGTCCAACCTCCAACTTCCAACTGATCATTTGACGTCATCTCGAAACCATGCTATGATCATTTTGCTCCGATCGCACCGTTTGGCTATGAACCCTGGGGGTTGTCGACAGGAAGATCCCGAGATGCCAGACAGAGGCAAAGGTCAGCAGAAGACAACACGTTACAGCGCATTGCTAGACCAGTTAACGCGCTCAGGGCCGGCCAGCGTCAGTGAGCTCAGCCGCCAGCTCGGCGTGTCCGAGGTCTCCATCCGCCGCGACCTGGAGCATCTCGAGCAGCTTGGGCTTCTCAGGCGTACGCACGGGGGCGCCGCGGCAATCACTCGGCCGGGCCAGGTCTCCGTGTACGACGCGCGGCTTCTGTTGAACACCCGAGCGAAGGCGTGCATCGGGAAGGTTGCGGCCGCGCTGGTGCGACCCGGTGACACCATTCTCCTCGATTCCGGCACGACAGTGTTGGAAATCGCCCGCCACATCTCCGGCTCCCTGCTGGAGACCGGCGGCCTGACGATCGTCACCCGCTCGCTGGTCATCGCCTCTGAACTGCGCCTCCACCGCCACGTGCGCCTGATTGTGCTGGGCGGGCTCTATGTGCACGACTTCGACGACTTCGTGGGGGCGCAGGTGGAGCACGCGCTGGCCACGATCCATGTGCGCACGCTTTTCATGGGCACAGATGGCCTGAGCGCTGAGCGCGGGCTGACCACCGATAACGTGTTGGAAGCCAGGCTGTACCGCATGATGGCAAACGTGGCCGAGCGCGCCGTGGTCGTCACGGATTCATCCAAGATCGGCCTGGACAAGCTGGAGGCCACACTGGCTTTCGATGAGATCCACACACTTATCACGGATGCGGGCGCGTCAGATGATTTCGTGGCTATGTTGCGCGAGAAGGGCGTTGAGGTGATCCTGGTACCGGCGCGCTGACGCGGGTCTGGCGATCCGCCTTTCATGCACTTGAAGTTCCCCTATCCAGTGAGAAGACATCCAGTTTCTAACACACAAAGCGAGGAGCAGAGGAATGTACGACAAGGATTGGGCCAAAGTAGACGTCAACTCAGTACCGCGTATGGTCACACCCCCGCCGGGGCCGAAGTCACAGCAGATGCATGCGCGCGCTGCGGAGTATATGAAAGGGTACTCGTCCCAGGTGCGGCTGTTCCCGGTGGTCTTCGCGTCGGGCAAGGGCGTGACCCTTACCGATGTGGACGGTAACGTTTACATCGACTTCTCCTCCGGCATCTACGTGACCGGGCTGGGTCACTGCCACCCCAAGGTGACCGAGGCGGTGCAGAAGGCGGCCGGTGAACTGATGAACGCCCACGACTTCACCACGCCGATCAAGATGCAATTGCTGGAGAAGCTGGCCGAGATCGCGCCAGGGGAGGGTGCGAAAAAGCTTACCGGCATGCAGTTGTACGACTCGGGTACCACCGCGGTGGAAGCTGGCCTGCGCGTGATGCGGGCGGCCACAGGTAAGTTTGAGTTCATCTCATTCCATCGGGACTTCCACGGCAAAACCATGGGCGCGGTGGGGCTGGCCCGGCTCGACGTGAGCCAGGGGCTGCGCGCGCCGGGCTACTTCCTGGCGCCGCGCGGCTACTGCTACCGCTGCGAGTTCCGGCAGTCCTACCCCGAGTGTGACCTGCTGTGTGTGGACTATATCCGCACAGTGATCAAGGAGGAGACAGCGGGCCGCGTGGCCGGCATCGTGCTGGAACCGATTCAGGGCTGGGCTGGCAGCGTGGTGCCACCCGACGGCTGGATCCAGAAGATCCGGGCCCTGTGCGACGAGTACGGCATCATGCTGATGGCTGACGAGGTACTCACGGGCATGGCGCGCACTGGCAAGATGTTCGCCATGGAAAACTGGGATACCGTGCCCGACGTCATGACCCTGGGCAAGGGTTTGGGAAATGGTTTCCCGGTGACGGCCATGCTGGTATCGGAGGAGCACAAGGAGGTCATCGAGAAAATCAGCGCCAGCACATCGTACGGCGGCAACCCCATGGCGTGCGCGGCGGCGCTGGCCAGCATCGAAGTGATCGAGGAGGAGAACCTGTGTGAACGGGCGACTCACCTGGGCGAAATCCTTTTGAAACGCATGAAGGAGATGGAGGCCAGATACCCGATCATCGGCGAGGTGCGCGGCATGGGGTGTCTGTTGGGCATCGAACTGGTGAAGGACAAGGGGACGCGAGAGCCGTTTGAGGAGGCTGGCCAGATGGTGTACCAGAAAGCATTTAGGAAAGGCCTG
>Ga0210047_1001004_pt1 | contig 10574 bp, 8 predicted proteins | sample CryGeyCG2014_300_3_FD_185453 | JGI IMG/M metagenome (GOLD analysis project Ga0210047, IMG submission 185453) | Groundwater microbial communities from aquifer - Crystal Geyser CG01_land_8/20/14_3.00 (SPAdes) (version 2) | ecosystem: Environmental > Aquatic > Deep subsurface > Groundwater | place...
CACCAACCCCTCGCCGCCCAATTCCGAAAGTCCGATGATCGCCGAGGCCGCGCCCAACGCGGCGATCTTCAGGCCGAAGGAATCTTCCAGCCAGACGCCAAAGATGAGATTGACCACCTCGTTGGCGGTGCTGGCAAAAAGTCCGACCGCCAGGCCGGCCAGCGCAGGGATGTAGGTCAGCACCGAGCGGAAGTTCGTCAAGAGAGGCGCCCTGTCCGCGTGCGGCTTCCCATCCTTCGGCAGCATGAGGATGATCCCGACGAACATCAACGCGCCGAGCAGGGCCAGGAGCGGGAAGGGCGCCATCCAGCCGGCGCGGGCGATCAGGAAGCCCATCAGCGGCACGCCGAGGACGAAGGCCAGCGACCAGCCAAACTCGGTCACGGCGATGGCCAGTCCGCGCCGCTCATAGTTGATGCGGTCGCTGAGGTAGGCCTGCATCGCCGGATCGAAGATGTATTGCCAAGCGTGGCCAGGGAGAGCGCCACGGCGAGCACCCAAAAGGTCGGCCAGAAGACGACCAGCGCCGCGCCGAGCGTGAACAAGCCGACGCCAAAGAGCATACCGAGCTTGCGTCCGTGGCTGTCGGCCACCGAAGCGGCAAACGGGCCAAAGGTCCCGACCAGGCTGCGGGCAGTCAGGGCAAGGGACATGGTCGTCAAATCCACGCCCAGGCCGCGCGCGAAAATGGACAGGAACGGGTAGACCATCCGATGCGCGGTGTTCAGCACGGTGCGGATGGCGATGAAGGCGGGGAGGGTGCGATTCATCGAATCATCACTTCCTCATCCACCACCTTGTCAGTTGCCAGGAGGCCAGGAGAGTGAGCAGGTTCAAGAGGATGAAGAACACCTCAATCTTCAAATTCCCCGAACCGAAGATCGGCGAGGGCGGCGGATGCAGAACGTTGCCCGCCTCGTTCAAAACGAAATTCAGCGAGATGGCGTAGGCCAGGTTGGCCAGCGAAGTCCAGGGAAGTTTGGCGATTAGCGCCAATCCAATCTGGAGCAAAACGCCCGCGATGGCAAAGATGAGGGCGACGCGGAAACGCGGCTCGGCGAGGAACAGGCCGTTCCAATTGGCCTGCATGGCCCACAGCGAAAGAGGCAGGTAAGTCACCCAAAAGACGATGCCGGCGCGGCCGAGGGCCTGCGACCAATGATGGGCGGACTCGCGCCGCGTCAGCAGGCCGATCAGCCCCACCACCGCCGCCGCCAGGATGACAATTTGCGCGCTCAACACCCAGGCGCCGTGCAGGTAAACGATGCGCACGTTGTCCCCCAGCGACTTCTCCTCTGGCCCGAAGAAGGTGAAGACGGCGATGAACAGCAGGATCAGGATGAACCATACAAAAGGGGATCGTAATCTGGACATGGGCTGAATTTTACCTTAGAAAGCGGAGGAGATTGCAAAAAGAGTAAATCCTGGTAACCGCTCAGGAGTGTCACCCTGAGGAAGCGTTCTTCCCTGCCCTTGCGGGCTGGGCAAGGGTGCGACCGAAGGGTCTCCCAGCCGGCCGGAGGAGTTTCTTCGCCGCTGGAAGAGCATCAGCGGCTCACACGTGCCTGCGCACGGTGCAGGCAGAATGACAATCTGGCTGAACAGTTACAAATCCCACATAAAAAACACGTATTGTTCTAACACAACCTTTACAAACGTGGTTTATACTTTTTCCTGATAACGAAAGGAGTCGCTATGAAAAAAGTATGGAAATGGATCCTTGGGATCCTCATCGTATTGGTAGTCTTGGCTGTCTTGTTCGCCCTGGCGTTCATGTTCCACAACGCTTTTGGCAGAAGCATCGGTTTCCGGGAATTCCCCCAATCGCGCGTTTGGAACAGTCCGCTGATGGGCGGCGGTGACGGCTGGCATCGCCCCGGAATGGGCGTGCGAGGCTTCATGCCCTTTGGTATGGGCTTCGCATTCCTTGGCGGGCTGATCCCGCTGACGCTGCTGGGTCTGCTAGTCTACGCCGCGTACCGATTGGGGAAGAAACGCGCTATCATCGCCATGACAGTACCGACCGCCCCGGCGCCGGCCCTGACGCACACTTGCGCCAAATGCGGACAAGCGGTCCAGGAAGATTGGAAGAACTGCCCGTATTTCGGCAAGAAGCAGTAGAGCAAAACGCATTCTACTCAACCAGGCGTCCCGACATACACGTGCCGGGGCGCTTGGCGTTTAACGGGGGAGTGCGCCGCGCCAGACAGGTTGACCTTTCTGTTCAGCGGAGGAGTTTGAGCTATAGGAGAGTATATTGAACTAGCATCCGATTATTCCCCCTCGCGTCCGCTCGCGGGAAGCCGCGTCCAACCGCAGGGGGGAAGCTGGCTCGCGCCTTACGTCCACGCCGCCGCTCGCAGGGTGACTATAACTGCTCAATAATTGTTAGGGTTGACCTTGAAAATTATTGGATAAAAATCATGGTCGCCCCCAAGAATTATCGAGGAAAAATCAAGGTCTGGCAATTATTTTGTTGATTGGGCGTGCAGGTGAGCCGAGCGGCCGGTTGTGCGCGGCGGCACGGTCCGCGGGGTGGAGGAAAACCAATTAACACAAAGGACACGACGGAACACGAAGGCGATGCCCTGAGCCTGTCGAAGGGAAAAATTTCGTCCCACTTCGTGTCCTTCGTGGTTAAAAGGTTTCTCACTTCAACATCGGCATCTTGATCCCATGCCGCTTGGCGGCCTCGACCGCGATCTCGTATCCCGCGTCCGCGTGACGGACGATGCCCATGCCCGGGTCAGTGGTCAGCACCCGTTCCAGCCGCCGCGCGGCTTCGGGCGTGCCGTCCGCCACGATGACCTGGCCGGCGTGCTGGCTGTAGCCGATGCCCACCCCGCCGCCGTGGTGGAACGAGACCCAGGTCGCACCGCCGACGGCGTTGATGAGCGCGTTCAGGATCGGCCAGTCGGAGACCGCGTCCGTGCCGTCTTTCATGGCCTCGGTCTCGCGGTTCGGGCTGGCGACCGAGCCAGAGTCCAGGTGGTCGCGCCCGATCACGATGGGGGCTTTGAGAATGCCCTTGGCCACCATCTCGTTGAATTTCAGCCCGGCCTTGAGGCGCTCGCCGTAGCCCAGCCAGCAGATGCGCGCCGGCAGTCCCTGGAAGGGGACTTTTTCGCGCGCCATCTTCAGCCAGCGGCGCAGGTGGTCGTCCTGGGGAAAGAGTTCCAGGATGGCTGCGTCGGTCTTGTAGATGTCTTCCTTCTCGCCCGAAAGCGCCACCCAGCGGAACGGCCCCTTGCCCTCGCAGAACAATGGGCGGATGTAAGCCGGGACGAAGCCAGGGAACTCGAAGGCGTCCGTCACGCCGTAATCGTAGGCGCGCTGGCGCAGGTTGTTGCCGTAGTCGAACACCTCCGCGCCCCTGCGCTTGAATTCCAGCATGGCCTGGACGTGCTTCGCCATCGAAGCCATGGATTTCTTTTCGTATTCTTTCGGATTGGACTTGCGCAGCTCCTCGGCGGCGGCCACGCTCAGGCCTGTTGGCACGTACATCAGCACGTCGTGGGCCGGCGTCTGGTCGGTCACAACGTCGGGGGTGACGCCGCGCGCCGCCAGCTCGTAATACACGTCGGCCGCGTTGCCGATCAAACCAATGGACTTGGGTTTTTGCTGCCCTTTGGCTTCCTCGACCTGCGTCATGGCCTCTTCGAGCGTGTCCACCACCGTATCCACGTAACCGATCTCGAGGCGGCGTTTGGCGCGCGCCGGGTCCACTTCGACGATCAGGCCGACGCCCTCGTTCATGGTGATGGCCAGCGGCTGCGCGCCCCCCATCCCGCCCAGACCGGCGGTGAGAGCAAATTTACCTTTGAGAGAACCCCAGCCGCGCAGTTTGGCCAGCGCGCCGAAGGTCTCGTAAGTGCCTTGCAGGATGCCCTGCGTGCCAATGTAGATCCACGAACCGGCGGTCATCTGGCCGTACATGATGAGACCCTGGGCGGCCAGCTTGTCGAAGTGCTCCTGCGTGGCCCAGTGCGGGACGAGGTTGGAGTTGGCAATGAGCACGCGCGGGGCGTCGCGGTGCGTCTTGAAGATGGCTACCGGCTTGCCGGATTGCACCAACAGCGTCTCGTCATCTTCGAGATTCTTGAGCGACTCGAGGATGGCGTCGAAACACTCCCAGTTGCGCGCCGCCTGTCCGCGCCCGCCGTAGACGACCAAATCCTGCGGGCGCTCGGCCACTTCCGGGTCGAGGTTATTCTGGATCATGCGGTAGGGAGCTTCGGTCAGCCAGGATTTACAAGTGAGTTGCGTCCCGCGCGGGGCACGGACAGTACGAGGCATAGACATGTTGCTCCTTCGATCAGCTCGAATGCCCGTTCACCAACTGGTCGAATTTCGTATCCTTCAATCGCCTGACCAACGTCTCCTGCGCCTCACACCAGATGGGCTTCAACGGGCACTCATCAGCGAAGGCGCACATCCCTTTTTCGCCAACGCACTCATTGAGCAGGATCGGGCCGTCAATGGCTTCGACGACATCCAACAGGGTGATTTCCTTCGCCTCGCGCGCCAGCGAGACGCCGCCGCGCGCCCCGCGTGAGGTGTGCAGCAAGCCGGCGATCGAGAGCTGGGAGATGATCTTGGCCAGGAACGAGGGAGGGATACGTTGTTCGTGGGCAACATGGCTGGTCGCGGCGCGCTGGTTGGGGCCTAGACGAGCCAGGTACAGTACCGCGCGAACCGCATAATCTGCCTGACGGGTGATCTGCATGTTACCTTCCTCTCGGCTAATCAGGATAGAAATTATCTTCTTTATTGTATAATTCCCCCCGCTTTGGGGCAAGTGATGGAGGTCATGCCTCAAATATGACACTTTACTCCGATTTCTTATGAAAACAGATATAATCCCAGGCATGGATTTACAGCCAACGATCACGCAGGCGTTCAGGAGTCGCTTCGCTGCACCCCCTGCCTTCATCATCCGCGCCCCGGGGCGGGTGAACATCATCGGCGAGCATACCGACTACAATGACGGCTTCGTCCTGCCGATGGCGATTGACCGCGCCGTGTGGATCGCCCTGCGCCCGCGCCGCGACCGGCAGGTGATCGTCCACTCGCTCGATTTCGACGAAGCCGCAGAATTTTCTCTCGATAACCTGCACAAGGGGAAAGGATGGCCCGAATATATCAAAGGCGTGGCCTGGGCGTTTCAAGTCGAAGGCCACGGGCTGAAAGGTTGGGAGGGAGTGATGACCGGCGACGTTCCGATTGGGGCCGGACTCTCATCCTCCGCCGCGCTGGAGCTGGCCGCGGCGCGGGCCTTCGCCGCCGTTTCGGACCTGGAATGGGAACCCGTTAAAATGGCCCGCCTGGGCCTGAAGGCCGAAGTCGAGTGGGTGGGTTTGAACTGCGGCATCATGGATCAGATGATCTGCGCGGCAGCCCAGGCGGGTCACGCCCTCTTCCTGGACTGCCGCTCGCTCGACTTCGAACAAATCCCCCTGCCGGGCGGACTATCGGTCGCCGTATTGGATACCGCCACCCGCCGCGGCCTGGTGGATTCGGATTACAACGAGCGCCGCGCCCAGTGCGATGCCGCCGCGCGCTTCTTCGGTGTCCGCGCCCTGCGGGACGTGGACAGGCAGACCTTCGAGACGCGCGCCGGCCAGCTCGACCCGCTGACCCGCCGCCGCGCCCGGCACGTCATCCGCGAAAACGAGCGCGTGAGCCAGGCCGTCGCCGCCATGAGGCGTGGCGATATGGAGAGGCTTGGAGGCCTGCTGGATGCCAGCCACGCCAGCCTGCGTGACGATTTCGAGGTCTCCAGCCCGGCGCTGGACAGCATGGTGGAGATTGCCCGTCAGGCCGCGGGCTGTTTCGGGGTGCGCATGACCGGCGCGGGGTTCGGCGGCTGCGCCGTCGCCCTCGTCCGCGCCGAAAAGGTACAAGAGTTCAGCCTCCACGTGGCCCAGGAATATACGCGCCAGACCGGGCTGACGCCCAGTGTGTATATCTGCCAAGCCGCCGCCGGAGCAAGCCTGGTTCCTGCTTGACGCTTTAGAAAGGTTGTGCTAGTATCACACCATTGAGCTTATAGAAACATAGGCTCTCGAACGAGGAGGATGCTCATGTCTAAGAAGTTTATCTCGATCCTGGCAGTTGGCATGGTTCTGGCTTTATTCCTGGTTGCGTGCGAGCGATCTGCATCTCAAGCTCCGTTGCCCACGCCGACCGCAACTGGCAATCCGCCAGTGACCGACCCAATGCAGATGTTGCAAGCCCTGGCCACGCAGACAGCCCTGGCTGGGGCTGGGCTTCCGGTCAACAACACTCCCACGCCGGACCTGACCAGCTCGCCCACCGTAGAGGGTACGTTACCCAGCCCGACGCCCACCTCCCTGATCCCTCCCACGGGTGCTCCAGGGATCACAACCACACCAGCCACGCCGCTCGCCATCACGGTCACGCCCCCTATCCGGCCGCCGACCTATACGCTGCACGAGGGTGAATTCCCTTACTGCATCGCCCGTCGCTACAACATTGACCCAGACGTTTTGCTGTCGCTCAACGGCTTGAGCGGAGGACAGACGTTCAGCCCCGGCTTGGTGCTCACGATCCCGCAGACGGCCGCCGCCTTCCCCTCCCCGCGCGCCCTGATCCAACACCCGGCTACATATACCATCCAAGCGAACGACACCATCTACAGCATCGCCTGCAAATACGGGGATGTGGACCCGCTGGCCATCGCGGCGGTCAATGGCCTGACTGCGCCTTACACGCTGACTGCCGGCCAGTCCTTGAGCATCCCCTAATGGTAGCTTGTACTGCCAGCTACCATAAAAGCAAACGCCTCATCGTCACCCAGGCAGGAAGACCTCACAGGTCTTGAAGACCTGTGAGGTCTCAGTTTACTACTAGAGGTCATGACATGCCTTTCGAACTGATCAATTCCGAAATTGTCTATCCCGGCCGCGCTTTTACCATCCGCCGCGACCACTTACGCCTGCCAGACGGGCGCACGACCAAGTTCGACATCGTCGAGCATCATGGCTCGGTCGTCCTCATCCCGATTGATGATAAAGGCAACCTGCTCTTCGTCCGCCAGTACCGCCACGCGGCCAGCCAGTCCCTGCTCGAATTGCCGGCTGGCACCCTGGATGAAGGCGAAGCGCCAGAAGCCTGCGCCCGGCGCGAGGTGCGTGAAGAGACGGGCATGGCCGCCGACCAAATCCAGCTCATCGGCGGATTCTTCCTCGCCCCGGGTTACTCCACGGAATACATGCACGTTTATCTGGCCACGAGCCTGCGCCACGATCCGCTGCAGGCCGACGATGACGAATTCCTGCAAGTCGAAGCCTTTCCCCTGGCCGAGGCTTTGAAAATGGCCGAAAGCGGCGAAATCCCCGATTCCAAGTCGCTGGCAGCGCTGCTCCTGGCGCGCCCGCATCTGGAAAAGTACTTGAAATAATTCATCATGACATGTCGCAGTTTATTACATGTTTTAAATAACTATCGCAGGTCATGAGGGGGGTATAAACTTATAAGTTGGTTGAAAATAGCATAGGGCTTATTTTGCCCTGTGAAGCACACCCGATTAGAAGGAGCAAGCATGAAACGCAAGATTGTTACGATTGACGGCAACGAAGCCACCGCCTCCGTAGCGCACCGCATTAACGAGGTGATTGCCATCTACCCGATCACCCCCTCCTCCGCCATGGGCGAATTCGCGGACGAGTGGTCGGCCAAACACAGAAAAAACATCTGGGGCACAACGCCCCTCGTGATCGAGATGCAGTCCGAGGGCGGCGCGGCGGGCGCGGTGCATGGCGCGCTCCAAACCGGCGCGCTGACCACCACCTTCACCGCCTCGCAGGGACTCCTGCTGATGATCCCCAACATGTACAAGATCGCGGGCGAGCTCACCAGCACGGTCTTCCACGTGGCGGCGCGCTCCATCGCCGCGCATGCCCTTTCGATTTTCGGCGATCACCAGGATGTGATGGCTGTCCGCCAGACGGGCTGGGCATTGCTTTCGTCCGGGTCGGTGCAGGAGGCGCACGACTTCGCCCTCATCGCGCAGGCCGCCACCCTCAAGGCGCGCGTCCCCTTCCTGCATTTCTTCGACGGATTCCGCACCTCCCACGAAGTGACCAAGATCGAAGAACTGACCGACGACGACCTGCGCGCCATGCTGGACGAGGAGTTGATTCGCGCGCACCGGGCGCGGGGACTCACCCCGGAGAAACCCGTCCTGCGCGGCTCCGCCCAGAATCCCGATGTCTACTTCCAGATGCGCGAGATCGTCAACCCGTTCTACGCCGCGACTCCCGCCATCCTCCAGGAAGCAATGGACAAGTTCGCCAAACTGGTCGGGCGGCAATATCACCTGTTCGATTATGTCGGCCATCCCGAAGCGGAACGCGTCGTCGTCATCATGGGGTCGGGCGGCGAGACCGCCGAGGAGACAGTGAAGCATTTGGCCGCGCAAGGCGAAAAGGTCGGCGTCATCCGCGTGCGGCTGTATCTTCCCTTCTCGATCGAACATTTCATTCAGGCATTGCCGAAGAGCGTAAAATCCATCGCTGTGCTGGACCGCACAAAAGAACCCGGCGCGTCGGGCGAGCCGCTGTACATGGACGTGGTAAATGCCCTCGTCGAAAGTCAAAGGTCGAATGTCAAAGTCATTGGCGGACGCTACGGATTGTCCTCCAAAGAATTTACACCCGCGATGGTCAAGGCCACGCTGGACGAATTGAAGAAATCTGCGCCAAAGACTCACTTCACCGTCGGCATCACAGACGACGTGTCGCACACCAGCCTCGAAGTGGACTCCTCGTTCTCCATCGAGTCGGACGAGACCATCCGCTGTGTGTTTTTCGGCCTCGGCTCGGACGGCACGGTCGGCGCGAACAAGAACTCCATCAAGATCATCGGCGAAGAGACCGAAAACTTTGCCCAGGGATATTTCCACTACGACTCCAAGAAATCCGGCACGGTCACTATTTCACACCTGCGCTTCGGGCCGAAGCCTATCCGCGCCCCGTACCTGATCGAGTTGAACCAGGCCAATTTCGTGGCCTGTCACCAGTTCTCCTTCCTCGAGCGCGTGGACATGCTCAAGTACGCCAAACCGGGCGGCGTGTTCCTGCTCAACAGTTTGTACGACCCGGACGAGGTCTGGGATAAACTGCCGCGCGAAGTCCAGCAGGACATCCTCGCCAAGAAACTCAAATTCTACGTCATCAACGGCTACGAAGTGGCCGAAAAGACCGGCATGGGCGGGCGCATGAACACCATTATGCAGACCGCCTTCTTCGCCATCAGCGGCGTCCTGCCGCGCGAGCAGGCGATTGAAGAGATCAAGCATAGCATCCAGAAAACCTATGGCAAGCGCGGCGAAGCCGTCGTCAAGCAAAACTTCGAGGCGGTGGACGCGACCCTCGGCGAGTTGCACGAGGTCAAGGTCCCAGCCGCGGTAACGTCGAAGGTGACGCGCCGGCTCCCCGTCCCGCGTGAGGCGCCGGACTTCGTCCAGAAGGTGATCGCGCCCATCATTGATTTCAAAGGCGACAATATCCCCGTGTCCGCCTTCCCGATTGACGGCACCTTCCCGCTCGGCACCACGCAATGGGAAAAGCGCAACCTGGCGCTGGAAATCCCCGTGTGGGAACCCGACCTGTGCATCCAGTGCGGCAAGTGCGTGTTCGTCTGCCCGCACGCCGTCATCCGCCACAAAGTCTATGATGAAAAACTGCTGGCTGACGCGCCGCAGAGTTTCAAACACCTGCCGTCGAAATTCAAGGAATTTTCACAGGGCATGGCCTACACCGTGCAGGTCGCGCCCGAGGACTGCACGGGCTGTACGTTGTGCGTGGGTGTCTGTCCCGTGAAGGACAAAACGCAGGTGGGACGCAAGGCCATCAACATGGCGCCCCAGCCCGCCCTGCGGCAACAGGAAGCGGACAACTGGAAATTCTTTATATCGCTCCCGGACCCGGATCGGAAACTGATCAACCCGGGCACGATCAAAAATTCGCAACTCCTGCGCCCGCTCTTTGAGTTCAGCGGCGCCTGCGCAGGATGCGGCGAGACGCCCTACGTGAAACTGGTGTCGCAACTCTTTGGCGACCATGCGATTGTCGCGAACGCCACGGGTTGTTCCTCCATCTACGGCGGCAACCTGCCGACCACGCCCTGGGCGGTCAACGCCGAGGGACGCGGCCCGGCTTGGGCGAACTCGCTGTTCGAAGACAACGCTGAATTCGGCCTGGGTATGCGGCTGACGCTCGACAAACAAAACGAATACGCGCGTGAACTCCTGACCGTATTCGCGGCGGAACTCGGACAGACTCTCGTGGACGGACTGCTCAACGCGGATCAATCTTCCGCGACGGGCATCGCCGAACAGCGCGAGCGCGTCGAAAACCTAAAAACAAAATTGCAAAAGAATAAAGACGCGCGCGCCAAAGACCTCATCTCGGTGGCGGACAGCCTCGTCAAGAAATCCGTCTGGATCATCGGCGGCGACGGCTGGGCTTACGACATCGGCTACGGCGGCCTCGACCACGTGCTCGCCAGCGGGCGGGACGTCAACGTGCTGGTGCTCGATACGGAAGTCT
>Ga0210047_1001013_pt1 | contig 10542 bp, 7 predicted proteins | sample CryGeyCG2014_300_3_FD_185453 | JGI IMG/M metagenome (GOLD analysis project Ga0210047, IMG submission 185453) | Groundwater microbial communities from aquifer - Crystal Geyser CG01_land_8/20/14_3.00 (SPAdes) (version 2) | ecosystem: Environmental > Aquatic > Deep subsurface > Groundwater | place...
GCTAATGAAGCAATACAACATACCACTAACGAATATTCTGAGGCATAGAGATGTTGTATCTGATATCACTCATACCACAAACTCAACAGAGTGTCCCGGTAAAAACTTCCCTTATGTTCATCTGCTTGACGCTTTGAGAGACGGTGAACCATTCTTCGATATCGGCGAGGATTATCCTTACGTCAATGAGGTGAAAACTCTCAAGCAACTCGGCATCATCAAAGGCGATGGCAAAGGATATTTGAAACCTCATGACTTTATCACAAGGGAAGAGGCAATGATTATTGCGTATAGGATTTTGAAATTATTGCAAAATTGAGTATAATACTCTTGTAAAGATTTTCTTCATTTTTTATCCTCTCTCCTGCCTTTTGGTGGGAGAGTTTTTTATTTAAACGCCAGAGAATTAAAAGGGATATACTCAATCCTTTATCTTTTTTAATCATCTAATTTGAATTTTCACAGAGGTTTGTTTGAAGAGACAATTCGCTCAAGGAGCTTTCCCCTCATTCGCTCTTAAAGGTTTTAGGAAAATCTATAAAAATTGAATTTGAACCGCATAAGAATAATCAACATTTCTTCATTCAACATCACTTTAGAGTGAAGTAACCTTTAACTCTTCTCAAAAATTTTGTAGTTATTTTAAAGGAATAGAAGTAATCGATGGTGAGAAAGATAAGAGAAAGGAGCCATACGATGAAAAATGGAATTAAAAGAAAAGAAGGAATTAATACAATAAGAGGAAGGTGAATCAGGGTTACAAAGCATATTATTGTGATTGGCAGACCATAAAAAATAATCATAAGTAAAGTTCCTATAAATGGCACCTCCCCAGGCATTGGCAGACCACGAAAAGATAAAAAGAGTAAAAGCTGTCTCCATAAATACCCCCCGAAAAGGTGAAACTGTTCAATGGGCGAAAGAGAATTAGGCATACTTCTAAACTTCGATATAAAATCTTTTGCGTAAGGTTCGATAATTTCTTTTTCTTTACATCCTGTATCAGCGTTTCCCAAGGATAAAACTAAATCATAACCTTTTCCAGATTCTCTCACGTTACAATAAGGAGAATCAGGATCTATGGACGCATATGGACGAAAAAATCCATCGATATGGGCTTCAGGATGTGCATTATCAGATATCATAAAAGAAAGGTGAATATCATTAGCAAAAAGGTAAAAGAAAGTTGAAGGGGTGATTTCTATCCACATCTGCCTTTTTTCTCCACCAACTTCACCAATAGTCGTTTCGTTAATAGTACGAAGTACAGAGAGCCCCCTATGTGCTTTAAATCGAAAAAGCTGAAACACAAATGAAGAAGAAAGTAAGCTCAGGATAAGGAAAGCTAAGATTAACCTTTTCATAAATCTTGATTTAATCATATTAAACCTCCACTTTAATTATAATCACTGGAGGGAAGTTTATCTTCCCTCCGTTTCCTATTTACTGATTGTATGGTGAAAAGTCTATAAATGTTGGATTTGAGAAGCAATAGGAGAAGGCTCCAGACTGAGAATTATAGAATGTAACTTGAACTCTCACATAGGTATCGTGAGATACATAAATGCTGTAGTCCTTATTTACTATGGTCTGATTGTTAACGCGATCTGTAACTACAGTGCCATCAGAAGTGACAATTTTTATATCTGCATAACCAGTAGATATATTTGCTATGCATTGAGCATAAACATTTACTGTAATATAACCTGCGGAAGATTTTTGCATATAGTAACCAGGCAAATAAGTTCCTCCTGTAGTTATTTTATGAACAAGAAGTGAACCGTCGGATGAGGCAGTTGCCCTTCCTCTTTCTAAGGCATTATAGACTCCTGGTCTATCAGTGCCCGGAGGAAAACTTGAGCCTGTATAGATATAAGTCATATTGGTGCCTAAAGTAAGTGGTAGATGTGCATCGCTGTTTGAGAGACCAACACAAAAACGGTGATTAGGGTCTTTCATAGTGTTCGCGATATGGCTTCTTAAATAATAGTCCCAATCTGCCAATTGAGAATCATTCACTACATATCCATGACTAATCAATTCAATGCCCCTAAAGCTTGGAGAAGTAGCAGGTTGCGGATAAGTATACCAATCTGTCCACGGAAAAGAAGAGTTATATGGATGAGCAATAATCCCAAAACCACCTGCAGCATACACATTATTAATGAGTGTCTGTTTATTTCCATAACTTGAAACATAAGAGTTATTCTTATATGACAAGAGATGGCTTCCTCCTGTTCCTTCTATAGTAGCTAATTCTTCCCCAGGACATACGGTAATATATGGGTAAATATTTTGTGCAGTGTTACAATCGGTATTATAGCTAGACCATTCGTTCCATTCTAATCTTGGTTGAGAAGTGTGCTGACTATCTCCTGCATGATCTGTGATGATAATCCATTTCAAGTTTTTATTATATGCATCATTTCTCCTGGAAGTTATTGATTGAAAATATGCATCACTCCATGCTGTATGCATATGACCATCTCCAGGATACCAGCCCCACTGAGAAGGGAGAGAATTAAGGTAGAAAAGAGTTGTTGTTTGAGAAATGGTGTATGTTGAACCATCTGAATTTGAAATAACCATATCAATATTTATGGGAATAAAATCAACTGGCTCAATGTCTTTATCCAGATCCTTTAAATGAATTGTGAAATAAAAGATCTTTGAATGCGAGAGAATCTTCTCTGTTTCTTCTGTTTCTGTATAATGGTCTTTGTTCATAAGAAGTAACCATGCAGCTTCGATATTTCCCGTTCTTTCTTCACCCTTTTCCATCGTTTTTGCTTTATCAAGAAATTCCTTTGCTTTTACTACACTCTTTTCCTCTGGCAGAACAATTCCAATTTTATCCCTTATCTCGTTATTTCCCAAACCTTTTAATAAAGAGGGATTGAGAGTTTCTTCTAAGTCCTTCTCCAAGATTTTAGTTCCATCTGAAAGAGCGAATGTAATGTTTTGGACTTTTATCTCTTTGTCTCCTTTGTTTATAAGCATAAGTGGAACTGTGAAATTGTCTGCAGGATACCTTGAAAATGCACTCACAGGGATCTCATAAAAGATTTCCTCTATTTCACTCTTTGCACTACCAAACCCTGAGATGGGAACTAACACCAAAACTAATAAAATTGCTAAAATCTTCTTCATTTTTATCCTCCTATCATTTTTAATCTTTTGTAATCTGTTATCTTCTCAGCAGATTATATTTTTATTTCCTTTTCCAAACTACAAAATTTAATCTTCTGTAATCTACACTCTTCTCAGTAGATTACTTTCTTTTCCTCGTAATTTTATAATTTTCACCTCCTATCTCAACCTTGAGGAACTATTCCCTCTTGCACAACCATCGCCTCCTTTCAAAGGGTTAAATTTATTCCTCTTCTATACTTCTTTGTAACCTGTGCTCTTTTTCAGCAGGTTACAATAGCTTAATCGTTTTTTTTTTGCAAGAGGTTTTTTAAATCTTCTGTAATCTGCGTTCCTCTCAGTAAATTTATTTCCCCTCTATATAGAATCCGCTGAGAAGAATTGCGGATTACAAAGGATTAAAGACTCCCAAACTCCAAAAAAGTTCCATATTTTTAAGAGAATTTTTAGACTTTATTTATATAAATTCCTTTCGCGTGCTTTTAATAATGGGTTAATCAATTGTTTTTAGTCATGACGGTTTTGCAAATTTTCAATACTCCCTAAAAATTTTTCTCCTCATATATAAGAGCTATGATTTTTAAAATTTGTACAAATTTTAAAGTGGATTTCTAAAAATTTTTTCTGATTTAAGTTTTAGGATTCCCCATTCTTAAAAGAAGGTTTAAATTTATAAGTGAGTTTTCGATTAAATAGTTTTTGAATGCGGGAATATGTATTATACAATCTGAGGGAGGTAAATGCCTCCCTCGTTATTCCTCAGAAAATTTATGGAAAGTTAGTAAGAAGTTTTAATCTCCATTTTTATGCGGAAATCGAATGAATTTTCCGAAGACGAAAAAGCCTTTAATATAGGATTCTCCGTTAACATTATAAAGTTTGCTAATATCTTTTACTAATTTATCAGTTTCTACTCTTGAGAGTTCTTTGCCATCTTTACTCCGCACTACAATGAACTGTGGTTTAAGAGAATCCCATTCAAGGATTTGAGCAATCTCTTTTGCTTTAGTATCGTATGCTACCCAGAGTTGCTTATACCTTTCCGGTGGAAGTCCCTCTTCATTTACTCCATATGCCACACTACCATTAAGAATAAGAAAATTCTTGTATTCATCAAGTGGCATGTCTTCTTGACAATAAACAGGCGCATTGTAAAAAGACAGAGATTTAAATATATTCTGCGGATTGAATGTCTCACAGGTAAAGTCGTCTGGATTTATAACACCAATATAACCACCACACAGAGGAATATAGAAATCATTTCCAATAATTGATACCTCCGATTGGTTCATAAATGGAATGCATCCTTTAAGGCCAATTACTTCACTCCACTCATATGTGCCTTTCTCCAGATTTACTGTGCAGATAAGAAAATGTCCCATCCCTACGCTATCATAATAGAGAAGAAGTTGTTTGACCTCTTTTGAATTCTTCTCATAAAGACAAGCCTCTCCTGTATCGACCCCTCCATGAAATATGTCATTATGGAGGGAGATTTTAACGTTTTTTTCAATTATCTTATTATTGTCATCATCAAACACTCGATAGGTAAAATCGCTATATTTATTAGTCGGAGAGTAGATATCTCCAGTATTCTTCATTTGTACCTGGAGGTTCTTTGAATAAGACATGAAGTCATAAGCTTCAACGATTTTACCAGAAGCGAATTTAGCGGGAACTCGTGGGTCGTCAAACATTTTTAATTTGAAGTAAGATGGAATATTTTTAGGTTTATGAACATTATTTGAAAGATAAATGTAACTTTCCCCATCCCATGATAAAGGAGGGCCAAAAAGGTGAACTGATCCATCCCAATCTAAAATTTTAGGGTTGCCAGTCCTGCCTGGTGGAGCTGTAACAATGTATAAAACTTTGTTTGTCATTATAATTTTTCCACTTCCTATATCCCAATAATTTAGATATGCCTCTACATAATTTGCCTTTTGATTAACTGAAAAAGTTATAAAAGGGATAGAGTTTTCAGAGGGTACGTCTATCTTATTATTGCACCCTGAAATAGATACAAGCAAAATAGGCAAAATTAAAAACAAAATAATTGTCTTTTTTGTCATTATGGTGCAAATCTCCAACAACTAACTTTATAAAGATATTTGCTTGATGAATCGTAATATTGTCCTCTCACATCATTTGTGTGTGCCGCAAAATAGTTGTAATAGACTCCATAATAACCGTAGGAGTAATCATCCATGGCAACATGGTACCGCTCAAATTTTCCGTATTTGTTATAACGCCAAAATACTGCTATATCTCCAATATCTAAGTTATTGTATAAGCATGAAGTCCAGTCATGTCTTGTATCTTTCATATAGTCTGTAAGGTCGGGAACAAAAGACCAATACCACTTACCACCTACCGATCTCTTTCTATTTGAGGGATTCCAATTGCTATCTGTTTGCATCCCTCCATAATACATTGCCTGGGAAACGTAGTCAGCACAATTATAACACGCTAACTGCTCGTAGTGTGTCTTACCATTTACTGTTACGGGCAATAAAGGATACTGTAAATTATTCCAGTAACTCATGTCTGTAAAAGAAGAGTCTTCCTCCACATATTTATTTTGCGTTGGATCCCAGACCCAACAAGTTATGACTTTATTAGAAGAAGCTTCACTCGTATGCAAGTCAGCATAATACCGAGCATTAATTCGGTTGTAAAGATTTTGATAAACACTATTAGGAGAAATTAGATTTGCAGAAGTATTTAACGAATACAATTTCTCAATCAAATCTTTGATTTCACTGTAGCCTCTTCTTTCCTCTTCCTCGTAAGAAGCGAATATAGAAGGAACAAATGAGTTGTTTGCATCTTCCCAATTTAGCTCACCCTTGGCAGAAACATCATAGAAAATCTTTACACTGTTTTTATCGATTGTTCCTTCAGAGGTAATACCACATACGACCTTAAAAGTCCCATTCTCTTCATGCAATTTGCCAACTATACTCTTCAAGGAATCAGTCCTCTCTTTAATTGCTAATCCTACTGTTTTAATTTGACCAGGAGTAAGTTTTGTTCTATTTTCATTTAGATATCTTTGTATCCCTTTTAATAAAGGAGATTGCGATACTTCTTCTAATGTTGTTTTTGGAATCATTGCTGCCTTTACATAAAAAACTGCCTCAGCCTTCCCATCTTCAATTTTTACAGGTTGAATATCCTCTGCCAGAGAAACATTGACGGTTATGTTTTTAAAACCAGTTGAGCGAACTCCACAGTACCAATCCCTTAAAATATTTGAAAGTTCTGTGACAACCAAATCCTGTTTCACTTCTTCCTGCCCACTTGTATGCACAATCTTTAAAGTGGAAAAAATGCAAACTAAAACAATAAAAACAGTCAAAAACATTCTAAACTTCGTATTCATTTTATCCTCCTTGTTTAAATTTTACTTATCTTTTACAAACCTCAAAACCCTTTTCGTTAAATTTTGTTTTTAATATTTTTCTACATTTTTCCCTTATCTCCTCCTTTACCCCCGGAGCCTTGCCCTCGTTTGAAACTCATCACCTCTCTTTTCGAGGGAGATTTTGCTCCCGCTTCTACGTATATTTTTAATTCTTTGTAATCTGCGCTTTTTATAAGCAGATTCTACTCTCTCTTGTCAATACCTCTTTAAGAGATTTTTGGTTTTAGTGAAATCCATTTTTCACTTTAGCAAAAATTCTTTTCCTCATATATAAGACTCTCAAACTCCAAAAAAGTTCCATAAATTTAAGAGAATTTTTGCAACTTCTTCATAAAATCATTTCCTCACAATATAACGTTTGAGAGCGAAAAAAGTTCGGTGTGGAAGCTTTAATTTTGTTTTGGCAATATCAACTTTATTACATTACCTCTAAGGCATAGAAAAACTCAGCTTTCACAGGCTATTAATAGATTTATGAGAAGCAACCCAAGCAAAAAATCTCTAAGGAGGGAGATATCTCCCTCCTATTTTGTCTTTGTAACCCTTCAAGGGCTTAGTTGTTTGAACGTTTATGAAGTAATCCTTTTACCTTTTCTCCAATGCGTTTTAGAATTCTGTGTGGCGTAACGATGTAAAATATGCTGAAGGCAACCCAGAGCCAGAAAAAAGGAATTGATAAAGATGGAGGAATGACAACCTGAATAAAAAGGTACGGAATAGAAAATAAGACTGTAAGAAACAACATAGGCATTTGTCCAATGATAGTGTCTATTTGATCTGTTGATAGATGCCGAAGTTCAGTTGTTATAAATGTCGGCATTGTTTTTATTTGTAGAGCAATAGATTTTAGATAGGGGACCCTTTTTGTATTTTGAAAACTTTCAATGATTTTATAATCATCAGGGGTCAAGACATAATAAAATACGATTGCAGAATTTGATCTGAAGAATGGTTTTCCGCTCGGATGCGATGGACAGTTCTCCAAATTAAGATACCAAAAATCGACCCAACAGCCTTCCCGTTTTCCGTTATCGAAATAAATTGGGTCAGTATAAGGTGTTTTATACATGTAGGAAGGACATCTTAATCTACCAAAGTGATCTGATGCCTGGAGAGAGGTTCTAAACATAAACCATGAAAGGCTGTCAACATCAAACGAAAAGGATCTACAGCTCCCTCCTGCAGAATCGAGTGCATTCAAGAAGAACATTCCATTATTTCCCTTAAAATATGAATAGTTAAAGAGATACAAGGAAGAGAATATTAAACTCAACAGAAGAAACCATTTGATTATCTTTATAATTTTTCTATCCATCTTTGCTAAGGCAAATTCACATATACAGGATTTACAAAACAGTAACTGTATTCTATATGGTCTCCAACAATTCCATTAAATGTTACCTCAACTCTGTAGTAACAATCGGCAGTTGCAGTAAAAGTGTAGCTCCTTGAAACACTTAAGCCAGAGAAACTGTCCGTAAGAACTGCAGTGCCGTTTTTAATTATTCTTATAGTTCCTCCTGGTGAATAGTAATCTCCCCTTGCACATTCTGCATTCACTGTTATAGATATATTATTTGTTCCAGGGTTAACGTTAACAATGCTTCCGGGTACATAATTATTTAAGCTAAATACTGCTAATGATCCGTCAGAAGAGGCAGACACTCTTCCTGCTTTAAGGTTGTTATATACAGTAGACCTATTTGTTCCAGGTGGTGATGAGCTCCCTGTATAGATATAGTTCATACCTAAATTGAGCGATTTTTATCACTCTAAAAAAGTTTAGTACTTTTTTGAAAAAATTGGAAGTTTTTTGAGTATATTTTTTCTGTTTTTGTACTTTGTAATGCTTAAAGTGATTTTAATCCCTTGTAACCTGCATTGTTCTCAGCGGGTTTACTGTGCATAACAGTATGATAACTTAAGTATTTTTGACATGTTTTATGCATTCTAAGCATAGTTACTCTGTCCCTTTATTCAAGGGGATCGAAGGTCGGAGAATTGATTGTATCTGTTTCTATATAATGAGCGGTGGGTTATTGCATCTTTCCCACAGTAATGGGATGTTCAACCTCTCATAGACATACTGAGAGACTTTGAGGATAATCCTTCTCCCTGTATGAATAATCTTTCTCCCTGTATGAATAATCTTTCCTGCAAAGTCAATGAGTATCCTTCTAAATGTAGCAGGATAGCTCTTTCCATCAATAATACCTTTTGCTACATCTCGTTTAAATGATTCATAGAGAAAGAACGATAAGACTATCGAATAGGAACCTGCTGAAAGAACTGCAGGTTACAGAGAATACTATAAATAAGTACCTTGAAAAAGAAGCATAAAATGGTAAGATGACCTCCAAATAGAAGTAAATAAAAATTAAACGAAGGAGGTCATCAAGATGAATTATAACAAAAAAATGGAAGAGATGAAAGGAGTAAAAGTATTTGCAGGAGTAGATGTTGGGAAAGAGAAACATTTTATGAGCTTAATTGGAGAAGATGGATTGGTAAAAAACACAGGAATTTGTATTTCTAACAGTCTCGAAGGCTTTGAAAAGATGGTTGGAATGCTAAAGAGTACAGGGACAGAAAAAGAAGTGGTCGTAGGAATGGAACCGACAGGCCATTACTGGAAAGCCCTGGGGTACTATTTAAAAGAAAAAGGTTACATGATTTACCTTGTTAACCCATATCATGTAAAACTCTCCAAGGAGATGAGGGATAATTCACAGAGGAAAACAGACAAAAAAGACAGCGAATTAATAGCACATTTAGTAAGAGAAGGCAAATTCTTGAATAGTAGATTACTGGATGGTAACTACGAAGAATTGAGGCGGTTAACTACGGCAAGAGAGAGAATGGTCCAGGAAATAGTCCGCTGCAGGATAAGACTAATTTCCATCCTTGATGAATACCTGCCTGAATATGAAAGATGCTTCTGCAAGATAACAGCAAAAACAAGTTTAAAGTTATTGAATAAATACGGCATAAAAGGTTTAAGAGAAAAGTCCGTTGCATTGGAGGTGGTAAAAGATATAGTTCTGTTCAGCAGGCATAAGATACCAAAGGAACGTGCTTTAGAGATTTTAGGTAAACTTGAGAACACCATAGGGTTAAAAGAAGGGTTAACAGGAGCAGAAATTGAGCTTAAAATCTGGTTAGAAGAACTTGAAGGGTATCTGAATAAACTGAGTAATATAGAAAAAGAGATCAAAAAAGTACTTGATAGTACTGAGGAAGCAAAATATCTACTGAGCATAAAAGGAGTGGGCTACATAACGGCAGCAATTGTCTTAGGCCAAACGGGTAGTTTCCGAAGCTTCAACAATGCAAAACAGCTTGAGAAATTTGCAGGGCTTGATCTCGTTGAGCGCTCTTCCGGTAAAAGAGTGGGAGGAAAGAGGATAAGCAAGAGAGGAAGAAAACTGTTAAGGCATGGATTGTACAGAGTCGCAATTGTTGCAATTGCAAGGTGCAAAGAATTCAAAGCACTCTATGAATACAAGGTAAATATACTCAAGAAGAATAAAATGATTGCTGTAACAGACATAACAGTTAAAATGCTCAGGATAATGTTTGCTGTAGTTAAAAACAAAACTATGTATGATGGCAATCTTGTATTAAAAGCCATAGCTTATTCTTAGAGGTAGATGGATATTTGTTTACTCCATAGAGGCCATTAGGGACCTCGTTACAAAGAAATGAATACCTCTGCCTCTAAGACATTGAATGAAGTATTGTAGGAGCCACAAGGGACTCCGTAAGATTTGATAGGGTAAATGCTTAGAAATATAAATCTGCTAAAAAAAGGCAGATTAAAAAATAGCAAAAAAGCAGAGGTCATCTACCAAAAAGAAGGTACTTGACAGAAATACTATATTAAGATAGGAGTAAGAATGCTCTCATGGGAAGAAATCTTTTGAAAGGGAGTTCCTCTGTGCCAAACTCTTTTAATGCCCTGTTCA
>Ga0210047_1001015_pt1 | contig 10535 bp, 7 predicted proteins | sample CryGeyCG2014_300_3_FD_185453 | JGI IMG/M metagenome (GOLD analysis project Ga0210047, IMG submission 185453) | Groundwater microbial communities from aquifer - Crystal Geyser CG01_land_8/20/14_3.00 (SPAdes) (version 2) | ecosystem: Environmental > Aquatic > Deep subsurface > Groundwater | place...
GCGTGATGGCCCTGCCGACCGACACCCGGTTCCACGTGCTGGCGCCCGTGGTGCGCGGGCAGAAGGGCGAGTACAGGGACCTGTTCGAGGACCTGTCCCGACAGGGGTACATGCGGGCGCGGGTCGATGGCGAGATCGTCACGCTGACCACCGACCTCCGCTTGGACCGCCAGCGGAAGCACGACATCGAGATCGTCACCGACCGGCTGGTGGCGAAGCCGGACATCCGGCCGCGGTTGGCGGAGGCAGTCGACAACGCGTTGGCGCTGGGCGAGGGGCTGGTCATCGTCAGCGTCGCGGCAAGCGGCGAGGACCGCGCCACACTGCGCAGGCACAATCGGACCGACCCGACTGATCCAACCGATCCGACAGACCCCAGCGACACCGACCTCCTCCTCAGCACCCAGTACGCCTGCGCCGACTGCGGACTCAGCTTCGCCGAACCGACGCCGGCCATGTTCTCCTTCAACACGCCCCAGGGGATGTGCCCCGGCTGCCAGGGATTAGGCACCAAGTACGAGATCGACCCAGAGCGCCTGGTTGAAGACCCCAATCGCCCCCTCGGCGAGTACCCTCTCCGCCTGATGCGGCGCTCGCACTGGTTGGAGCACTACTACGAAGGGGTGGGCGACGCCTTCGGCTTCACCTTGAAGACCCGCTGGCGAGACCTCACCGAGCAGCAGCAACACGCCTTGCTGCACGGCTGTGGCGATGAGCGTTTGGAGTTCCACTTCAAGAACCGCCACGGGCAATGGCGATTCAGTCACCATGACCGGTGGGGCGGCATCCTCCCCGACATCATGGACCGGTACGCCCGGGCACGGTCGGCGCACCTCAAAGCGAAGATCGAGGCGCTGATGACCATCCATACCTGCCCGGAGTGCCACGGCGACCGCCTCCGCCCCGAAGCCCGAGCAGTGCGCCTCTCGAATCGCACTCTTGCGCAAGTGTGCGATTCGACCGTGCGTGAGGCTGCGGAGTTCTTCCGCGAGCTGCGGCTGGACGGGGCGCAAGCGGCCATCGCCGAAGACTGCCTGAAGGAGATCCGCGCCCGGCTCGACTTCCTGCTCAACGTCGGGTTGCACTACCTGACGCTGAACCGCCCGGCGCCGAGCCTGTCCGGCGGCGAGGCGCAGCGGATCAGGCTGGCCAGCCAGATTGGGTGCGGGCTGGTCGGCGTGCTGTACATCCTCGACGAGCCAAGCATCGGGCTGCATCCGCGCGACAATAACCAACTGCTGAAGACGCTGCGCGACCTGCGCGACCTGGGCAACACCGTGATCGTGGTCGAGCACGACGAGGACACCATGCGGGCCGCCGACACCATCGTGGACTTCGGTCCCGGTCCCGGCGTGAAGGGCGGCGAGATCGTCGTCAAGGGGACGCTCGACCAGGTGGCGCGGCGACGACGGTCGATCACCGGGAAGTACCTGACAGGCAAACTCGCAGTTCCCCTCCCGCCGCAGCGCCGACCGCAGAACAGCCATTGGCTTACGGTCCGCGGCGCGCGCCACAACAACCTGAAGAACCTCGACGTGCGCTTTCCGTTGGGCATCTTCACCTGCGTGACGGGCGTCTCCGGGTCGGGCAAGAGCTCGCTGCTGTCCGACATCGTGCGTGAGGCGCTGGCGCGCGACCTCAACGGCGCCGAGACCGTCCCCGGCGAGCACGACGGCCTGGACGGACTAGAACACCTGGACAAGGTGGTCGACATCGACCAGAGCCCCATCGGTCGGACGTCGCGAACCCGTCGACCTACGTCAAGGTGCTCGACCCCATCCGGGCTCTGTTCGCCAAGCTGCCCGAATCGCGCCGGCGCGGCTACAAGCCCGGTCGGTTCAGCTTCAACGTCGCCGGCGGCCGCTGCGAGGCGTGCGAGGGCAACGGCGCCAACCGGCTGGAGATGGACTTCCTGGCCGACCTGTGGGTCACCTGTCCCGTATGCGAAGGAAGGCGGTTCAACAACGAGACGCTGGAGGTCGAGTACAAAGGCGCCAGCATCGCCCAGGTGCTTGACATGGACGTCGCGCAGGCGCTGGAACACTTCGGCAACCAGCCGAAGATCCGCGCGATGCTTCAGACGCTTCACGACGTGGGCATGGACTATGTCAAACTGGGCCAGCCCTCCCCTACCCTTTCCGGCGGCGAAGCCCAGCGCATCAAACTGGCCCGCGAGCTGGTCAAGCACAGCACAGGCCGCACGTTCTACATCCTCGACGAACCGACAACGGGTCTCCACTTCGACGACATCAGGAAGCTGCTCAACGTCCTGCACAGCTTCGTGGAGCAGGGCAACACGGTGGTCGTGATTGAGCACAACACCGAGGTCATCAAGACGGCCGATCACGTGATTGACCTCGGCCCGGAAGGCGGCGAGGAAGGTGGGTACCTCGTCGCCGAGGGGACGCCGGAGGAGATCGCGGCGCGCGAGGACTCCGCCACGGGTCAGGTCCTGCGGGAGGTACTGAGCGCCAGTGCCCGTTCAGCGCCGGCCCGAGGAGTCGGACAGGCCAGACACACCCGACGCCGTGAACGCCCCAAGCCCCTGAAGCACCTCTCCGTCCGGGGCGCTCGCCAGCACAACCTGAAGAACCTTGACGTAGACATCCCGCGCGAGCAATTCGTCGTGTTCTCGGGCGTCAGCGGGTCGGGCAAGTCATCGCTGGCGCTGGACACCCTCTACGCTGAGGGGCAGCGCCGCTATGTCGAGTCGCTGTCGGCATACGCGCGCCAGTTCCTCAGCCAGATGCCCAAGCCCAAGGTCGAGAAGGTCACCGGACTCTCCCCCGCCATCGCCATCGATCAGAAGGCGGCTGCAAAGAACCCGCGCTCGACGGTCGGCACAGTCACTGAGATCCACGACTACCTTCGCGTGCTGTTCGCACAACTGGGCGTTCCCTTCTGCCCTGCGTGTGGGGGCGCGGTCGGCAGCCTGACAGCGTCACAAGTCATCGAGGGCGTGCTGGATTTGCCGAAGGGCGCGCGGGCGCATCTCCTGGCACCGGTCGAGCCGCGCGACAACGAGTCCTATCCGGACTTCTTCGCCCGACTCCACCGCGAGGGCTTCCGCCGCCTCCGCGTCGATGGCGCAATCTACGAGCTACCCGACACGCCGAGCATCGATCGGCGGCGCCACCACGATGTCGAGGTGCTTCTCGACCGACTTGTCCTCGACCCCGCCGCCCGCGACCGGATCGCGGACTCGGTGGAGCAAGGACTGTCACTGGGCGGCGGGTCGGTGTGTGTGCAGTTGGTCGGCAGGGCGTCAGACGGGTCAGACCAAGGGAGCTCCCAGGACCTCTGGTACAACCAACTCCACTCCTGCCAAGAGTGCGGCGAAGCCTATGAGAAGCTGACGCCACACAACTTCTCCTACAACAGCCCGTTGGGTTGGTGCGAGACGTGCGAGGGCCTCGGCACCCAGCGGGGGATGGACCCCTCGCGGGTGATCACGCACGAGCGCCGTTCCCTGCGCGAGGGCGCCATCGGGCTCTGGGGGCCGTTAGGCGACGAGGCATTCGCCCGACTCATCGAGGCAGTCGGCCAGAAGCACGGGTTCGACCTCGATACGCCGGTGCAGCGGTTCACGCCGGAAGCACGCACCGCACTGCTGTACGGAGGAGACAGCGAGTCGCTGTCGCTGCCCAACGGACTGCGGTTCCGCTATCGCGGCATCTTCCCGACGGTCGAGTGGGCGTCGCGACTCGGGTGGGGGTTCCGCTGGCGACTGGGGTACTTGATGGCGGACGTGCCGTGCCCCGCTTGCGGTGGCAGTCGGCTGCGACCGGACGCAGCAGCCGTTCGGTTCCAGGGGAAGACGATGCAGGAGATCGCCGGACTGCCGCTGAGTCAGACCATGGACCTGTTCGACCGGTTGGACCTATCAGATCGGGAGGAGCAGATCGCCGGCGACGTGCTGCGGGAGGTTCGGCACCGGCTGCAGTTCCTCGTCGAGGTGGGCTTGGAGTACCTCACGCTCGGCCGCCCGGCGCCGACGCTCTCCGGTGGCGAGACGCAGCGCATTCGGTTGGCCAGTCAGGTCGGTAGCGGACTGACCGGCGTGCTGTATGTCCTCGACGAACCGACCATCGGCCTGCACCAGCGCGACAACGCCCGGCTGCTGAAAGCGCTCGGCAACCTCCGCGACTTGGGCAACAGCCTGATCGTGGTCGAGCACGACCGCGGCACGCTGGAGTCGGCGGACACCATCGTGGACTTCGGCCCCGGCGGCGGACCCAACGGCGGGCAGGTCGTGGCCCAGGGGACAGCCCAGCAGCTCTCCGCGAAGCGCCGGTCGCTCACCGGCAAGTACCTGTCCGGCAAGTTGTCGATCCCCGTGCCAACCAACCGCCGCCAGCCCGGCGACCAGTGGGTCGAAGTGGTCGGTGCGCGTCTCAACAACCTGCAAGACGTGACGGCGCGGTTCCCGTGCGGGCTGTTCACATGTGTAGCGGGCGTGTCAGGATCGGGGAAGACGTCGCTGCTGAACGACACGCTCTTCCCCTACCTCGCCCGCGAACTGCACCGCGCCAACGCGACACCCGGGCCGTGCGACGAGATTCGCGGGCTGCAGTTCGTCGACAAGGTCATCAACATCGACCAACAGCCTATCGGCTGGTCCCCGCGGTCGGACCCGGTCACCTACGTCGGCGCATTCGACCCAATCCGGCGGCTCTTCACCGAACTGCCCGAGGCGAAGCTTCGAGGCTACAGCCCGAACCGGTTCAGCTTCAACCGCCCCGGCGGCCGGTGCGACGCCTGCCACGGGCTGGGGCACAAGCGCATCGAGATGCAGTTCCTGGCCGACGTGTGGGTCAAGTGCGAGGTCTGCGACGGCGCGCGCTACAACGCCGAGACGTTGGACGTGAAGTTCCACGGCAAGTCTATCGGCGATGTGCTCACGCTGACGGTGGACGAAGCCGTCGACCTGTTCCGCAACCTTCCGCAGATCCGGCGCATCCTGCAAACGCTGTCCGACGTGGGCCTGGGCTACCTTCAGTTGGGGCAGTCGGCGCCGACGCTTTCCGGCGGCGAAGCCCAGCGGGTGAAGCTGGCGCGGCAGTTGGCGCGGCCGCAGACCGGCAGGACGATCTACTTCCTCGATGAGCCCACCACCGGTCTGCACCTGGCCGACGTGCAGAAGCTGCTGGACGTCCTGCATCGCCTGGTGGACGCGGGCAACACCGTGATCGTGATCGAGCACAACCTGGAGGTCATCAAGACCGCCGACTGGGTGATCGACCTGGGACCGGACGCAGGCGAGGCCGGAGGGCGCATCGTGGCTGAGGGTCCGCCGGAGGTGGTGGCTGGGGTCGGTTGGCTGGATAGGAGGAATGGGAAGGAGGGGAGGGATGGGACCCATGCCTCCCATCCTTCTTATACGTCCCATACAGCTCCCCTCCTCCGACGCGAACTGGAACGCAGCCCCCACGCCGAACGCCGCCCCCACGACCCCGCCGCCGCCGACCGCGCGGCCGCCCAGGGAACCACGGAGTTGTCGGTCCATGAAGTCGGCAAGCAGTTCAAGCGCCCGTGGGAGACCGATGGCCGCAAGTGGCACACCCGCGACCGCAAGACCGCCCGCGGCGAAGAGCCCCACTGGGAAGGCGAAGCGCTTGGTTGGCTGGTCGACACCCTCCGGCAGGTGGGCGACTTCGATGAACCTAACTGGAATGACCAACGCCGCGTCAGTCTCGCCGGCAAGGGCGCGGGCGTTCAGTTCTTCCTGGCCGCCACCCGGGACAAGTGCTGGTTCACCTGCTCCTTCCGTACCGCCAAGGACGAGTTCAGCGGCCGGAAGCTGCTGAGCGATCTGAAGCTCAAGCCGTGGAACGAACGCCCCGACGTGCCCGCCTACGGGCGGCAGCCGCGGGTGAAGGTGCGCAAGACCAAGAGCCGCTACGACCAAGTCGTCCTCCTGCTCCACGACCGCGCCGAGGTAGACACGCCAGCCTTCCGCAGTTTCTTGGCGCGCGCCGCGAAGAGCTACGCAAAGATGATCACGAAGGAAGCGGAGAAGAGGAAGCGGAGGAAGTAGTGGAACGCTGGCCGCTTGACGCCCATGATCCCACGACCCGGCTACTTTGAGTTCTCCTTCCCGCTGCACCACCTCTCCCCGCGGAGCAAGCTCGAGAGGCTCCTGCAGGACGAGCAGTACCGGCTGCCAGATGACCGCTCGCTCGAGGGCGAGCAGCCCTTCGCGACCATGGCTGCTGCCTGGAACGAGCGCGGTCTGCATTTCGCCGTTGGTGTGGCCGGACGGAAGCGCCCGGTGCAAGTAGACGCCGAACGCTTCTGGCGGCTGGACTGCCTGGAGGTCTGGATCGACACCCGCGGCGACCGAACCGTTCGGCAAGCAACGCGCTTCTGCCACCAGTTCTACTGCCTGCCCATCACGAGCCAGCGCAGCCGCAAGCCCAAGGCTGCCCAGGTCAACATGCGGCGGGCGAGAGAGAACTCGCCGCTGTGCGACCCGAAGGTGCTGCGGGCCAGCTCGGAGATCCGCGAAGATGGGTACACGCTGCTGCTGACCATTCCCGCGGAAGCCCTGACTGGGTACGACCCCGTCGAGTCACCGAACCTCGGGCTGGCCTATCATCTGAACGACGCTGACTTCGGCGGGCAGGCGTTCCCGGCGGGCAAGGCCGTGCCCGTCGAAAGCAACCCCAGTCTGTGGGCGGCTGCCGAACTGGTCCACTGAGTCCCTCAGGCGATCCGGAGAGAGACATGACCACCGAACCCGAACTCGTTGCCAAAGCCAAAGCCCACCTCAAGTCCGCCTACAACGAGGACACCGTCTCGCTGCTCGTGACCGACAACGGCGTCGAGAACGGCAGTGGCGCGCTCACTGTCGAGTGCACCGTCAAGGCGGGGCGGTTCACGTCAGATTGGCGCAAGACGTTCCGGTTCGAAGCGGGCCGCATCGTCGGCATGGGCTACCTGCCGCGACTGAAGGTGCTCCGGAAGTGGCACCGACGGAAGGCACGAGAGCCGCAGTCGTGAGAGGCGAGCGTGCGACACAGGGGGAAGGGATGCCAGGCGAGCCGTCGAACTCCGCAGGGGAAGTAACAGTCGTTCTGGATTCCCCGTGAGGAGACCACAAGCATGGCACTGAAAGCAGGAGTCATCGGCCTGCGAATGGGCCGGTCCCACGTCGCCGGGTACGTGCAGAACCCAAACACGGAGGTCACGGTCGTCTGCGACATCGACGAGGCGCAGGCCCGGCGCGTGGCTGACGAGTACGGTGTACCAGAGGTCGTCGCCGACTACCGCGAGCTGCTGGAGCAGGAGCTGGACCTGGTATCCGTGGCTACTCCCGACCAGCTCCATGCGGAGCACTGCCTGGCCGCCCTCGAGGCAGGGGCCCACGTCCTCTGCGAGAAGCCGATGGCGCAGACCGTCGAGGAGTGCGAGCAGATGGTTGCCGCGGCCGACGCGTCGGGCAAGCAGTTCATGATCGGCCAAGTCTGCCGGTTCGCCCCCGGGTTCGCGCTGACCAAGAAGCTCATCGATGACGGCATGATCGGCAAGCTGTTCCTGGTGGAGAGCGAGTACGCCCACGACTACACCCACGTCAAAGGGGTCGGTGGCTGGCGGGTGGACCCGGTACGCCTCCGCGAGCCGTTCGTCGGCGGCGCGTGCCACGCAGTGGACCTGCTGCGCTGGATTGCCGGAAATGTCGCCGAGTGCCACGCCTTCGCCAACCGCTTCGTGCTGACCGACTGGCCCGTGAACGACTGCACTGTGGCCAACTACCGCTTCGAGTCGGGCGTTGTCGGCCAGGTCATGTGCTCCATCGGCGGCAAGCGCCCCTACACGATGCGGTCATGCTTCTACGGCGACTCCGGGACGATCATCAGCGACAACACCTCGCCGACGATCCAGGTCTACTCGACCAAGTACCCGACCACGCTGCAGTTCTCCACCATGCCGGTGAACCTGGCCTCGCACAACGTTGCCAGCGAGATCGCGCAACTGGTAGACGCCATCCTGAACGACAAGCCCGTGCCCACCGATGTCCGCGAAGGCGCCCGCACGGTTGCCACCTGCAGAGCCGCCGTCGAGTCGGCCGCCACCGGCCAGCCGGTCCAGGTGAAGAACGACTTCTGAGCGCCGCAATTCCTCGCAGAGACGTCTCTCTGCGAGCGAACAGAAGGGAGCCTACCATGATCGGGATTGACCTGTCCGGCAAGACCGCCCTCGTCACGGGAGCGAGCCAGGGACTTGGCGAGCAAACCGCGCGAACGCTGCACCGAGCGGGGGCGAGCGTGATCGTCAACTACTTCCCCACGGAGGACAACGTCCACGGTCAACGGGCCGAAGCCCTCGTCGAGGACCTGGGCGAGCGCATCGCCGCCGTCGGCGCCGACGTGTGTAACGCGAGGCAAGTTGCCGCCATGTTCGAGGCCGCGACGGAGTGGTTCGGTGCCGTCGACGTCGTCGTCAATAATGCCGGCATCCTGCGGGATCGCACCGTCAAGAAGATGGCTGAGGACGAGTGGCAGGCGGTGATCGACACCAACCTCACCGGCGTGTTCCATGTCTGCCAGGCTGCGGCGGAGCGACTGGCGGACGGTGGGCGGATCGTCAACATGGCGTCGATCTCGGCGGCGATCGGTTTCTTCGGGCAGGCCAACTACGTCGCGGCCAAGTCCGGAGTGGTCGGCCTGACGAAGGTGCTCAGCCGCGAGCTGGCTCGCCGGGGCATCACGGTCAATGCAGTTGCGCCTGGCGTGGTGCTCACGGAGATGGGCAAGTCCATCCCCGAAGAGGTGCGGGCGGAGATGCTGAAGCAGATCCCGTTGGAGCGGTTCGGCGAACCAAGCGACATCTCCAACGCGATTCTCTTCCTCTGCAGCGACCTCGCCGCCTACATCACCGGCCAGACGATCCACGTCAACGGCGGGTGGTGGGGATGACCTGCCCGCGCGACGCGAAGCTGTGCGCGGCGGAGCAGGCCGTCGGTCTGATTCGGAACGGTGACACGCTTGCCTGTGGCGGGTTCGTCGGGATCGCGCACCCGGAGGCGCTGACCGCGGCCTTGGAGCGGCGGTTCCTCGCGGACGGACTGCCGCGCGACCTGACCCTCACCTATGCCGCCGGGCAAGGGGACGGGAAGACCCGAGGGCTCAACCACCTCGCGCACGCGGGGCTGTTGCGTCGCGTCATCGGCGGTCACTGGGGGCTGGCGCCGGGCTTGGGCAAGCTGGCCATTGAGGGAACCATCGAGGCCTACAACTTCCCGCAAGGGGTCATGTGTCAGCTCTTCCGCGACATTGCCGCGGGCCGCCCGGGCTGTATCACTCACGTAGGACTTGGCACGTTCATCGACCCGGAGGGCGGCGGTGGTCGCCTCAACGACCGGACTCCAGCGGGTCTCGTCGAACGGGTCGACTTAGGCGGCCGCACCTGGCTCTGGTACAAGTCGTTTCCCCTCCAGATCGGGCTGATCCGCGCGACCGCCGCCGACCCGTTCGGCAACTTGGTCATGGACGAGGAAGCGATTTGCGGCGAGGTGCTCGCCATCGCCCAAGCGGTCCGCAACAGCGGCGGCACCGTGCTCGCCCAGGTGAAGCGACTGCTGGACGACCCGGCCCCTCCTCATCGGGTGCGCGTGCCGGGGGTGCTGGTGGACCGGATCGTCGTGGCCGAGCCGCATGAGCACGAGCAGACCTTCGCCGAGGCGTACAACCCGACCTACTTCGAGCCGGCACCCGCCTCCGTCGGAGCGCCGCCAGCCCCGATGCCGCTGGACGAGCGCCGGATTATCGCAGCCCGCGCTTGTGAGGAGTTGCCGCAAGGCGCCCTCGCGAATCTGGGCATCGGCATGCCGGAAGGCATCGCCCGGATCGCCGCCGAGCGCGGGCTTCTGCAGCAGATCACGCTGACCGTAGAGAGCGGCCCCCTCGGCGGAATGCCCGCCGCCGGGCTGAGTTTCGGCGCGGCGGTGCATCCGCACGCCATCGTCGACCAGCCGGCTCAGTTCGACTTCTACGACGGCGGCGGACTCGACTTTGCTGCGTTGGGCGCAGCGCAGATCGACACCGAGGGGAACGTCAACGTCTCCAAGTTTGGTAGCCGCGTGGCAGGCGTCGGCGGCTTCGTCAACATCACGCAGAACGCGAAGCGACTGGTCTTCTGCGGCACGTTCACCGCCAGCGGCCTGGAAGTCGCCGTCGAGGACGGGAAGCTGCGGATCGTCCGGGAAGGGCGCGTCCTCAAGTTCGTGGAGCGCGTCGAGCAGATCTCGTTCAGCGCCCGGAGAGCGACCGAGCTTGGTCAACCCGTGTTGTACATCACCGAACGGGCTGTCTTCCGCCTGCTGCCCGAGGGACTCGAGCTGATCGAGGTCGCCCCGGGCGTAGAGGTGCAGCGACAGGTGCTCGACCTGATGGAGTTCGCGCCAATCCGACGCAACGTCACCACGATGCCCGCCCATGTCTTCGCAGGGCCGGTGGAGTAGGCGGCCTCCCGGCCGTTGCCGACCAGCCGCCCCCGCACCCACAATGGAGAATGACTGATGAGTCGAGTCTGCC
>Ga0210047_1001018_pt1 | contig 10533 bp, 7 predicted proteins | sample CryGeyCG2014_300_3_FD_185453 | JGI IMG/M metagenome (GOLD analysis project Ga0210047, IMG submission 185453) | Groundwater microbial communities from aquifer - Crystal Geyser CG01_land_8/20/14_3.00 (SPAdes) (version 2) | ecosystem: Environmental > Aquatic > Deep subsurface > Groundwater | place...
CTTTGTTTAAATCGTACCATGTAGTATGGAAACATGTTACAGGGCAGGAATACTATAACGTCGCGGACGGTTTAAATCGTACTATGTAGTATGGAAACCCTTTTGGGCGGGCGTCATATCCCGCCATTGTGAGGGTTTAAATCGTACTATGTAGTATGGAAACTTACCTTGGGATTTTTCGCAACAAATCGTGCAAGTGGTTTAAATCGTACTATGTAGTATGGAAACTGAAATGCATATCTATGTTGTCAAAATTCCGTAGTTTAAATCGTACTATGTAGTATGGAAACCCATAACGAAGCCCAGCACTTCCCTTTTGTTGATATTGTTTAAATCGTACTATGTAGTATGGAAACTTTGCGTTTACATCAAACTCGAAGAAACAAATTTGTTTAAATCGTACTATGTAGTATGGAAACTTTAGTGAGAATGTTATCCCCCTTCTTGCTGTCGGCGTTTAAATCGTACTATGTAGTATGGAAACCTTTGTAATCACAACCTCTAATGCATCCTTCAATGAGTTTAAATCGTACTATGTAGTATGGAAACTTTTATTTCCTCGGAAACTTGATAGAGGAAATGTTTGTTTAAATCGTACTATGTAGTATGGAAACTAGCTTTAACTATGACAGAGTATGTGCATAGTTCTCGGTTTAAATCGTACTATGTAGTATGGAAACCATAACAACTTCCTGAAATAGGTGTTTCATAATAGGTTTAAATCGTACTATGTAGTATGGAAACCCGATGCAATCTGGTGTGCGAACAATAGAAAAAATAGTTTAAATCGTACTATGTAGTATGGAAACACAAATTAAATTTCCAGGTCATATCAGCAAAAGTTTGTTTAAATCGTACTATGTAGTATGGAAACTAATATCACTGCAGATTTCAAGCACAGCTTTTGATTGTTTAAATCGTACTATGTAGTATGGAAACATATTACCGCTTCTTGTTCCTCTGGCGAGAGTGTGGGTTTAAATCGTACTATGTAGTATGGAAACGCACTTGCACGATTTGTTGCGAAAAATCCCAAGGTAAGTTTAAATCGTACTATGTAGTATGGAAACCAAAACTGAAGTAATGGCCGACGCTCGTGCAAGAAAAAGTTTAAATCGTACTATGTAGTATGGAAACTTTTTTGAATTTCAAAATCACATAGTTTTTTTTCTTCGTTTAAATCGTACTATGTAGTATGGAAACTCGCACCTGCTACCATTCATGACGTGCCTGAAATACGGTTTAAATCGTACTATGTAGTATGGAAACTTTGTGCTTTTTTTCGTGCCGCTGCGCGGGTTATCCGTTTAAATCGTACTATGTAGTATGGAAACTCGGAAGTGATGCCGGTGCTTGCTTTACCGCTCGCGCGTTTAAATCGTACTATGTAGTATGGAAACTATCTTTTCCTTCGTCTTAAAAACGGCCAGTTTTTGAGTTTAAATCGTACTATGTAGTATGGAAACATTAATTTTCTATATTGCTCTGTTAGAATTGCCATGGTTTAAATCGTACTATGTAGTATGGAAACTGTCATTATCGTTGCACAAAAAATTACATTCTTCAAGTTTAAATCGTACTATGTAGTATGGAAACTAAATCGTGGGTCTTTTGAAATTTCTGTAAGTTTTAAGTTTAAATCGTACTATGTAGTATGGAAACCATACGAATTCGGAAAAGGTGATGACAAAATAAAAGAGTTTAAATCGTACTATGTAGTATGGAAACTTGTGATGATATGGGTATTAAATTTTATTGTTTTTAGTTTAAATCGTACTATGTAGTATGGAAACCCCATATGGAAAATGAGAAGGAGCGGAAGAGCCATTTTGTTTAAATCGTACTATGTAGTATGGAAACCGAGAGACGCACCTACATGTGCGGCTACTGATGTGTTGTTTAAATCGTACTATGTAGTATGGAAACAACTCTTCGCCTCGGCTTCCTTTATGTAGGTCATAAGTTTAAATCGTACTATGTAGTATGGAAACCAAAATAAGGTAAAAAACTTTAATAGCAAGAAAGAAGTTTAAATCGTACTATGTAGTATGGAAACATATGTTTCCTTGAAATATACTTTTGCCGTTACTTTCGTTTAAATCGTACTATGTAGTATGGAAACTTTGTAATAGCTACGGAATAGTCATTAACTCTCTTAGTTTAAATCGTACTATGTAGTATGGAAACTTGTCGTAGCGATTGGGATTATCCTACCCATATTTGCAAGTTTAAATCGTACTATGTAGTATGGAAACCCTCGTATCTCTTAGCGTCGAGTTCTTTCCATCGTTGGTTTAAATCGTACTATGTAGTATGGAAACCTCACTTTCTGAAAACACACTTCCCCAGACGAATCTAAGTTTAAATCGTACTATGTAGTATGGAAACAAAAATAAGGTAAAAAACTTTGCCAATAAGAAAGAATGTTTAAATCGTACTATGTAGTATGGAAACTGAGCAGGACAACGAAGAGTGGAGGAGAGCGAAAGCGTTTAAATCGTACTATGTAGTATGGAAACGATAATAAGGTGTATATGCTGATGAAAACACCCGTCAGTTTAAATCGTACTATGTAGTATGGAAACTTTTTTGTGCTGCCGCTTTTCGTATTGCTGCTTTTTTGTTTAAATCGTACTATGTAGTATGGAAACTTGCTATTGCGCCCGCTATTATTACGTTTTTATTCATGTTTAAATCGTACTATGTAGTATGGAAACTAAGTAAATCAGATATTTTAGTACTTTGTGAGTGATGTTTAAATCGTACTATGTAGTATGGAAACCATGATCATACCCACAACATCCATTTTTTGTTATTCGGTTTAAATCGTACTATGTAGTATGGAAACTTGCACCAAATTTCCAAAAAATATAGTGTGGTGTTTGTTTAAATCGTACTATGTAGTATGGAAACATAGATTTATCCTCCACGATATTCTTCGGTATAATAGTTTAAATCGTACTATGTAGTATGGAAACTTTTCTTTTTTACACATCTTCGGAAAAATTGAACAAGTTTAAATCGTACTATGTAGTATGGAAACTCTACCGGGAAAACTTCTATCCCATCGTCCTTAAAAGTTTAAATCGTACTATGTAGTATGGAAACATGATAGAGAAGTCAGACGATATAGACCGGATGAATTGTTTAAATCGTACTATGTAGTATGGAAACCCTATTTCCCATGCCCCATATTCTCTTTTTTCGTAGTGTTTAAATCGTACTATGTAGTATGGAAACCACACTTGCAGGATATGCTGTATTTAGGTACTACGAGTTTAAATCGTACTATGTAGTATGGAAACGGCGTTGTCCCTCAAAAAAAAAATCAAAAATGAACAGTTTAAATCGTACTATGTAGTATGGAAACACGCTCGCTCCTATGTTTTTCATTGTGTTTTTTATTGTTTAAATCGTACTATGTAGTATGGAAACAAGTTTTGAGATTGGTACTGCCGCCTTCGCTTGCGAGTTTAAATCGTACTATGTAGTATGGAAACCTAGTAGTGAAAAAACTCCCAAGATTTCCATTTTCCGTGTTTAAATCGTACTATGTAGTATGGAAACTACAGCGCAAGCGATGTGGCAGGCGAAGACCTGAAAGTTTAAATCGTACTATGTAGTATGGAAACTACAAACAAAGACGAATGTTGCTAATAGATTGAAAAAAGTTTAAATCGTACTATGTAGTATGGAAACTTTATATTTATAAAATATATATAATAACTGATAAAGAGTTTAAATCGTACTATGTAGTATGGAAACCATTTACTGGGTAAGAGGTTCCACCATCCCAAGCCCGTTTAAATCGTACTATGTAGTATGGAAACTAATTGACATTGATGCTGTTGGGGAAAGATATGAAAGGTTTAAATCGTACTATGTAGTATGGAAACGTATTGAACCGTTATTTTTTTCCCGAGCCTCAACTTAGTTTAAATCGTACTATGTAGTATGGAAACTCGGATTTTGTAGAGAAGGCAATAAAATACTTGGCAGTTTAAATCGTACTATGTAGTATGGAAACTCACGCATTGCTTCATATTCTTTGTTTTTTTCCTCATGTTTAAATTGTACTATGTAGTATGGAAACTATCTCTTTCATCTGCTTTTCGTCTCTCTTCCTGTCGTTTAAATCGTACTATGTAGTATGGAAACCATAGAGGTCATATTTTTGGTACGCACCAAGGTTGGGTTTAAATCGTACTATGTAGTATGGAAACTTCTGAATAAGGATAACTGCTCACTTCCCGAAAACAGTTTAAATCGTACTATGTAGTATGGAAACTCGTTGAAAAAGATGATTGCACAAGGGGAAAAAATAATGTTTAAATCGTACTATGTAGTATGGAAACGTATTCTTTTTTTGGCGGTCATATGCGGTTTCAGCTTGTTTAAATCGTACTATGTAGTATGGAAACCTGGGCGGCTCACTCCTTTGTATTTTCCATCTATGGGTTTAAATCGTACTATGTAGTATGGAAACTTCGTGTTAAGGATAACTACGCACCGTTTGAAAATACGTTTAAATCGTACTATGTAGTATGGAAACATATACCTGCTTGCAGGTTATTTCCTCAAAAACAAGTTTAAATCGTACTATGTAGTATGGAAACATAACCTCATAGTAACATCGTAGTAACATCGTAGTAACGTTTAAATCGTACTATGTAGTATGGAAACCAAAGAGTTTCCCACTTTTCCTGACCTTCACCAGGTTGTTTAAATCGTACTATGTAGTATGGAAACTTCGTGAACATTCCCAAAGCACAAAGGTATCTGATTTGTTTAAATCGTACTATGTAGTATGGAAACTATTCTCGGATATTTTGGCTGCCACGGCGTGTCATTTTGTTTAAATCGTACTATGTAGTATGGAAACGCTGTAGGAATAGGCACAGCACTTGCACGATTTGTTGGTTTAAATCGTACTATGTAGTATGGAAACATAAAATGGTATACAGAAAAGCAAAACAAAAGGTTCGGTTTAAATCGTACTATGTAGTATGGAAACTATATTGTTGTGGTTTAGGTGGGTCTTGAATTACACGTTTAAATCGTACTATGTAGTATGGAAACTGCTTTTCATTATATCTTATTTATTTAATTTTTATCGTTTAAATCGTACTATGTAGTATGGAAACCATCATCTCCTTCTTCTCCTTCCTCTTCTCCTTCTTGTTTAAATCGTACTATGTAGTATGGAAACATAAGAGTATCTCCAACTTTTTTGGTTCTAAGCTCGTTTAAATCGTACTATGTAGTATGGAAACCTTATGAGGTTACAACGGCGAACGACGGGCGATACCGTTTAAATCGTACTATGTAGTATGGAAACGCTATGCACATTGAAGATATTGCAAACCTTGAAAAAGTTTAAATCGTACTATGTAGTATGGAAACTGAAAAACGCAGAAGCAATTGTGGATGCCTCTCTCGGTTTAAATCGTACTATGTAGTATGGAAACACACAAATATTGTGTCAAACATTATTCCTTATTTAGTGTTTAAATCGTACTATGTAGTATGGAAACCGACCCTGCTTCTCTCACTTTTTTCTTTTCATTTATGTTTAAATCGTACTATGTAGTATGGAAACTTAGTTACTGCTATCGCCATATTCACTTGTAATTTTGTTTAAATCGTACTATGTAGTATGGAAACAATTTTATTATAACTATGTAGTATAGAAACTGCCAAGTTTAAATCGTACTATGTAGTATGGAAACCGTCATATATGTCATACACAACACACATACCCGCGGGTTTAAATCGTACTATGTAGTATGGAAACCTTCGTATTTCTCAGCGTCAATTTCTTTCCATCGTTTGTTTAAATCGTACTATGTAGTATGGAAACTAATATACTAATAACTTAATATATATTATAATAATAGTTTAAATCGTACTATGTAGTATGGAAACTACAGTCTGGATCGAAATTCACAGTCAAAAACACACGTTTAAATCGTACTATGTAGTATGGAAACGCCGTTGTAGTCCTTTGAGTTTCTGCTTTGCTGAAAAAGTTTAAATCGTACTATGTAGTATGGAAACTTTCATCCACATCCTGACGGGTCAAAGGTGTGAGAGTGTTTAAATCGTACTATGTAGTATGGAAACTTTTTTGAAGTCCTTTGAGTTTCTTTTTCGCCAATAAGTTTAAATCGTACTATGTAGTATGGAAACGTACCAGCCAATATTTTTACAGACCGCAGTGTTTGAAGTTTAAATCGTACTATGTAGTATGGAAACTTGTGTATGAGCAGGTGGAAGTTTCGGCACGCCGTTGGTTTAAATCGTACTATGTAGTATGGAAACTGGCAAATGACGGGCGTTTTCATCAACACATCCACCTGTTTAAATCGTACTATGTAGTATGGAAACCTGTTTTTTGTTCTGGCGTAGGAACTGCACCCACGCTGTTTAAATCGTACTATGTAGTATGGAAACTGCTCTCCTTCTCGTATTATTTTTTCTATGTTATTATGTTTAAATCGTACTATGTAGTATGGAAACGGATTAGGGATAGCAACGAGAAATCCACTAATTACAGGTTTAAATCGTACTATGTAGTATGGAAACCACACCACCTCGGCTTTTTGACCTTCGTCCGAGCACGTTTAAATCGTACTATGTAGTATGGAAACTATTTTTTTTTATTATTCGCTTAAAGAAACAAATAAAGTTTAAATCGTACTATGTAGTATGGAAACTTACACATCGCTTCATATTCTTTGTTTTTTTCTTCATGTTTAAATCGTACTATGTAGTATGGAAACGAAAAAACATCATAACTGATGACGAAAAAAAAGAAAGTTTAAATCGTACTATGTAGTATGGAAACCCTACAGCACCTTATCCAAAATCACATTGGACACCAAGTTTAAATCGTACTATGTAGTATGGAAACTCCGTCGCAGAAAAAATACAGGCGATAGTGGCTTATAGTTTAAATCGTACTATGTAGTATGGAAACACTGTCGACCCGCCAGTATTGGAAGACATAAACGATGTTTAAATCGTACTATGTAGTATGGAAACCATATAAGACCCCAGACATTGCGCCAATCAAAAAAGTTTAAATCGTACTATGTAGTATGGAAACTATCTGTGTGCGGATAAAATATATTTCGATACAAGTCAGTTTAAATCGTACTATGTAGTATGGAAACTATTTTTTTTCATCACCCGCTTAAAAAAACAGATGAAAGTTTAAATCGTACTATGTAGTATGGAAACGGAACAGAAATGTGAATATTTTTTCTTATGTGATGAAGTTTAAATCGTACTATGTAGTATGGAAACTACAGGCGGGAATGGAACGATATTATGCCCGAAAGAGTTTAAATCGTACTATGTAGTATGGAAACAACAAAGAGAATACATAGAATTATGTCCTATTCGTGGTTTAAATCGTACTATGTAGTATGGAAACTATCTTGCCGTGGTTCAGGCAGGTATTGGATTCCTCGTTTAAATCGTACTATGTAGTATGGAAACCTGGACGACTCACTCCCTTGGGTTTTCCATCTATAGAGTTTAAATCGTACTATGTAGTATGGAAACAAAAATTTTCTTTTGGACACTTGAATATATTGCTCAGGTTTAAATCGTACTATGTAGTATGGAAACTGTTTTCCATCATATTTGTTTTTATTTTATTTTTATGTTTAAATCGTACTATGTAGTATGGAAACCAATGAAATATGCTACGCTAAAAACAATCATAAGCGTTTAAATCGTACTATGTAGTATGGAAACTAAAAAAAATTGACAAGGGAAATCTTATTAGAATAGTTTAAATCGTACTATGTAGTATGGAAACCAATACGTCCGATGACATCACAAGAGTTATCAATACGGTTTAAATCGTACTATGTAGTATGGAAACTTATTTTTTGAAAAGATGAAAATAATTGTTAACAAGGTTTAAATCGTACTATGTAGTATGGAAACTCGAAGCTATATCCTCCGCTATCCAATCTCTCGGAGGTTTAAATCGTACTATGTAGTATGGAAACCAAATATCCGAAAGTGAAATATAATAAAACCATCTTGTTTAAATCGTACTATGTAGTATGGAAACGTTTCTTGTTCTGATGTTCCTTCGGCCGCTGCTTTTGTTTAAATCGTACTATGTAGTATGGAAACCGAAAACCATAGGACTGGGCACCCCGTATGTAATTGTGTTTAAATCGTACTATGTAGTATGGAAACTTGGCAGGAAAATGAGATGGTGTTCTACCGCAAAATAGTTTAAATCGTACTATGTAGTATGGAAACTCATAAATATTTTTAGTTTTTTTTGGTTATCTTTTTTGTTTAAATCGTACTATGTAGTATGGAAACTTACTTCACCCCTTAGGTTTTCACGCCATATTCCCTGTTTAAATCGTACTATGTAGTATGGAAACCTTGAACGAGGCACCCGAGTATCAAATATCGGCGGTAGCGTTTAAATCGTACTATGTAGTATGGAAACCTCACTCCTCGAAAGCACGGTTTCTCCGACAAATATGTTTAAATCGTACTATGTAGTATGGAAACCTCACATCTCGAAAACACGCTTTCACCGACCAGTATAATGTTTAAATCGTACTATGTAGTATGGAAACTGTTTGCGGAGGGTCGTAAAGCAGAGCTGTGGACTGGTTTAAATCGTACTATGTAGTATGGAAACTCGGTTTTTGGACACAAATACAAAAAAAATCATAATCGTTTAAATCGTACTATGTAGTATGGAAACTTTTGACTGAAGTCAAAACCGCGTGTGATGAATTACTGTTTAAATCGTACTATGTAGTATGGAAACTGTATGCGTATCGAAGAACACGAAAATGTTGAACAGGTTTAAATCGTACTATGTAGTATGGAAACCATCATATAAATGTCGCACCGTACAATCTACAGCATGTTTAAATCGTACTATGTAGTATGGAAACCGTGATGCGTCTCGTGGTATTTTTTGTTCTTTTGAAGTTTAAATCGTACTATGTAGTATGGAAACTGGGGAAAAATCGACACATAACCCCGTGTCCTTTTGTGTTTAAATCGTACTATGTAGTATGGAAACCTTTTTCAGCGTGGCTTCCGCCTGCGGGATAGCTTCGGTTTAAATCGTACTATGTAGTATGGAAACAAAAAGTAACAAGTAATACTAACCTTTACATAAAAAGTTTAAATCGTACTATGTAGTATGGAAACACATATGTTTCCGCCACATCATAACGGGTCGACGGTGCGTTTAAATCGTACTATGTAGTATGGAAACTTCACTGTGGTGCCTGTATTCACTCCGAGAACCACAACGTTTAAATCGTACTATGTAGTATGGAAACTGGCTACAACATTTCTGACTACGACCCAGCTTCTCTGTTTAAATCGTACTATGTAGTATGGAAACTATTATATTATATTATATAATATATACCCTTGGGAGTTTAAATCGTACTATGTAGTATGGAAACTCCGTTGAAGTCCTCTGAGTTTCTGCTTTGCGGAAGAGTTTAAATCGTACTATGTAGTATGGAAACGGGCAAGGGGCATATTGCGTGGCTCTAATATTCTTCGTTTAAATCGTACTATGTAGTATGGAAACTCAGGAAAAAAAATAATTGATATTGAAAATATAAAAAAGTTTAAATCGTACTATGTAGTATGGAAACTACTATCCTTGAAATTCTTTTCCCATATTCCTTTTTGTTTAAATCGTACTATGTAGTATGGAAACCTCTAGCTGTTGAACCGGTAATTTTCAGTTTCTTGAGGTTTAAATCGTACTATGTAGTATGGAAACCTACATGTACATCCCTTATCATGAACGATTCACCTGTTTAAATCGTACTATGTAGTATGGAAACGTAATCTAATTTATATATATCTTTATATTAGATATAATGAGTTTAAATCGTACTATGTAGTATGGAAACTCGTTACCATCGCCAGTTTTTTCTCCCATTTTCCTATGTTTAAATCGTACTATGTAGTATGGAAACTTACAGAAAATGAAAATATCGGGCGAAGTATCGAGTGTTTAAATCGTACTATGTAGTATGGAAACTTGATTGCATTTGTATATACTTTTTCTCCCCGTGCGTGTTTAAATCGTACTATGTAGTATGGAAACTGGCTCTGCAGGATTTGACCGAAGATGGGCAGACGGTGTTTAAATCGTACTATGTAGTATGGAAACTGTTCTCCCTCCTTTTTTTATAAATTGAATAACAAACAGTTTAAATCGTACTATGTAGTATGGAAACTAAATGGACAACCCTTGGTAAATATTCAAAATATTCAGTTTAAATCGTACTATGTAGTATGGAAACTCGGAAGAGATTGAGGCGGACGAAGATAAAGAAAAAGTTTAAATCGTACTATGTAGTATGGAAACTATAACAAAATAGTTGTTTTATTTTCCATTTTATTGTTTAAATCGTACTATGTAGTATGGAAACATGCTTTTTGTCGGCGCGCTTCTTCTAACACTCTGGTTTAAATCGTACTATGTAGTATGGAAACTAAAAAGGACCG
>Ga0210047_1001035_pt1 | contig 10443 bp, 12 predicted proteins | sample CryGeyCG2014_300_3_FD_185453 | JGI IMG/M metagenome (GOLD analysis project Ga0210047, IMG submission 185453) | Groundwater microbial communities from aquifer - Crystal Geyser CG01_land_8/20/14_3.00 (SPAdes) (version 2) | ecosystem: Environmental > Aquatic > Deep subsurface > Groundwater | place...
ACCTTGGAGTACTGATGGTGGATGGCAGATGGCGTATGGCAGATAGCAGATGGCGTATGGCAGATAGCAGATGGCGGATAGCAGATAGCAGATGGCAGATAGCAGATAGCAGATCGGCTATTTGCTGAAGGAGGAAGGCTATGTCTTGGGAAAGAAGGACCATGGCCCGGTTCGAGGCCTATGTGCGCCGGGCAGAGGCGAAGGCAGCCCGAGTGAAGTCCCGGCAGCCCCCTCGAGAAACAGCCGACGAAAAAGACCTGCGCCTGGCTGAGCAACAACATCGGCTGGAGGAAGAGAAAAACAGGCTGGAGAAGGAATTGGAGGAGCTGGGAAGAACGAGCATCATCCGCAAGGCCGACCTCCAGCGTCAGACTGAATGGCATGAGTGCCAGATCGAGGCCGTGAAGCGACAGCGCCAGGAGAATAAAGGCTTCGCCACAACTTTGGAATACTGAGGAAACCGATGACCGACAACCCTGAAAAACAAGAACTACTCCTGCGAGTGGCCGAAGCCCCGCCCAAAGACGTGGGGCGCGGGCTGGTGCGGCTGGACCCCCAGGATTTGGAGCGGCTGGGGGTGGGCATTGGCGACGTGGTGGAAATCACCGGCAAACGCTCCACCGCAGCGCGCGCCATGCCTGCCTACGCTGCCCAGCGCGGCCTGGGCCTGATCCAGATGGACGGCATCCTGCGCGCCAATGCCCAGGCCGGCCTGGACGACCGGGTAACGATCCGCCGGGTGAGCGTGCAGCCGGCCCGCAACGTGACTCTGACCCCTGTGGAGAGCCTGCGCGCCTTCCCCGCGGTAGACCAGGCGCGCTACCTGGCGCGCTTGATGGATGGCATCCCGGTGATAGTCAACGACCAGGTGCGCGTTGATCTCTTCGGCACGCGCGCCCAGACTTTTCGCGTCGTCGAGACCACCCCAACTGGCCCCGTGCTGATCAGCCCGTCCACGGTCATCCGTCTGACTGGCGAGGGCGCCGAACGCGAACGGGGCGCCATCACCTATGAGGACATCGGCGGGCTGCACCGCGTGATCCGCCGCATCCGCGAGATGATCGAGCTGCCGCTGCGTTACCCGGAGATCTTCGAGAAGCTGGGCATCGAACCGCCCAAGGGAGTGCTGCTGCACGGGCCGCCCGGCTGCGGCAAGACCCTCATTGCCCGCGCCGTGGCTCATGAGACCAGCGCCCATTTCATCCACATCAACGGTCCGGAAATCGTTGATAAGTGGTATGGGGCCTCCGAGGCAAACCTGAGGAATTTCTTCGATGACGCCCGCCGTCATGCTCCCGCCATTATCTTCATTGACGAGATTGACGCCATCGCCCCCAAGCGGGAGGAAATGAGCGGCGAGAAGCAGGTGGAGCGCCGCATCGTCGCCCAGCTCCTGGCCCTGATGGACGGCCTGGAATCGCGCGGGAACGTGATAGTGATCGCCGCCACCAACATCCCCAACACCCTCGACCCGGCCCTGCGCCGTCCGGGCCGCTTTGATCGAGAGATCGTCATCGGCGTCCCGGACCGCGATGGCCGGCGTGAAATCATCGAAATCCACTCGCGTGGGATGCCTCTGGCAAAAGACGTGGACCTGGATCGGCTGGCAGCCATCACCCACGGTTTTGTGGGCGCCGATCTGGAGGCGCTCAACCGCGAAGCGGCCATGAGCGCCCTGCGCCGGCTGTTGCCCGACATTGACTTTGCCCAGGCGCGCATCCCCTACGAGCAGCTCATGACGCTGGAAGTCGCCTGGGCCGATTTCGAGGCCGCCCTGACCGAGGTGGAACCCTCTGCCATCCGTGAGGTCTTCACCGAGATACCCGATGTCGGCTGGGATGACGTGGGCGGCCTGGAAGAAGTCAAACGGCTGCTTACCGAGGCGGTGGAGTGGCCGCTGCTCCATGGCCCGCTCTTCGCGCAAGCCGGGGTGCGCCCGCCCAAGGGCATTCTACTGTACGGGCCCCCTGGCACCGGCAAAACCTTGCTGGCAAAAGCCCTGGCCAACCAGAGCCAGGCGAACTTCATCAGCGTCAAGGGGCCGCAGCTATTCAGCATGTGGGTCGGCGAATCGGAGCGCGGCGTGCGCGAGGTCTTCCGCAAAGCCCGCCAGGCAGCTCCCTGCATCGTATTCTTCGACGAGATCGAGGCGCTGGCCCCTCGTCGGGGTGGCGGCGACACCCAGGTCACCGAACGGGTGATCAGTCAACTGCTGACCGAGCTGGACGGGATCGAAGAGCTCAAGGGGGTGGTGGTGCTGGCCGCCACCAATCGCTTAGATATGGTGGACCCGGCCTTGCTGCGACCGGGGCGTTTCGATTTCCTGGTCGAGCTGCCCTTGCCCGACCGGGAGGCGCGCCTGGCCATCTTACGCGTCCACACGCGTGGCATGCCCCTGGCTGACGATCCTTCGATAAGCTCACCTGTGCCTGCGGCACTGGCGCAGGCAGGACAGGCTGTGAAACTGGAGACCCTGGCCGCCGAAACCGAGGGATGGGTCGGCGCCGACCTGGAGGGCCTCTGCCATCGGGCGGCGCTGCTGGCTATCCACGAATATCTGGAAGAGCATGGAGGCACGGGGACAGGGACGCAGGAGGGCGGGGAAGTTTCTCCCCTGCTCCCTGGCTCCCCTGCTCCCTTGCTAAGAATCACCGCACGACACTTCGAACAGGCATTGGCGAACAGACACAGGAAGGATTGAAGATGGTTACGCCGAACTCAACAGGAATTTATCTCTACGCCATTATCCCCGCCGGGGATGAAATCATTTTCGATGTGGGTGGGGCAGGCAGCGACAACGACAAGGTGTACACCATCCCGCACCGCGATCTCGCCGTGGTGGTCAGCGCCAGCCCACTGCCAGATTACCGCGGGTTGAAACGCAACCAGGCTGCTGTCTACCTGGTGACACATCAGCGCGTCGTGGAAGCAGTGATGCAGGATTTTTCTCTCTTACCGGTCAAGTTTGGCACCGTCCTGACTGACGAAGCGCAAGTGCGCCGCCTCCTGGCGCAGGGGGAAGCCCTCTTTCGATCTGCCCTGGAGAGATTCTCCGGTCAGGTGCAGATGGAGGTGGTGGTCCTCCGGAACCTCCAGCAGGTCTTTCAGGAGATCGGCCAGGAGGCTCAGATTGCCGACCTGAGAACTCAAATCGCTGGCCGCCCTCCCGAAGAGACGACGGCCGAGCGGATCGCCATCGGCCAGATGGTTCAGGCCTCCTTGGAGCAGCGCCGCACCGCTCTGCGAGACCGCCTGTTGCCATCGTTGCAGGAAGTGGCCCTGGATCTGGTGGTCAACCCTCCCATGGACGACAGCATGGTGGCCAACATCGCACTGCTGGTGGACAAGGCGGGTCGCGGGGCGCTGGATCAGCGGTTAAAATCGCTGGACGAAGAGTTTGAGGGCCGGCTCCTCTTCCGCTGTGTGGGGCCCCTGCCGCCCTACAGCTTCGCCGCGGTGGAAGTTCAAGTGCCCTCCTTCGGGGCGATTGATGAGGCTCGGCGCTGCCTGGGCCTGGAAGAGACAGTCCCCCCAGGCGAGATCAGGCAAGCTTATCGCTGGCTCGCCAGCCAGTTGCATCCCGATCTCAATCCGGATGACCCGCAGGCCGAGGCCCGCATGGCTGAGCTAACAAAGGCTTGTGAACTCCTCATGGCCTACGCCGGGAATATGCAGAGGGGCAGAGGGGCAGAGGAGCAGGGGAGCCAGGGTGCAGAGGAGCAAGGGAGCGGGGGAGCAGGAGAGGTTCTCCTCCGCACCTCCGCACCTCCGCACCTCTGCACATTTAGCCGGCAGGCGGTGGAGCGAACGCTGTTGATTGCCCTCCGACGGCAGGAGACGCTATTAGCGCATCTGGGAGGTACGGGAGATGTCTGAGCAGAAGGAAAGTGAATTCATCAAGCTGGGCATCGAGGACTTGTTGTTCTTTCCCATCACCTTGCCGGCCAAGGGGCTGCTCTTTATTTTCGAGAAGATCGCTGATGCAGTGGACGAGGAGCGGCTGGACGAGGATAAGGTGCAGGGCATGCTCATGGAGCTGGAAATGCGCTATGAGCTGGAGGAGATGAGCGAGGAGGAGTACCTGGAGCAGGAAGAGGAACTGCTGTCGTGGCTGAATGCCATCAGGGAGTATAAGAAAGCCCAGGCGGAGTAGGCTTGTAAGGAGAGATTATGGAAATCGCCTGGGACAAAACGACCACCGCCTTCTTGAGCAACCCCAATCTGCGCTTCATCCTCTTCGGTGGCAAGGGGGGGACCGGGAAGACCACCTCGGCGTCGGCCACGGCCATCCACTTCGCCCGGCAATGGCCTGACAAGAAGGTGCTCCTGGTCTCCACTGACCCGGCTCACTCCCTCTCAGACAGCCTCGATTGCGAGGTGAGCAATGCGGTCACGCCCATTGAGGGCGTGGACAACCTCTTCGCCTTGGCCCTCGATGCCGAGGCACTCCTCGAGGAGTTCAAGGCGCAGCACGGGGCGGTGATCAAGCTGATAGCCGACCGGGGGACCTACTTCAACCAGGAGGACATCGCCAGCTTCTTCGAGCTTTCCCTGCCCGGCCTGGACGAGATGATGGCCATTATCGAGATAATGGACCTGATGAGAGAGGGGCACTACGATCTGGTGATCCTGGACACAGCCCCTGCCGGCCACACCATCCGGCTGTTGGCCCTGCCCGAGCACATGGAGCAGTGGATCCACGTCATGGACATGATGATGGAGAAACACCGCTTCATGGTGCAAACGTTCCGGGGAAGATATGTGCCTGATGAGGCTGACCACTTCTTGCAGACGATGGCCAGCGACCTCAAGAGAGTGCGGGGGCTGCTCAAGAATGCCGAAACCACCGAGTTCGTACCCGTGGTCAACCCCGAGGCGATGAGCATCTACGAGACCGAAACGCTCTTCAAAGCCCTGAGCGAGGGTGGCATCCCGGTGCGCAGCGTGATCCTCAACCGCTTGGTGGACTCCCGCCCCTTCGACCAACTCAGGCCTGTACTGAGCGGAGCCGAAGTGACACCGCCCTGCCCCTTCTGTCAGGCCCGGGAGAAGGACCAGGCGCCGTACCGACAGGAGATCGAGGAGAAGTTCGGCCGGTACAATCCTTCGACAGGCTCAGGACACCGCTTGGTGACCATGCCCCTCTTTCCCCACGAGATCCGCGGCCTGGAGGACCTGACCACCTTTGCTGGGCTCCTTTTCGACCAAGGCCGCCCGCCTGAATGGACGATCGCGGCTCAACCTTCGCTCCAGGTTTCGCCCTCTGGCCCGTCAGAGATGAAGGACCTCCTGGAGAAGGATCTACGGTTCATCCTCTTCGGCGGCAAGGGCGGGGTGGGAAAAACGACCCTGTCTACGGCCACGGCCCTGGAGATGGCCCGACGAGAACCGGGCAAGAAGACCCTCATCTTTTCCACCGACCCGGCCGGTTCCTTGGCCGACAGCCTGGGTTGTCCCATCGGTGATGAGCCGACGCCGATAGAGGGGGTGAGCGGCCTCTACGCCATGCAGATCAACGCTGAAGAGCAGCTGGAGGAACTCAAGCAGCGCTACATGGAGGAGATCAACGAGATTTTCGACAGCGTCCTGGGCAGCAGCGGCATGGACATCGCCTTCGACAAGGAGGTGATGTTGGAGCTCATCTCCCTCATCCCCCCGGGCCTGGACGAGGTCATCGCTTTGATCTCCATCATGGACCTGCTGGAAGAGGGCGCCTACGACCGCATCATCCTGGACACCGCCCCCACCGGCCACATGCTGCGCTTCCTGGAACTCCCCCAACTGGCCATGGACTGGTTCAAGACCTTTTTCCGAATGCTCTTGAAATATCGAGGACTGGTGACACTGACCAAGACGGCCCGGCTCATGCTCGATATGTCCAAGGGCGTCAAGAAGGTGCGACAGCAGTTGGTGGACGCCCAACGGAGCGAGTTTGTGGCCGTGACCATCCCCGAAGCCATGGGTGTCCTGGAGACGCAGCGTTTCCTGGCCACCCTGGACCAGATGCAGATCCCCTGCCGGCATCTGGTGGTCAACATGGTCATGCCGCCCACAGAGTGCGGTTTTTGTCTGGCTAAGCGGGAGGAACAGCAAGGATACATCCGGGGCCTTCGAGAGCAATTCTCTCACTACGCTGTCACCGAAGTCCCCCTGTTTCCCCACGAAATAAGGGGGGTGGAAAGCCTGAGCAAACTCTCTGAGATTTACGGATAGAGGGAAGAAGGAGGAGAGGGTAACGGTGTCCGCCAAAAGAAAAACGAACCCCGTAAAGCCGTGGGACTTTGATCTGGTATATCCTGACGATTGGTTGTCTCTGTTGCTTTTTCCTCTGTCGGGATTAGCGATCATAGCCGAAGAGATCAGGGACCGAGCCCTGGCAGAGCTGAGTGAGAAGCCAGCGTTACAAGAGGAACTCTTGCGTCATAGGATGTCCTTTGAAAGCGATGAGATAACAAGGGAGGAATACGAGGAAAGGGCAGCCAAACTCCTCGCAGAATTAGACACGATCGAGGAATACGAGAAAAAGCGGCAGGAAGACAAGCACAGTTGAGTAAGAGGAGCAGATAGGAGAAAGGAGGCTGGTTCAATGACGCAAGATAACATGGATCGAAAGCACGAAGAGGAGCTGCGAGAGCTCAAGGAAAGGCTGAGAGAGCTTGAGGAAAGAGAAGCCAAGCGTAAGCGATCGGGAGTGGCGGGCGGGGTGTTGCGCGGGTTGGGAGGTCTGATCCCAGGGCTCGATACCATGTTGGAGGGTCTGGAAGAATCGGACGCCTTTCAGGAAAGGTTAGCTGCCATCAACGAGAGGCTGGACACTGAGTTGAGGGAAGCGCCCCTGAAAGAGGTAGAGCATGGCGGGGGACCTGGCTTACAGCGGCACAGCAGCCTTTCCGTGAGGACATTGGCCCCGAGCCGCCCACTCAGCAGCATTCCCCCCGCCGTTCGCAAGGATGTGGAAAGGCCGCCGCAGAGGGAGCCATTGGTGGACGTCTTCGATGAGGGGGATCACCTGCTGATCATCGCCGAATTACCGGGGGTTGAGGAGAAGGACATCGAGATTGAGGTACGGGGTGATACATTGACCCTCTCGGCCCAATCTCCCGGTCAGAGATATCGCAAGGAGGTGGCCTTGCCCTGTCCGGTGGAGGGGGAGGCGAAGACCTCCTACCGTAATGGCATCCTGCAGATCGAATTGACGAAGGGAGTACACTGAGATTGGGAATGCAACCAGCAAAGGAAAGAGGCTCGTCCTTAGTGGACGTGATTGATGTCATCCTGGACAAAGGGCTGGTCATCAACGCCGACATCACCGTCTCCGTGGCCGGAGTGGAACTGCTGGGGATCAAGATCCGCGCGGCTCTGGCTTCCTTCGCCACGGCTGCCAAGTACGGCCTGGAGTTCCCCGGCGGTACTAACATCGAGACAGCCGCCTGGAAGGAGGCCATGATCAGCAAGGAGGCCTGCCCCCAGTGTAACAAGATGGTGGAGACGGAGGAGCTGCTCAACGTCCAGTGCCCCTGGTGCGGCTGGACGAGCGCCAGAGCCAAGGCCCGTCTCAGGGCTGAAGAAGGGCCAATACCCATCGCTGCCGAATAGTTGATGGCAGACGGCTAATGGCAAATGGGTCATCTGCCAGACGGAGGTGTTTTTTATGCCGATCGATCAATTGCTCCAACCGTTTCTCGAGCCAGTCGAAAAGGTCCTCAATGATATCGCCGATTTGGGGGAGGTGATGGCGGTCCAGAAAGCAGCTCGAGAGGGTGCCAAAGTCGAGAAGGCCACTCCATACAGGGTTTCATGCCCTGGATGTGGCACCACAGTGGTCAGGGAGGAACTGCTTGATAAGGGTTGCTATATCTGCGGCTGGCGGCCGGCTGATGAGGATGAGGTTTAGCAACGGTGGAAGCGACGCGGGTCAGGCAGGCCACGATAGACGATCTACTGGAGAGGGTGCTGGACAAGGGCATCATCCTCAACCTGGATCTGATCATCGGGGTGGCCGGCATCCCCCTCATCGGCATCAACCTGCGGGCGGCCATCGCCTCCGTGGAGACCATGATCGAGTACGGCTTCATGCAGTCCTGGGATGAGAAACTGCGCCAGGACGCGGCCGGGGAATTGCGACGGAAGAAGCTGGCCCTGGCACCCGGCGAAGCCATCCTCCTGGACATGTTCGGCTCCCACTGGTACAGCGACGGCATCTACCGCGCCTGGCGACCGGGCCGCCTCTACCTGACCGACCGCCGCCTGATCCTGTATCGCCAGGAACCGGCCGAGGTGCTGTTCCAGACACCCCTGGCGGAGATCCAGGGTCTGATGGTCAAGGAAGAGACCTATTTCACAGGCATCCAGCGGGACCTGCTGTACCTCTCCCTGGCGGCGGGGGAGGTGGTCTCCCTCTACGCCGAGGACATCGGGGGCTTGAAAAGTGCCCTCGAGGAGAAGATGGCCGCCATGGGGCGAGTGCCGGCCGGCGACTTCATCCCCTTCGTGCGGGATAGGGAGATCGGCGACGTCATCAAGGAGAGAACGGTGGCTGATGGAAAGATGTGGTACCAGGTTCCCAGCGCCGGCATCTACGGCCCCACCTGGCGATCAGGCTGGCTCTATCTGACAGTGGAGCGCCTGCTGTGGTGGTCCGATTTTGATCGCCGGCTGGGGCTGGAGATTCCCCTGGGCAAGATACAGGGGATCAGCCTGGAGACCCGAGACCTGGGCGGCTTTTTACACAATCGGGAGGTTTTGACCATCGTCTATAGGAATCACCAGGGCCAGGAAGAGGCCCTGTTCTCAGGGGAGAAGGAGATAACGCCCCAATGGCGGCGGCAGATCAAGGAGCAGGTTCTGGACTACGAAGGAGGCGACTTCCATGCTTGACATTGACGAAGGCAACCTCAAGCAGGGGATGCTGGGGTTGGTCATTGCCCTGGTCGAGATCATCAAGGATGCCCTCAAGACCCAGGCCTTCAAGCGCATGGAGTCGGGCCGCCTGAGCGAGGAAGAGATGAACCGCCTGGGGGAGGCTCTGATGGAACTGGACATCGCCATCAACCAGATCAAGGAGGAGCATGGCGTGGCTGAGGCGGTGCAGAGTGTGCGAGATGGCCTGGACGATATCGTGGACGAGGTGATAGATAAGATGGTCAACCCCGAGCGATGGAGGGAGGAGCTTGAGACTCGAAATATCAAGGACTAGGGCCCCCACTTTGCCCTCCCCCTGTGAGGGGGAGGGGTGGGGTGGGGGTGAGATCTTGCTGGCCGAGCAAGGGGTATATCTGCCTCAAGCTCATGGACAGAATGCCTGGCATATTGGCAAGTTGTGTCTGACCAGCGAGAGGCTGTTCTTCCTTCAGTCGCGGCGAGTCATCTTCAATACCCCTCTTACCCTGATCACCGAGGTCGCTATCGAGAGCAAGCGCTTCACCGTGGTGAGGAAGATGGCTATGGCCATCTCCTACCGCGATCCCCGCCGGAGTGGTCTGGCCAAAGCCTGGTTTATCACCCCCTCCCTGGGGCGTTGGCTGGAGCAGTTGCACCAGATAGTCTCGGAGCAGGGTCCGCTCCCAAGGCAGAGGGGCATGGGAGCAAGGGAGCAGAGGAGCAGCGGAGCAGCAGAGATTTCCCCTGCACCCCAGCCCCCCAGCACCTCTGCTCCCACGCCCCCCATCACCCAAGCTCAGATGGAGCGCCTGGCCACGGCATTGGACCTGCGCAGCCGGGAGATCCTGTGGCATCTGTGGCTGAAAAGGCACGCCACCATCAACGAGCTGGCGGAGTTGATCGCCGCCCCCACCCACATGGATGTCCTGTTCAGGATCAGGCAGAGCATAAACCCCGTAGCCGAGGAGATGCTGGGGCGCCCCATCCTGATCTTTGAAGAGTCCAGGTTCGATCGGGAGACGGGTGAGGTGGTCTCCTTTAGCTGGTGGTTGAACGGAGGCGCCGCTCTGGCCACAGAGGGGCGGGAAGCGAGGATCGAGGTCTTCAACGAAACACACGAGATCAACGTCATCGTGGAGCTGCCGGGTGTGGAAGAGGAAGCCATCCGGGTCAGAGTCCAGAGGGAGAAGGCAGCAGTGTGGCTTGAGGGTGCCGAAGCCCGCTACCTTGAAGAGGTCCCGCTCCCTGCGCCAGTGGATGTCAACCGGGTAGTGACGCGCTTCAAAAACGGTATTCTGATCGTCAATTTGAAGAAGATCTCTGATGGAAAGGAAGACAAATGACAGAAGCCCCTGGAAGGTACGTCTACTGTATCATGCCCGATACCGGGAAGAAGCGTTGGGGGGAGATTGGGCTAGACGGCCAAGCCGTCTACACCATCTCCTACCGGGACATCAGTGCCCTGGTCCACGATTGCCCCTTGGAGCCATATCAGGGGGACGACGAGACGGTCAAGGAATGGATTTGGACCCACAGTCAGGTGGTAGATGCCGCCTGGGAGGA
>Ga0210047_1001039_pt1 | contig 10427 bp, 9 predicted proteins | sample CryGeyCG2014_300_3_FD_185453 | JGI IMG/M metagenome (GOLD analysis project Ga0210047, IMG submission 185453) | Groundwater microbial communities from aquifer - Crystal Geyser CG01_land_8/20/14_3.00 (SPAdes) (version 2) | ecosystem: Environmental > Aquatic > Deep subsurface > Groundwater | place...
GTTGAACATCAGCAGGCCGTTCCAGAGATTGGAGAAAAAAATGGGGACGGGGTTTCCGGCAAGGAGGCGGGAGTTGGTGCGGAGCCAGAACGCATCGGGAAATTCGAGCGCATATCGAAGGAGCGGAAGAAAAACAATCAATGAGACAATCACCAACAGCAAAAAGTTTGCCGCGACCTGTATACCTGTGTACTTGTCTACCTGTTTACGATTGCGCATCCACCACAGAACGGATGTGATCACCACCAACACCGGCACAATGCGAAACGGACTGTACCCGTGCAGGCCGAGGCCGAGGCAGAGGCCGGAGAGGAGGAAGTCGTTGCGTTCCCGCGTGCGCAGGCCGCGCAGGAGGAAGAAAAATGTGGGCGCGACGAAAAGCGGATAGAGCGGAAAACGCAAACCGACGCGGCTGATGACGTTTGGCCAGGCGGCGACGCCCGCGAACAGCATGGCAAGCAAACCCGCGCGGCGGTTGGCGATCTCTTTGCCGAGCAGGTAGATGAATGGCAATGTGAAAAATCCGAGCAGGGCCGTGCCGATCTTGAGACTTTGAAAGGTGAGGCCGGTGCGAAAGATGGCGGCGACGAGGACCGTCCAATAGAACTGGATGGCTTCGCGGCCTGTGTTGCGCGGGAAGAAGATGCGCGTCTCGCCCTGCGTGATGTCGTACACGTCGAGGATCTTTTCGGCGTGGTCGCTGAACGGCTCGGCGGGGACGGCACTGAGGCGGTAGAAGCGGAAGAATGCCGCGATGAGGAGGAGGGCAAAAAAAAGAGGAAACCAATTCGGTACACGGATCCTTCGGCGGATTACGCGGATGTCACGGATTTTTTTATGAAATGCAAATCCGTGTTTTTCCGTGAAATCCGTGTCATCCGTGTCATCCGTGTACGGGTTTTGATTCTCGACCCAAAAGGCGCGCAGGAAAAACGCGATGCCTGCCAGCCAGAGCGAAAGATTCAAGATGGTAAATCGGTTCTCCCCAAACAAATAGAACGCCGTGCCGAGCAGGGGAAGCGAGGCGAGGAGGGGGAGGAGACGGGGTAATTGGTAATTGGTAATTGGGGATTGCGAGTTGGGAGATAGGAGATGCGTGGGGAGAGTCCATTCGCCGCGACGGTATGACCAGATGACAAACGCGCCTGCGAGGATGTACAACACGAGCGCGGCGGGGAGGCGCGCGGGCGGCTCGAGCAGGGTCTGCGCGGCGAGCGCGAGCAGGAGGGCGGTCAGTGGGCGGAAGGGAAACGGTGAGGGTTGGGACTGCATAAGTCTCGTCAGCGCGGCGCGAAGAATTCCATGTGACTTAGGTTTTCTTGTTGGGAGCCTTGTTTATCTCGTCGAATTTTTTAATTAACTCTGCGCTGAATTCCTGTGACAGAGTAGTTTGTGGGTCAAAAAGATCGTTGAATTCCTCGGGATCGTTCTCCAGGTCATATAGCTCAAAGACATCCTTCCCGTATTCCTTATATCCCCGATACAGGATGACCTTATATTTGCCGCGACGCATGGAGAAGGTGGCCTGGGACAATTCGCCAAAGCTGGAACTGGATTTCGCGTCCAGCATATACACCGTCCGGTCAGGGTTGTGCTCGCCGCCGAATCCCGGCAGGAGTCGTCCTTCCGTCCAATCCGGGACCGTCCGGCCGGTGACGGAGAGCAAAGTCGGCAGGAGATCCACACTGCTGGTGGGGGAATCAATGGAATTTCCCTGCGTCTGTCCGGGCGAAGAGATCAAAAGCGGGACACGCACCAATGGCTCGTACAGCAAAGGCGTGACGTGTCCCTTGACGCCTCTTTGCAATAATTCACCGTGATCCGAGGTTACCACCAGGTAACTGGTATCCAGTACGCCCGTCTGCTCGAGATGATCCAACAACCTTCCGAACTCAAAGTCCACGTTAGCAATATACTCGTCATACCACACGCGATTCTTCTCGGTGGTCTCATAGCTCTCGCCTTCGGAGAACACACTCTCCGGTTTTTTGGGATACAGCCAGCCATCGTCAAACATGCCGATGAAGTCCTTGTGGGCGCGATAGGGGGCATGAGGGGAGAAGAGGTGGATATAGGAAAAATGCGGCGCGACCAGCCGGTCAAGAGCATCCATCAAACCATTGAACAGGTCTTCATAGGAGGTATTGGAGAGTATCTCTTTAAAATCCAGGTAATACAGCCAGCTGGGAAGTTTTTGGATCAGGCGATAGGTTGTCCACCCATAAATCACGATTGACGCTACAGCAAAAACCTGGGCGACCTGTCCGGCATTCGGGAATTTGTTGCGAATATTCATTGAAGGATTGTACAAATAGGAGTCAATTGTGTCAAGCGGGAGGAGATTGGAGTTCGCTAACCTTTGTAAGGTTCAGGCGAACTCCATACAACTTTGCCCGTCAATCTCCCCCGCGTAAAAACTCTCTCGCCGCCTCAATCTTGTCCTTCTCCACATTTCCAGTGGACTCCCAATATTCCAGCAAAGCGGAGATGGTCAGCACAGCGTAGAGATGGAATCCCGCCTGTTCCAGCGACTCCTTCGCGCCCGATTGGCGATCCACCAGCACGACGACATCCTTCACAATCAATCCCGCGCCGGTCAGTTTTTCGATGGCTTCGAATTTACTTCCGCCCGTGGTGGTGAGGTCGTCAATGATGACCGCGGTCTCGCCCGCATGATACTCGCCTTCGATCTCGGCTTTCGTGCCATAGGATTTGGCCTCCTTGCGCGGATAGATCATGGGATAGTTCCCCGCGATGCTGATGGCCGTGGTGATGGGAATAGCGGCGTAAGGCAGGCCCGCGAGGCGGTTGAAAGTTAGGCGTTGCAAGATAGGAAGATAGGCTTCGGCGATCTGCGCGAGTAATTTCGGGTACGTGATGATTTGCCGCAAGTCAATGTAGATGGGAGATTTGAGTCCCGACTTGAGGGTGAAGTCGCCGAATTTGACACAGCCAGCGGAGAGGAGACCGTCGGCGAGGGAGGAGAATTGGTAATTGGTAATTGGTAATTTGTCTGTCATGGTTGAGCCATTCTTGTACACGGATTACGCGGATTGCACGGAATTACACGGATTTCTTTTTTTCTCCGCGTCCATCCGCGTTTACACCTGCCCTTGCGGGCGGTGCAAGGGTCCTCGTTCTCCGCGCCCCAATTCTCTTTTGATATTCACGATTTGATCGCGGATTTTCGCCGCGGCGTGACCGGGATTGGCGGCGCGGGAAATGGCGCGTGAGATGGGGATGAGCAATCCCTTGCCGTCTTTGCGGAGGCCTGACTTCAAAGCGGATTCCAACTCTCCGCCCTGCGCGCCGATTCCAGGAGCAAGGAACCACAGATCAGGCACGGCGGCACGGATTCTTTTCATAACATCAAGATGGGTCGCGCCGACGACGAGGCCGATATTATTGCGAGTGTTCCATGCTTGAGCAAGATGGGCGACATGGACATAAAGCGGTTCATAGACTTCCGAAGTCTCGGAGACTTCGGAAGTCTTGACAAGAATGTCTTGCAAGTCGCCACTCCCCGCATTGCTCGTCTTGCACAGCAGGAACACGCCTTTCTCTGGATAACTGAGAAACGGATCAATCGAGTCTTTTCCGAGATAGGGACTCAACGTGATGCAATGCGCGCCGAGTGTCTCGAACGCGGATTTTGCGTACGCTTCGGCGGTGGAAGCAATATCGCCGCGCTTCGCGTCCAGGATGACGGGGATCATCGAACCGAGTCGCTGTGACTCTTCGTTGATCGCTTCGATAACCTGCTTGAGCGCAGTCCAGCCATCCGCGCCGAAGACCTCGAAGAACGCCGCGTTGGGTTTGAAGGCCGCCGCGTAGGGAGCGGTCTGTTTAACGAGATTCAGGCAAAAGTCCCGCGCGGACGCGGCGGTGGGGCTGGGGAGGTCGGGAATATGCGGGTCGAGTCCAACGCAGAGGAGCGAGGAACAATCGTCCACGCGTTTTTCGAGAAAGGTGAAAAAAGTTTCCATGGGGGGAAGTATACACGTACACAGGTAAACACGTACACAAGTACACATGTTTGGGTGAACGTGTTTACCTGTGTACTTGTGTACCTGTCTACGCTTTACCGAGAACCATCGCAAGCAGAGCCATCCTAACGTAAAGGCCATACTCCATCTGGCGGAAATACGCGGCACGCGGATCATCATCGAAGTCGGGGCTGATCTCGCCGACGCGTGGGAGCGGGTGCATCACGATCATATCCTGCCTGGCGGCTTGCATGATGGCGGGATCGATCACGTACGCGCCCTTGACCTTTTCATAATCGGCGGGGTCTTCGAAACGTTCCTTCTGGACGCGCGTGACGTATAGAACATCGGTTTCGGGCAGGACTTTTTCGAGCGAACTGAACTCGGCCTGCGGCACATTCTTCGCGGCCACTTCATCCATCACTTCCTTTGGCATTCGCAAAATATCGGGCGAGACATAATTGATCTTGACCTTGAACAGCGAGAGCAGGCGCGCCAGCGAATGGACGGTGCGCCCGTATTTCAAATCGCCGAGCATGGTGATGGTCATGCCGTCCACCTGGCCCGCGCCCAACTCCTCGAAGATGGTGAACGTATCGAGCAATGCCTGAGTGGGATGTTCGCCCACGCCGTCGCCCGCGTTGATGACGGGTTTGCGCGCCGCCTTGGCCGCAATCGCCGCCGACCCGGTTTCGGGATGGCGAAGCACGATCACGTCCGCATAACATTCGAGCGTGCGGATGGTATCGGGCAGGCTCTCGCCCTTCGACACCGACGAATACTTCACCTCGTTGATCGGAATGACCGATCCGCCGAGTCGTTCCATTGCCGCAGTGAATGATGACGATGTTCTCGTTGAAGGTTCATAAAAAAGATTGGCAAGGATTTTTCCTTTGAGCAGGTCAAACGTCCCGACGCGCTCGACCATGCCGCGCATTTCATGCGCCACACCGAACACATATTCCAGGTCGCTGCGGCTGAATTGCTTGACGGACAGAATGTCCTTGCCATACCATTCAGCGTTTTTGTTTTCGCCAAAGGGCAGGTGGGGGGAGGAGGATTGGGTGGGCATGTTTAGTCTCCTAGTTTGATAGTCTCGTAGTCTGATAGTCTTCTGGTCTGATGGTCAAAATCTGCGTTCGCAATGAACGAAGCGACTAATTGACCAATAGACTATTTGACTAATTGTTCGGGACTCTGATTGCACACTGAGGCAAATTCCGTTTACTGCTTCTAATTGGATGTGAAAATTTTGTTTGATCTTATGGCGCAGTACATCTACTCACATGGTTCACGCTTTGGTATTTTTATGCCCGGACTCGCGCGATGGGTGAGGCGGGTCGCGGTTTCGATAAACTTTGTTGAATCACTTGGCATAACAAAAGACCAGATTTTTAAGTCTGGCCTTCGATATTCTTACGGATATGTCTGCACCGAATGCTGTGTGACAATGGTTTCTTTATCTTTATAAGCCATTACAACTTTTTCTTCATCAAACCTGATAAAAATATCAATCGTATCCCGATCAAAAGCATCTGTATCCACTGAGAGAATAAAGTCTCTAATTTCAGACAAAGGTATCAATAAAACTTTTCCACGCGGCATTAAAAGATAGCCCTCACCACCTGAAAGGCCAGCAAGTGATTTGCTGCCACGAAAGGTGACTTGCCAACCTTTTCGCTTTTCACTACCAGGGCGGATGATAGTTGGCTGATTGTCAACTAGCGCATATTGAGCTCCCCATTCCTGTACAGACCAACCTTTTTGAACAAGAATTTTTCTTGCGTCATCTAAATAAACTTCATCATCTGCTTTCTCTTTCAGGAATTTATTGACTTTGTTTTTGTTTGATAGCAGAATATTAATCTCTTCTCTAAATGAATTGCATAAAGTTTTCTGCGTCGGACTTAAACTTGGAGTTCGGCTAGCAGAAGTAGTAACTTTGTATTTGTTTATCTTAAACAAACTAACAAGATAATTTTCGAGTACCAAACGTATATTTTCGTCATTCAAATCAGACTGGGATGCGTTTCGCCCGTCATTAATAATAAATGCTCTTTCCCAGTGCTTGATTTTATCTTCGGGCGTTTTTATATGATTAGTCAAACGTCCTCTTATGTTTTCTGACTGACCAATGTATATTTTTTTCTCGCTTCTTTCATCAAAAAGCATATACAATCCAGGAATAGGGGAGTGGCCAATTTCATTTACCACCATATCCAGAGCTTGTTCACCTCTTGGGATATCCCAGAGACGCAAATTTCCAAGCATGGTCCTTGCACGAACAATCCCCAATCCATTAGTTGGATTCGTCATAAAGCCATAATCATTATGTCGCAGCATATGGTTATTCCTTTTTAAGGGTTACGACTGTCTCACGCAATTGATAAGTCCGAATCTGCCCAGACCGCCTATTTCTCGCTTTCTCAATACCTTCGATTCGTAATCCCATTTCTTGACCAATTTTTGCAAGAATCAAATCGGTTGGCAGATAAACATCTGCAATTAAACTATCACCGACTACAAGAATAAACCTACCATTGGAATTGAGCGCCTTTACAACATTAAACATAATTTTATACATGTCGTCAAAATACTTATGCACAATTTCTGGCATATCTTTACGCCGATATGATCCACGTTTTATTATGCTCAATTGTATTTCTTCTTTTATTCTTTCAATCCAATCATTTGTATAACGGCCTTCGTTCTCGCTAAACCCATGTATTAGTTCTTTTGACACGTTGTCACAAACTACCATCTCGTCTTTCAAGCGCTTTAATTCCTTATGGTTTTGTCCATACCCAAGCCAACCCATTTCAATCTTGTAGTTAATAACATAATCCAAGCCATTCATATAGGGCGGTGATGTAATAGCCAAATCATATCCAACTTTGTGTTCATACCCCATCGAATTTGCCAACTTGATTTCACTTCGAGTATCGATATAATCCTTATATCTAGTCTGGCAAAGCCATAAATCTTCAGCCACTTCTTCCACTTTTTGTGCGAAGAGTTCAAACGGCGCTCTATCCTCAACAACTTTAGAACGGCTATAACCTAAGCAAGGAGTCCGTTTTAAATTACTGCAATCAATTAATATTGCAGAAAAAGCCATAAGCATTAAATCTTTTATAGTTTTATCTTCTTCGTTGGCTGGTTCAAAACTATCAATTCCACCCTTTATCTTTTCAAGATTTTTCAAAACATGAAGATTGAATTGCTTATCAGACTTAAGAAAATCAGGCGCCGCATAAGATTTCTTGGCAGACAAATGTCGAGAAATCTTTAGAAGTTTTTCGGGGTTAGCTTTCCATGAATTTACTTTTGTTGTGGCAACAAAATACAATAGCGGATTAAGCTCAATGCCATAAGACTTGTATCCATTCATCTTCGCTTGAACAGGCACAGTGCCACTACCAGAAAACGGATCTAGAATAATTGGTTTGTTATATTCATTCTTGTACTTGTCAATAGTTCTCTGAACAAATTTCGAGGAGAAACCTTGAACATAAGGAGACCAGCGATGTACAGGCTCATTCGTGTTAGGTAAAAACTGTATAGGTTGACGGTTGTTTAGAATCTCAATACCCAACTCCTCAAGATATTCTTGTGAGTCTTCTAAAGAATTGCCATTTTTCTTGGGTGAGCGCAAGATATTATTTTGCCTCACCGTGACATTTTTTAACAATTTTGTTTCAAACAAAGTCTCTTGATAGTCAGCTATCTTCATAATTCATCTTTATAGACTCCAATAGTAACATTGTAATAGAACATAGTCTAATAAACAAGTAATTAGCACAAGTGTCTCACACTTCTCTTAAACTGACTCCGCACAAACTCCCCGATCCCCTCGACCGCCTTCTTGTTTTCAGGGATCAAATCTCCCAGTGCCTGCGCCAGTGTTGCTAACGGGCGCACAAAATGTTAAAATTGGTGCTTGAAATATTTTGCGCGGAACGAAGTGAAAAATGAACAAACTAAAACTCCAACAAGATGAACTTGGACTTCTCGCCTCATACGAAGCCGAGGGATGGAAGTCTGTTAAAAAACTCAAAGAACAAAAAGAACGGTATCGCGTCTACGCCCGCGCAACCTTCCGCAAGGACAAACGAGTTAATATTCGCATTTCGGAAAAAGACCTGCTTGATCTGCAGAAGCGCGCCATACGACAGGGCATTCCTTATCAAACTTTACTGTCCAGCGTCCTGCACAAATATGCCAACGGCGCGCTGACGGAAAAATAAAACGCACGGAACCGAAACTTTCATTCCCCCGCCCTTTTCGCAAGATCAGGGCGGGTAATTTTTTAATTTTCAGACTCGCGAACATTTCTTCCGTATCCTGCTTCGACCAATATCTTCCCATCTTCAAAGGCTGTTTTTCCGCGCAACACGACCCTCCGCACTTTGCCTCCCACCTTCCAGCCCTCGAAGGGAGTCCAGCCACAGCGGGTGAATTGCTCGGAGGCTTTGATCTCGTATTCGGCGTCTTCATCCACTTCGACCCAGGTTTCGGGTTGTTCGGGGAGGTGGAAGATTTTGCGCGGGTTGGCGGACATTTTTTGAATTACATCGTCCAATGTCAAACGCCTGCCCTGAGCAGCGTCGAAGGGTCGAAGATCAACCGCGGTGAGGAGCAAAGGCAGGATGGTTTCCAGGCCAGGGAATCCAGGCGGGGGATTCTCGGAATCTTTTTCTGCGAGGGTGTGTGGGGCGTGGTCTGTCGCAAAGCAATCAATAACATCGAGATTTGCCCAGAGCGCGTCCACATCTTTCCTGGTTGCAAGCCTCGGCCTAACTTCGCCGCGGCCTGGATGACCGTGAGAGATGGCTGGAATGTCATCCTTTGATAAGAACAGGTGATGCGGACAAACCTCACAAGTCACTTTGATGCCGCGTTGCTTGGCGGCTTTGATGAGCAGGACTTCCTCTTTCAGCGAGATATGCGCGATGTGAACGGGACGGTCGTACATGGCGGCGAATAAAATCGCGGCGGCCATGCTGCGGCTTTCGGCGTGGACAACGATGGGATATTGCTTCGGGTATTTTTCGAAGTGTGGCATCCACAAAGTCATATCGTCGAGGCGGAGTTGGCCGAAGGTGGAGTCGAGGTACATTTTAAGCCCGGCGGCGCGTAGGGGCAGACCTGCGTGTCTGTCCCAATCTGCGTTGTCGGGGCCTGCGCCGAGGAATTGGGCGTAGTCACAGCGCGCGTTTCGTTTCGCCGCGCCCCGCGCGAGGTCGAGGGTGGAGGCGTCGAAGACCGGCGGCTGGGTGTTGGGCATGGCCAGGATCATCGTCACGCCGCCCGCGAGCGCGGACTGAGTCGCGGTGTCCCAGTCCTCTTTGTGAGTTTGACCGGGTTCGCGCACGTGGACGTGAGGGTCTATCAGGCCGGGGAGTTTGAGCATGGACAGGTATAAAAAAAGAGAGCCGAGGATGGCTCCCTAATGGATGGGGAATGAAACGCGAACAGGGTGGAGGTCGGGAAAGAAGCGGGCTTTCATTTCGGCGTGATTCTATGCGGGCGCGGGATTCTGTCAAGAGGATGGAATCGTCGGGGCGCTTCGCGAAGGTCACGGAGGGGAAAAAGAGCGTAAAATTGGATAAGTTTGGTAAATTATGCAACCAGCGGTAGAAAAAGGAGTTCCCATGACTTTATCTTTCAAATTTGGCACGGTCGGTTCGCCGATTGGCACGCCCAAGAAACCGGGCGGAAGTGTGGGCGCGATCGAGTTCAGCAAGTCCATCGGACTGGACGCCTTCGAGCTGGGCTGGGTGCAAGCCGTGCGCGTGACCGAGGCCACCTGCGCACTCATCAAGTCCACGGGCGAGGCGCAAGGAGTCGGATTGAGCGTCCACGCGCCGTATTTCATCAACCTGAACGCGGACAAGGATGAATGGCCGAAGTCGCGCAAGCGTCTCATGGACGCGGCGCACTACGGTCACCTGGCGGGCGCGACGGATATCGTCTTTCATCCCGGCTCGTATTTTGGCGGCGACCCGGCCAAGGTGCTGAAAGTGGCGTTGCCGCGTTTGGAGAAGTGCGTCATCGAGTTGCGGAAGGCGGGAAACCCGGTCACACTGAGGCCGGAGACGATGGGCAAATCCGCCATGCTGGGATCGTTCGAGGATACGCTGGCGATGTCGCGCATTGCGGGAGTCCAGCCGTGCCTGGATTTCGCGCACTTGCACGCGCGTCCCGGCGATGGGACGGTCAACTCGTATGTAGAGTGGTCGCGCCTGCTGGAGGCGTACGCGGTGACTCTCGGCGCGCAGATGCTGACGAGTCTGCACATCCATCTTTCGGGGATCGAGTACGGGCCGAAGGGTGAGAAGAATCACCTGCCGCTGGCCGAAGCGGACCTGGATTTGAAGGCGCTCTTCCGCGCGTTGAAGAAGTTTGGCTGTGGCGGAAGAATTTTGTGTGAAAGCCCCA
>Ga0210047_1001066_pt1 | contig 10297 bp, 8 predicted proteins | sample CryGeyCG2014_300_3_FD_185453 | JGI IMG/M metagenome (GOLD analysis project Ga0210047, IMG submission 185453) | Groundwater microbial communities from aquifer - Crystal Geyser CG01_land_8/20/14_3.00 (SPAdes) (version 2) | ecosystem: Environmental > Aquatic > Deep subsurface > Groundwater | place...
ATAGTCCGGGGCAGCTCAAGGCGGATCCGTGATCCGCCGCTCGCCCGCCGAGTCACGGACTCGGCTTGAGCAGATTCGTCCCCGCCTTTTTGAGAGGATACGTTGGCTCATCATCTCCAAAGGAGGAACCCATGCGCAGATTCGAGGGCCAACGGGTGATCGTCACCGGCGGTGCAAATGGCATTGGCAAGGCGACGGTAGCCCGTTTTGCGACCGAAGGAGCCACCATCGTGCTGACTGACGTGGACGGCGCCGCCGCGGAAGCCACCGCGCGGCAGATTGCCGCTGAGACTGGGGCGACCGTGCATCCCTTCGCCGCGGACGTGTCGGTCCGGGCAGATGACCTGGCCACCGTCCAGTTCGCACTGGCGAAGATGGGCGGCGTGGATGTCCTGGTCAACAACGCCGGCATCTACTACGAGGACCATTTCGAGGACATCACCGAGGCGCGCTGGGACCGCATCATGAATGTGGATCTGAAAGGCACGTTCATGATGACCCAGGCGGTGATACCTCACTTCAAGCAACGCCGCTCCGGCGTGATCGTCAACATGGCGTCGACCAACGGGCTGGCGGGGGAAATATACTACGCGCATTACAACGCGGCCAAGGGCGGCGTGGTGCTGCTGACAAAAACCCTGGCGCTCGAACTGGGCCCCTACGGCATCCGGGTCAACTGTGTTTGCCCAGGCTACATCCTCACCGAGAGCACCGCGGCCATGGACAGTGATGAGTTTGTGAACGACTACATCCAAAACAAAATCCCGCTGCGGCGCACTGGGAAGCCGGAAGAGGTGGCCGCGGTGATCGCGTTCCTGGCATCGGATGACGCCTCGTTCGTTCACGGCGATGCGATCCTGATCGACGGTGGGCAGTTGGCGGATTGATCTACGCAAAGCGGAGGGCAAGTGATCATGGCAGCACATACCCGCGCCGCGATCCTGGCATGGGTTGATGCGCACCAGGCCGCTGTCGTCGGATTGGCACAAGCGTTGGTGCGCATCCCGAGCGAGAACAAGCCACCGCACGGCTCTGAAAAAGCGTGCCAGATGTTCGTCGCCGACTACCTGCGCGACCTCGGTTGCCAGGTGGACGTGTTCAACCCTCTCGAGATCGAGGGTCTAACCGAACATCCTGCCTACTGGCCGGGGCACGACTACACGGACCGCCCCAACGTCGTTGGCGTGCTGACACCGCAACCGGGCGGCGCCGTGGGCGGCCCTCCGGGCTTGGCGTCAGGGCGCAGGTCGCTGCTGTTCACCGGCCACGTCGATGTGGTGCCGACCGTGGGCGAAGGGAGATATGGCTGGTGGGATGGAACGGTGGTGGATGGCGCGCTGTACGGACGGGGCGCCAACGACATGAAGGGCGGTATCGCGGCCTATCTGATGGCCGCGCGCTGTATTCGGGAGCTGGATCTGGCGCTGACGGGCGATCTGATCCTGGAGACTGTGGTCGACGAGGAGTTCGGCGGCGCCCACGGGACCCTGGCCTGCCGCCTGCGCGGTTACAACGCCGATCTCGCCATTTTGCCCGAACCGAACAACATGCTGATCAGCACGGCCCATCGCGGCGGACAGCAGTTCCGCCTCTTCACCTCTTCTGAAGGGGTGGGCATGGGATTCGGTGAGACGGTCTTGCGCGACCCGGTGACCGCACTCGGCCACCTGCTGGCCGCGCTGGACCGCTACAACGCGGAACGTCAGGGGCGGCCCAAGCCCAAAGGGTTTGAGAACGACGTCTTTCCCCTCATGCCGTTCGTGTTGCGGGCCGGTGAGCTGTTGCCCTGGGGGACCTGTGAAGCCATCCCCGAGACCGCCTGGGTCGAGTTCTGGATCGAGATCCCGCCGGGAGTGACCGAAGACGAGCTGCAATCGGAGCTCCGGGCGGTGGTGGCCAGGGCCACCGAAACGACCCCCACTTTGCAACGGGTGACCACACGCTGGGAAGAACGCACGCGCTTCCTGGCTGGCAGCAGCATGGCTGAGGATCATCCCGCCGTCGGGACGCTGGCAGCCAACCTGAGCTCGGTGACCGGCCAGCCCCCTGCGTTCGGCCCCGCGCCGTTCGCCTGCGATGGGTTCATGTTCAACCTGCACAGCCCCACGCCCGTGGTGATCTTGGGCCCTCGCGGCGCCAACGCGCACGCGCCGGACGAGTGGGTGTCCGTGGAAGACCTGGTCGCCCTGACCAAGACCTACGCCCTGACCATCGCCGATTGGCTGACTTAGAGTCTATCCGAACCTGAAATGGATCCGTCGCTGAGAGGGGATCCCGAAGTGGCTTTCATCGCGTTCTCCTTTCCGAACATGGGTCCTGAACTTGGAACTGACGACAACGTGGGGTAGAATTGGCTATCGGACTTGTTCTCACGAGGAGGAATCGTATGCGACCTTTGAGCAAAGTGGCTCCTGAGTGGTGGGATTACACCACGCTCGACCGGGCTATCCTGGACGATGCTGCCCGTCTTTCCGCGGAGGATCTGCTGGGGCTCGCGCGGCCGGGTTTCAAGGTGGTATTCTACGACACCTTGGAGGATTTCTACCTGGCTGAGGCGCTCGAGTACATCACCGCCTGGCGCCAGGCGACCGAGGAGTCACCCGCAGGGATCTGCGGGCCGATCGGGCCGACAGAACAACTGCCGCTGGTGGCCCGGCTGGTCAATGAGCTGGAGCTCGACCTGCGCCACGCCCATTTCTGGGGCATGGACGAGTGGGTGGAGGATGGCAGAGAGGTGTCTATCGAGCACCCGCTTAGCTTCAGGCGGGCTGATATGGCTCTCTGTTTCGACCGGATTCGCCCCGACCTGCGGATGCCGGAGGAGAACCTCCACTTTCCGACCGTTGAGCTGGAGGCGTACAAGACGAGCTATGATCGCGCGCGCTGCCTGGTGATGCAGGGCGGTCAGGGCGAGGTGAAGCACTGGGCCTTCAACGATCCGCCGCAGCGCGCCGGCGCATATCACGATGCGCCCCCCTCGCCGGCAGAATACCGCAAGCTGGCCACCCGCATTGTCGACCTGCACCCGATGACCCTGATCCAAAACGCGCGCACCTCCGGCGGCGGCGTGGTCCAGAATGTGCCCAGCCAGGCGCTGAGCGTCGGCCCGGTCGAGACGTGGAAGGCCAAGAAGGTGTCGATCTGGCAGGCGGGCAATCACGACAACCCCTTCGGCATGCGCCTGACGACGCTGATGATTTCCAAGAGGCTGCCCGATGCGGCGGCGCCGATGTCGCTGCTGGCCGACCACCCGAACGTGCAGTTCAACTTCTACCGGCACGGGGTCGGCTCCACATCGGCGGAGATGCACTGAACAAATAAGAAACCGGGTCTCTGCCAAGAAACCCGGTTTCACTATCATCTTACCCGTTCGGCAGCATCACCGCCTTGATGATCGGCAGGCTCCCGTCCACATTGGCCGTGATCGTGGACAGAGCATCCTCGAAGCCGAAAGTGTGCGTCACGATCTGCGAGGCGTCCACCAGCCCTTCTTTCAGCAGCCGGTTGGAGATCGGGAAGTTGATCGCCGGCTCGGCGAAGGTCGGCGTCAGGGTGATCTTGCGGAAAATCAGGTCGTTGATGTCGATGTTGATCGTGCTTTGGCCGCCGAAGTGGATGCCGAAGAAGGTGATCAGCCCGCCGTAGCGGATGACCTTCAGCGCATCGACCATGCTTTGCGGCGGCGCGCTGACGATCACCCGATCGACGCCATTCGGGAACCGCCGCTTGATCTCCTCCTCCACGTCCTGCTTGCCGATCTCGATCACCATGTCGCAGCCCATCCGCCGCGCCGCGTCCAGACGCGCCTGCTCGCGCGCGTTATCGGCTGTCAACCCTGTGATCGCCACAAAGCTGGCGCCCCGCAGCCTGGCCAGCCGGGCGGACATCAGCCCCAACGGGCCGGGTCCCAGCACCAGCACCGAGCCACCCAGCGGGATGTCGGCGTTGAGCGCCGCGGTCAGGCACACGGCCAGTGGTTCGGTCAAGCTCGCCGCGACGTAGTCCAGGCCCTCGAACTTGACCAGCGAGTTGTAGCGCACCGACAAGTATTGCCCCATGCCAGGCTGTCCCTCGATGCTGAACGGGTTGCGGCAGAACTCCGGGTGGCCACTCTTGCAATCCTCGCAGATGCCGCACATACTGACATCCTCGACGATCACCCGGTCGCCCGGCGCCAAACCGGTGACATTTTTGCCGATCTCCATCACCTCAGCCGCGATCTCATGGCCCAGCGGCATGTAGTCGTCCGACCAGTCCTTCACGAAGTTCAGGTCGGTGCCGCACACACCGCAGGCATGCACCTTGACGATGACCTGATCGTCGCCCGGCGCCGCGATCTCATGCTCACGCACCTGGATGTCCAGGTATTGCCTGCCGTAGAGTCCTCTGCTTTTCATCGTGACCCCTCTTCGCGATTAACCTGCTCCGTACAGCTTGCTGTCCGCGCCGGGATAGATCGCGGCGTCGGCGTGCGCCAGAGCTTGATCCAGATTGCCGAACACCTTGTGGAAGGCTGTCACGATCTGGTCCATCAGCGCCTTCCCGTTCGGGGCGTGGATGCCGTGGACGACCGTGTAAGTATCGCACAGCATCTTGGCCACCGGAAAGTTGTCCACGTTGTAGTCGTAGCGGATGCCCTTCGCCTCGTTGATACTCCAGGGATAGCTAGAACCGCCGTAGCCGAGCTTGCTCTGGAAAATATCCTGCGCAGGTACCGGCATCGTCTGCCATTGGCCGACCAATACCCCTTCCTTGTAGAGCGCCTTCTCCACCGCGATGCGGAACCGGCGCGGTTCACAGTCCAGGCCCGCGGCCTGCGGATCGAAGCGCACGTTGTACATGAAGTAGACGTGCTTGGAGTCGGGCGGGCAGTGGGGCGGGATGACGCCCGGGATCTTGCCCAGTTCACGGCTCAAATATTCGGCATTTGCGATGCGCACCGCGTTGTGTTCGTCGAGATGCAGGAGTTGCCCGCGGGCCAGCGCGGCCGGCAACTCCTGGTTGCGATACATGTAGCCCAGGATGGAAGCGTTATAGACGCGACGATGGCTCACCTCGTCGATTTCATCGCCGAAGCACCGGACCAGCACGCCCTTCTGAAGATAGGTTTCGCTGTCGGTGACGAACAGGCCGCCCTCGCCACCGCACAGGTTCTTGAAGTTGTTCAGGCTGAAGGCGCCGATGTCGCCGATGCTGCCGACCTTTCTCCCTCGATACTCGGCGCCATGCGCCTGGCAAGCATCCTCGATGACGGAGAGGTTGTGCTTGCGGGCGATGGCCATGATGGGATCCAGGTCGGCAGGCAAGCCCTGGATGTGGACTGGGATGATCGCCTTCGTCCGCTCGGTGATGGCGGCCTCCAGCCTGGCCGGATCCATGTTGTAGGTGCGCGGATCGATATCCACGAACATGGGGATGGCATTCTGGTGCAGCGCGCAGGAAGCCGAGGCCAGGAAGGTGAACGCTGAAGTGATGATCTCATCCCCTGGCCCTACCCCCACTGCCGCCAATGCCATGTGCAGCGCGGCTGTGCCACTGGTGGTGGTCAGGCAGTGTTTGGCGCCGACATACCCTGCCCATTCCTGCTCGAACGCGGCAACTTGTGGCGCGGTGCCGCCCGCGACGATGCCACTGTCGAGCACCTCGTCGATGAACCTGCGGTCATCATCCGTGATGATCGGCCAGTTGCTATAGTCGCTCCGTTTCAGGACCGGGGTCCCGCCGTCGATCGCCAACTTCTCGGACATCTCTTTCTCCTGTCAGGTGGGGGGGCAAACGCCCACTGGGATGGATGGCAGCGCCAAGGGGTTTTACTGCATTCGTTTGCATGAGTCTATCAGCAGAATCGGCGCCTGTCAAGAGAGAGTTTCTGGGTTGACAGGCCCACTGCGGGGTGCTATACTTTTATACTGTAAGTAACTGATTACCATCCGCACGGCATGGGAGAGCAGCAAGTGGCAGTCATCAACGATGATCGGAACCACACCGGGGATGCGACCTTGCTGCGCAAGGTCAACGAGTCCGCGATTTTGGAACAGATCCACCGCGAAGGCCCCGTCACACGATCACACCTCGCTCGCAGCCTGCGCTTGAGCCTGCCCACCATCACGCGCATCGCCAACGAACTTCTTAGCGAGGGCTTAATCATCGAATCAAGCACTGCCGGATCCAGCGGTGGGCGGCGTCCCGGCTTGCTCGAGTATAACTTCCGCTCCAACCTGATTATTGGCGTGTATGTGGGTCACCGGATGGTCGCCGCGTTAGCGGATTTGGATGGCACGATCATCGAGCGGCGCAGCGAGCCATCACGCAGCGGAGAAGCCGGTCTCCAGCAATTGATCGACCTTATTCGCGACCTGCAACGACAGGCCGGGGTCATGGGTCTGTCTGTGCGCGGAGTGGGGGTGGGGGCGCCATCCATTGTGAGCTTTCCAGAGGGGGTGGTGGCTTGGGCGCCGGGGTTGGGTTGGCGGAATCTGCCCGTGAAACGGCGCCTTGAGGAGACCCTGGGCTTAGAAGTGTTTGTCGAAAACGAGGTCAACCTGCTGGCCCTGGGGGAAAGCTGGCGCGGCGCAGGCAGGGGGATTCACAGGCTTGTCTGCGTTTCCGTGGGGACCGGGATCGGGGCAGGCTTGATCCTGGACGGGCAGCTTTACCGCGGGGGTCGTGGCGCCGCCGGTGAAATCGGTTACATCGTGCCCAACGAGCGCTACCTCGGCCGTCAGGTGAACAGGTTCGGCACGTTGGAAAGCCTGGCGGATCGAAACGCGCTGATAACCCGGGGTTGTGAGCGGATGCAAGCCGGCGAGTCGTCGGTTCTCAACGTAGCCTGTGCCTCTGATCCGAGCCGTCTGACGGCCGAAATGGTGCTCGATGCGGCCCGCAGCGGCGACCCCCTGGCGAGTTCCGTCTTGTCTGAGGTCATCGACTATCTGAGTATCGCCATCGCCAACCTTGTGTGCATCGTTGACCCTGAGCGAATTATCCTCAGCGGGGACCTCGCCAGTTACGCGGAAATGTTCACTCAACCGATTCGGGAGCGGATCGCCGGCCTTGTCCCTGCGATGCCTGAGATCGTCGCCTCTGAGTTGGGGATGGACGCGGCGGTGCTGGGGGCGATTGCGATCGCCATGCGCGAGACGAGCGGCGCCCTGGCCGTGCAGCCGTTGCGAGCCTAAATTTGTGATAAGGAGGATCCAAGCAATGCAGAACATCCTGGCAGGCCACACCAACAGCTATCACACCTACACCCTTGACGAGGCGTTAGAAGGGATCGCAACCGCCAGCTTCAAGTACGTCGAGCTCTCAGCGGTGCGCGGCTGGACCGAGCACGTGCCGTTGGAAGCAACATCCGGCGAAATCGCGGAGGTCAAGGCCAGGCTGGCGCATTGGGGGCTGACCGCCTCCGCGCTGAGCGGGCACTCCGATCTGACCACCGCGGCCGGCCTGGTGGACGGCAAGAAGGCGGTCGCCCTTTGCCCCCAGCTCGGCCTCACCATCATGAACACCGCCATCGGCGGGCACTACAGCGAGAACGAGGATAAGGCCGCGTTCATGGGGCACATCCACGAGCTGGCCGACTACGCGGCCGCGCGTGGGGTGCAAATCTCGCTGGAAGTGCACGGCGACATCATGGGCAGCGGCGCGCTTTCGATCCCGCTGATCCAGGAGATCGGCCGGGCGAACGTGGGCATCAACTACGACACGGCCAACTGCGTCTTCTACGGCGGCGCGCCGGCGGTGGACGACATCGGGCCATGTGTGCCCTATCTCAAACACATCCATCTGAAGGACAAGCGCGGCGGCGCGCGGGTGTGGGATTTCCCGGCGGTCGGCGAGGGCGAGGTGGACTTCGCTCAAGTGCTGAAGATCCTGGCCGATCAGGGCTACGCAGGGCCGTTCAGCGTCGAGATCGAGTTCAGCGGGCTGCCCTGGCCGCCGGTGGCGGAAGTGCACCGCTCGATGCAGGTGTCCTACGCGACGCTGAGCAAGCTGGGGCTGAAATAGGAGGCACGCGATGCTCAAAGTTGGCATCCTCGGCGCGGGCTTTATGGGTGGCACGCACGCCGCGGCCTTCGCCCAGCTCCCCGACGTGCAGATCGTCGGCATCTCCTCCCGGTCGGCCGAGAAGGCCGGGGCGCTGGCCGCGCAATACAGCGCCGAGCCGTTCACCGACGCGCTGGCACTGGCGACCGATCCGCGCGTCGACGCGATCAGCAACACGCTCCCTACCCATCTGCACAAAGATCTCACCATCGCCGCGCTGCGGGCCGGCAAGCACGTGCTGGTCGAGAAACCGATGGGCCTCACCGTCGCGGAGTGCGACGAGATGCGCGCGGCCGCCGCACAGAACGGCCGGCTGCTGATGGTCGCCCACGTGCTGCGCTTCTGGCCGGAATACGTAGCGATCGCCGATTTCCTCAAGACCGGCGCGCTGGGCCGGCCGCTGGCCGCGACGGCCAAACGGCTGGTCGGCCCGCCGCGCTGGAGCGATTTCTTCCTGCACCCCGAATGGTCGGGCGGCGAGGTCCTTGACCTGCACGTCCATGACCTGGACACGCTGAACTGGCTCTTCGGCACGCCCAGGACAGTCTACGCGCGCGGCCAGCGCAGCCCCGAATCCGGCGGCTGGGATCTCGCGCTGACCTTGATCGATTACGGCGACGTCAAGGGATTCGCCGAAGGCAGCGCGCTCCAGGTCCCCGAGTACCCGTTCACGATGGGGCTGGCGGTGCTGTGCGAGCGCGGCTCAGTGGAGTTCACGTTCCGCGCCGGCGGGGTGCAGGTCGATTCGCGCGACGCCGGCGGCAGCAGCCTGCTGGTGTATGAGCAGGGCCAGCCGCCGCGCTCCCTGGAAAGCCCGGGCGGCGACGGCTACGCCAACGAGGCCGCGGCGTTCATCGAGTGTGTGCGGGGCGGTCGGGCCCCCACGCAGGGCACCGCAGAGCAAGGTCGCCTGGCCGTGGTGACGGCGTTGGCTGCCCGGGAGTCCATCGAGACCGGCCGGGTCGTGAGCTTATGATGGATGACGTCGAGATTCACATGGCGTGATGCGATACGGATAGACGCACCATGTACCACGCACCACGTGGTAGGTGACGCTTCATTGTCGGAGGTCAGGTTCATGCAAATTACTCCCAAAGTCGCCTTCATCGTCTTCGGCGTCCACAAGGACGGCTTGCTCGACCCGCTGGGCACACCGTTTATCGACGACGCGCTGATAGCCGCGGCCAAGAGCGCCTTACACGAGGCCAACGTCGAGTTGATCGAGCACGATGTCATTCTGGCAACCAAAGCCGAGGCAAAGGCGTGCCTGAATAAATTCAAGAAGCTGGACGACCTGGATGCCATCGTCCTCTTTTCCGGCACCTGGGTCTGGGCGGCGCACCTGGTCGCCGCGCTGCGCGACTTCGCCACGACCGGCAAGGGGATCGTGCTGTGGACTAACCCGGGCTCTCAAGGATGGCGGCCGGTGGGTGGGCTGGTGATGCACGGTGGGCTCAAGGAGGTCGGCATCCCCCACCGCTTTGTCTACGGGGGCTACGACGACCCGCGCGCCATCGAGCGCATCACCGCCTACTGCCGCGCCAGCGCGCTGGTCAACCGGCTGAACATGAGCACCGTCGGCGCGTTCGGTGGCCGCGGCATGGGCCAGACGTGCGGCGTCGCGGATCCGTCGCAGTGGCTGCGCGTCTTCGGCGTGGACATCGATTCGCGCGACACCACACTGCTGATCGAGACGGCCAGGGCGGTCACGCCCGTCGAGGTTCAGGCCGCGCGCGAGCACATCCAGCCATCCTTCAGCGTCCCCATCCCGGATGATGCCGCAGCCGAACGCTCGCTCCGCCTGTATGTTGCGCTCAAAAAGCTCGTGGCGCAGGAGGGGTGGGACTTCTACACCATCCAGTCCTTCCCCGGCCTGGGCGATGACTACAGCGCCACCTGCTTTGCGCAGAGCATGATGGTGCAGGATGGCGTGCCGACGGCCACCCTGAGCGACTTCAACACGACGATGTCGGTGAAGCTGCTGATGGACCTGAGCGGCGAGCGCGTCTACTACGGCGACCTGCAGCACATCGACAAGGGGACGCGCGAGATCAAGATCATCGGTGACGGCGCGTGCCCGCCGGGGCTGGCCGGCACGCTGGAGCCGGCCAGCTTTGCCCAGCACGGCATCCCGACCGAGGGCACGGCGGGCGGCTTGTCCGTCCAACTCACGTGCCGGCCCGGTGAGGGGGTGTTGGCCCGGCTCGGCCGCAGCCGCGGCGAGTTCGAGCTGGTGATCGTCCGCTGTACG
>Ga0210047_1001080_pt1 | contig 10249 bp, 12 predicted proteins | sample CryGeyCG2014_300_3_FD_185453 | JGI IMG/M metagenome (GOLD analysis project Ga0210047, IMG submission 185453) | Groundwater microbial communities from aquifer - Crystal Geyser CG01_land_8/20/14_3.00 (SPAdes) (version 2) | ecosystem: Environmental > Aquatic > Deep subsurface > Groundwater | place...
TTCCAATATCTCTTTCTTCCACTGCCCGACCTGCACCGGATGCACGCCGTGCTCCTGCGCAATCTGGTTGAGGGTCTTCACCCCGTGGATCGCTTCCAGGCCAACCTTGGCCTTGAATTCCGCCCAAAATACCTTTCGCTTTGTGCCGCTCATCGTCCGCTTCCTTTTCGCTTCGGACAACAGCTTAATCTACTGTCTCAAATTCGGGGTCCACTGTAGGGGGGGGCGATGTGGCTTGCTTCACGAGTTTCACGCTGAAGCTACGACGGCTGACCGAACCGGTTGCCGAGGCAAATATCTTTCGCGCGCCGTTGGTTCAGGGCCTGCCTGTTCAACGCCAATCACCATGGCGGTGATCTTCATGGTGACGTTCTTCAAAATCCGGGCGGCGATCTGCGAAGCGGTCATGGCCGTGGCGATGGCCATAAAAACCCTCGCCGTCGCGGTGATGATGTCTGTCCCAACGCCTGTCCCAACGCGGGTCTTGATACCGCACTGGAGTGGTGTAGATCACCCGCAGTGGAGCTTGATACACCACGGCCGGCTCATAGTAGGTTGTCGGTTCGCTTTGATAATAAACCGGCTGGCTTTCATAGACTGTCCGGCGCTCATAGACCGTTTGCGGCCGCGAAGCGGCGACGCCAGCAATGGCGCCGACGACGCCGCCGGCAACTGCGCCATTGTGGCCGCCGATGGCGTGGCCAAGGGCTGCGCCGACGCCGGTGCCGATCAATACATTCAGTACTTCGTCCGCCGAGGCGGTGGTGGAACCCGTGGCGGTCAGCGCGACAACGAGTAGGGGAAGGGCGTATTTCGTTTTCATGGTAGTGCTCCTGTGTTGTGACGATTCCATGCTAGCCAGTAGGTGGTTTCGACGGATTTCGGGAGTGCTACCAAATGTTTCAAATTGTTATTCGTCCAATCCCGTCTGGGCGGCGCTGGTTGCCCGGTTGAACTGCCGCGACTGCGGGTCTTGGCCGAGGCCCCGACAGGCCGCCGCGCATTCGGAAATCAGCGCCGGGCCGCGATAGATAAGGCCGCTGTAAAGCTGCACCAGGCTGGCGCCCAGACGTAGTTTGTCAACGGCGGCATCGCCGCCCAGTATGCCGCCTACGCCGATGAGCGGTATCTCGCCTTTCAATGCGCCGGCATAGGCAAGTGCGGCGAGTACCTGGTCCGAGGACCTTTTGACTGGCGCCCCGGATAGGCCGCCGATCTCGGTGCCGTGGGGCAGATGGTCGACCCCGGCGCGCGAGAGTGAGGTATTGGTGGCGATGACTGCGTCGACCCGGTGCTTGCGGAACAGGTCGGCCATGTCGGCGATCTGTTTGTCAGGCAGGTCCGGGGCGACCTTGACCGCGAACGGGGTGTATTTGCCGTGTTGGTCGGCCAGTCGAGCTTGCTCGGCCTTGAGCACCGTCAATAGGGCATTGAGCTCGTCGCTGTATTGCAAGCTGCGCAAGCCCTTGGTATTGGGCGATGAGATGTTGATCGTGACATAGCTGGCCCGCTGGTATGCCTTGCGCAGGCCGATCAGGTAGTCGTCGGCGGCGTTTTCGATTGGGGTATCGAAGTTTTTGCCGATGTTGATGCCGAGCACGCCTGTAAAACTCGATCGGGCCACATTTTCCAGCAGGGCATCGATGCCGTCGTTGTTGAAGCCCATGCGGTTGATGATGCCGTTCACCTCGGGCAGCCGAAACATCCGGGGTTTTGAGTTGCCTGGCTGCGGCCGCGGCGTGACCGTGCCAACCTCGATGAAGCCGAAACCCATGGCGGCCCAGGCGTCAAGGCATTCGCCGTTCTTATCCAAGCCGGCGGCCAGACCGACCGGGTTGGCAAAGGTCAGGCCCATGACCTGGCGTGGATCGTCCTTGATTGTGGGCAGCAGTGCCTTGAGCAGCCCAACGGGGGCACGGCGCAGCGCATCCAGGGTCAGGTTGTGGGCGGTTTCCGGGTCGAACTGAAAAATCAGCGGGCGGAATAGCGGGTAAAGGTCCATGGTCAGCAGGCTTTCTTGAACAGATTTGATATTTTAACGGGGTAGCACAAGCTGTTATCCTCCTTGGTCCATTCTTTGTGTTGTCTGTCTTGATAACCGTCCCATCACTAACTGCCCATAAGCCCTATTGGGCTAAACGCCTCGGCGTCGCTCCCTTTCTGCCCATGTCGCGGCAAGAAATGACGGCGCTCGGCTGGGACTCCTGCGACGTCATTCTGGTCACCGGCGATGCCTACATCGACCACCCCAGCTTTGGTATGGCGCTGGTCGGGCGGCTGTTGGAGACCCAGGGCTTCCGGGTTGGCATCATAGCCCAACCGGACTGGCGCTCGGCCGATCCATTTCGAACCTTGGGTCGGCCCAACCTGTATTTCGGCGTCACCGCAGGCAACATGGACTCTATGGTCAACCGTTATACCGCCGACCGCAAGACCCGTTCCGACGACGCCTACACGCCGGGCGGTGCGCCGCATAAACGGCCGGATCATGCCGCGACAGTGTACGCCCAGCGTTGTCGCGAGGCCTATAAGGACGTGCCGGTGATCCTCGGTGGCATCGAGGCGTCCTTGCGCCGCATCGCCCATTATGACTACTGGTCGGACACCATGCGCCGCTCGGTGCTGGTCGATGCCAAGGCCGACATGCTGCTATTCGGCAATGCCGAGCGGGCGCTGGTGGAGCTGACCCATCGCCTGGCGGCAGGGGAGAAAATAGACGCCATCCGCGACCTGCGTGGCACGGCGTTCATGGCGCCAATGGGCTGGAGGCCTTCCGACGAGTGGATCGAAGTGGATTCACTGGCGCTGGCGGTCCCTTCTCCCGCAAGCGGGGGAGGGGTTACGGGGGAAGGGAGAGAAGCGCGTGCGGCGCAACGCGCCCACACCGTGCTGCGCCTGCCGGCCTTCGAGCAGGTGGCGAAGAACCCGGTGCTGGATGCCCATGCCTCGCGGGTCTTCCACCTCGAATCCAACCCCGGCAACGCCCGCGCCCTGGTCCAGGCGCATGGCGAGCGTGATGTCTGGCTGAACCCGCCGCCGATCCCGCTGACCACCGCCGAGATGGATTTCATCTACGACCTGCCCTACGCGCGCGCGCCGCACCCGGTCTACGGCGAGGCCAAAATCCCGGCCTGGGAGATGATCCGTTTCTCGATCAACATCATGCGCGGCTGCTTTGGCGGCTGCACCTTCTGTTCGATCACTGAGCACGAGGGGCGCATCATCCAGAACCGCTCGGAGGCGTCAATCCTGCGCGAGATCGAGGCGGTACGCGACAAGACGCCGGGCTTCACCGGGGTCATCTCAGACCTGGGCGGGCCGACCGCCAACATGTACCGCCTGCATTGCCGCGACCCGAAGATCGAATCGGCCTGCCGGCGTTTGTCCTGCGTGTTCCCGGATATCTGCGAGAACATGGGTACCAACCACGGCCCGCTCGTCCACCTTTACCGCGAGGCCCGCGCCATCCCCGGCATCAAGAAGGTGCTGATCGGCTCCGGGGTGCGCTATGACCTGGCGGTAAAGTCACCCGAGTACATCAAGGAACTGGTGACCCATCACGTTGGCGGCTACCTCAAGATCGCCCCCGAGCACACCGAGGAAGGCCCCTTGACGCATATGATGAAGCCGCGCATGACCGCCTATGACCGCTTCAAGCAGATGTTTGAGAAGTTTTCCAGGGAGGCGGGCAAGGAGCAGTACCTGATTCCCTATTTTATCGCTGCCCATCCGGGCACCACCGACCAGGACATGGTCAATCTGGCGCTGTGGCTGAAGCGCAATCGTTTCCGTCTGGACCAGGTGCAGACCTTCCTGCCCACACCTCTGGCGCTCGCCACCACCATGTGGCATACCGAGCTGAACCCGCTCAAGCCGGTGCTGGGCGGCAAGGCGCGCCGGGTGCCGGTGGTGCGCGGCGAGCGCGCCCGGCGCTTGCAAAAGGCCTTCCTGCGTTATCATGACCCGGCCAACTGGCCGCTGCTGCGCGAGGCATTGCAGGCCATGGGCCGGGCTGACCTGATTGGCAACGGTAAACAGCAACTGATCCCGGCATTTCAGCCGGCTGGGGCCGGGCGGTTGCAGTCAGGTCTCAGGCCCGCCGGCAAGGCCGCCATACAAAGAGGCAAACAGTCCGGCAAGACCCGGATAAAATAAAGATGAGGAGAAAGAGGAGAAACACCAATGAAACGCGAATTGATCGTGGCGGTGGCCTGCCTGTACATGGCATCTTCGACCTGGGCCGATGAAGGCCTGTCAGGCCACAAAATGCAAACCAGCGGGGACTTGATGCGGATGTGTATGGCCGCCGCCAAGGTGCCGGCCTTATCTGTCATGTGCAACAACTACATCAACGGCTATCTGGACGCCGTCGCCAGCGGCCGGCATAAGGGCAAGTTCTGCTTCGGCAAGGGCGATCGGGAGCGACTGCCGCAGGCCGTGGCGATCTGGCTGGCCGCCCATCCGGACTATAAGAAACAGCCTTCGCCCGAGGCCATGGACCAGGTCTTGAGCGAAAAATTTGCCTGTAAGAAATAACCGGAGCGTATTAATGCGTCCGGCTGTGTCTACTGGCCCCGCGCCTTGGCAAGTTTGGCCTTGAGCGTTGCCATTGCCTGGCTGGCGGCCTTTTCGCCTTCCATGATGGCCAGGTGGCGGTCTTCGAAGTCGGAGACGGCGACGTTGGCGGTATGGGGTTGGATGACCATGTCCGCCTTGTCCAGTTCATAGCTGCGAATGGTATTGCCCATGATGGTAAAGGTCTGCAATAACTCGCTCATCAAGCCATCGGCCTTGCCCCAGCGGGGTTTCTGGCCGATGTCCACGGCGATCACGAAATCCGCGCCCATGTCGCGCGCGGCCTGAATCGGCACCGGCGAGGTCAGCCCGCCATCGACATATTCATGACCGTTGATGTTGGTGGGCTGGAACACGCCGGGTACGGTGCTGGACGCCCGCACCGCCATGCCGGTATTGCCGCGCCGAAAGACCACCTTATCGCCCGTTCCCAGATCGGTCGCTACCGCGCCGAACGGTCGGGCCAGTTGCTCGATGGGCCTGTTGGCTACGGCCTTGTTGATGAAGTCCTGCAGGGCCTCGCCCTTGAGCACGCCACGATTGGGCAGGCTCCAGTCGGTCAATTCGTCTTCCTTGATTTGCAGGGCCATATTCTGCAACTGGAAGCCGCTCAGGCCATAGGCATAAAGGGCGCCGACCACCGACCCGGCGCTGGTGCCGACGATGAAGTCGGGCCTGATGCCGTTGGCCTCCAATACCTTGATGACCCCGATGTGGGCGAAACCGCGCGCCGCGCCGCCGCCCAGGGCCAGGCCGATCTTGACCGATTTGGCTTGCGGAGGATGCGGCGGCTGGATTGGCGGCTGGGCACAGGCGGTCAGCAGCAGGGCAAGACAAAGGGCGGCAAAGGGTCGAATTATCATGATCCGTACTAGAGCGGTTCTCTAGTGAAAGGTTCAAGCGGACAGGCTGTCAGATGTATTTTCCAATCCAGACATGAGCCTGAAGGGGGTGATTTGCGAGCTGTAGCTCAAGCGGCACGTAGTTGGGTTTTGTTGATGAGTTGAAAGAGTTTTGCCCTGGCCTCATTGATGCGTTTGGCGGCGTCATTATCGCTGCATTCCGAGGCGATTGCATTCAGCCCCACCAAGGTGACACCCGGCTTGAGACAGTTTTCCGCCTCGGGTAATGAACGATAACTGCGCGCAGCAGAACTGCGGGGAATCAGACCCGAATAGATTGAGGGGCTGGCCGCCACAGAACATGGCCGAAGCTCCGAAAGTTCAAAAATCCACTGGCCATTAAGAGAACGCTTATCGGCTAGTCCAGCTCGAATGCAGCGGTTAGGCCAGATAAGCAGCGCAATGCTACTTTACTAGACCTGACCCCGTGCTCTTTTGCGAATAGATTGAGGGGCTGGCCGCCACAGAACATGGCCGAAGCTCCGAAAGTTCAAAAATCCACTGGCCATTAAGAGAACGCTTATCGGCTAGTCCAGCTCGAATGCAGCGGTTAGGCCAGATAAGCAGCGCAATGCTACTTTACTAGACCTGACCCCGTGCTCCTTTACTAGACCTGACCCCGTGCTCCTTTACTAGACCTGACCCCGTGCTCCGCGAGACCCACAGCTGGTTCGGGCGATCCGCCTTGAACTGGCGATTGACCCGATCCAGCGGGCACGGCTGTTTGGGATTGTTAGCTGTCAAGGCCCGCTCGCACAGCTTGCGGGTGGTGGTCCCGGAGAGGGCGCCACGCAAGCCATCCAGCTCAGCCAACAGGCGGATGTCCTCGTCCGTATAGTGCCGCGCGAATGGCACGGCGGGCGCCCGCCGCCGATCCCGGATGGCGCCGCCGTCGGTGAACTGGGTAATACAGCGCGCCACCTGGGCACGGGACAAGCCGGTCACCTTGGCGAGTTACTGGCGTAACACGCCCTTGTCGGCGCGCGGGCGGCGGGCGTAACCGAATTGCCTGAGCGTGTCGGCCATCCAGCCGTAGGCCTTGCTGCGATCCTCTAGTGTGCATGAGACCGCATCAGCGCCCGACACAAAGGCGCGTGCTTGGGCCAACGTTTGGAGTCCTTGGGTATGTAAAGTCACGATCATGCCTCCATGATCCCAACTCCTGCCCCTCCAGACTCATCTCACGCTGGAAACACACCCCTTCGTTCAGGCTAATGTCTCATTGGACAAGGCTATGACTGGGGCACGCAATGCTTTACGGAGGATCATCGGCGCGTCGATGCGACTTTGGATGAACTGCTCCAGATCGGTCGTCTCGACGCCGGCGAATTTCCGCCGCGGGGCATCGCATACGATGATGTCCAACCGATCCCATGCAGTGGTCGAGATGGACGATTCGGCGACGCGGCCGCTCAGGACGACGGATGTCAGGCCATCCGGGGCTTGCCTCCGCAGCTGGTAATACTTGGATAGCGATCCCTGGATATCGGCGTCGACCAAGAGCACACGAAGCCCCATGTCGGCGGCAAGCGCGCCGAGATTGGCAGTGATGGTGGCTTTGCCGATACCTCCCTTGGTGCCTACGACGCTCAGAATGACCACATGTACCTCCTGCTACGAATAACGAATGCGTTTGTGTGTAACGTGGTTATACGATGACCATAACCATCAAACGGTAATAAAATGTACTAATGCACGTACACACAAATTTTTATGGGTATTTTACTGATGGTCGATTGATGGCGGAATGAGCGTCATCTGTAATGACTATGTCGGTACGTATGGCTATAATCGGTATAACCCTAGGAGGTCATGACCATGTCCATTTCACTCGAAGTACCCGGCAAGCGCGAGTCGTTGAATATCCGCATCAAGCCCGATGAACGCGGTCTGATCGATCGCGCCGCCAAGGCGCGCGGCAAGACCCGTACCGATTTCATCCTGGATGCCGCGCGTCTAGCTGCCGAGGAGGCCTTGCTCGATCAGATGCTCATCGTCACAAGCCGTGAGGCCTACGCCGAGTTTCTGACCCGATTGGACCAGCCGCCTCAGCCCAATGAACGCCTGCGCAAGACGATGCAGACCCCGGCGCCCTGGGATAAGGCATGACGGTATCGGCGCCCGAGCTGCTCGCCGAACACCACGACACTGCCGCCTTCTCATCGGGTGTGGAGAGTCTGGACATCTGGTTGAAGCGCCGCGCGATGAGAAACCAGGCTACGGGCGCGTCGCGAACCTTCGTTGTTTGCGAGGGGAGCCGCGTGGTGGCCTATTACGCCTTGGCATCAAGCGCCATCACCGTTGATGAGGCTCCCGGCCGCTTTCGTCGAAACATGCCGGACCCAATTCCCGTCGTGGTGCTCGGACGTCTGGCCGTCGACCGATCGTTGCAAGGGCAGGGCTTGGGGCGGGCATTGATGCGCGATGCGGCCCTTCGGGTGATTCAAGCCGCCGATACCATTGGCATCCGCGGCATGATCACACATGCCCTGAGTCCCGAAGCCAAGGCCTTCTATGAGCGAGTCGGCTTCGAGTCGTCCCCGTTGGACCCGATGACCTTGATGGTAACGCTCAACGACTTAAAGTCCTGTCTCTGATCGAGCGCTATCGCGGGTGGGATTGAATACTGTGACAGGAAAGTGGTATGGCGCTGACCAAAGCTGAACTCTGTGATCTTCTTTTCGAGAAGGTGGGCTTGAACAAGCGGGAGGCCAAGGAGTTCGTGGAATCGTTTTTCGAAGAAATCAGCGTGACCTTGGAGCGCGGAGGCGAAGTCAAATTGTCGGGCTTCGGACAACAGGGGACAGACCACGGTTTTAGTGATAGATTGCGTTCAATTTCCGTTATGAGTAGCACACAACATGCCGCGCCGCGCCCGCCTGGCTTTGCCGAACGTCCCGCTTCACATTATCCAGCGGGGCAACAACCGGCAAGCGTGCTTTTATGCGGATGAAGACTACCGCTTTTATCTCGACTGGTTGCGGGAGTACGCCGACAAGAGCGGCTGCCACGTTCACGCCTACGTTCTCATGACCAACCATGTCCATCTGCTGATATCAGCCGAACGACCCGAAGCGTCAGGTGCCTTGATGAAGGCGTTGGGACAGCGTTACGTGCAGTATGTCAACCGAACCTATCGGCGCAGCGGCACATTGTGGGAAGGGCGTTTCCGCTCTTGCCTCACCCAGGAAGAAAGCTATCTGCTGGCGTGTCAGCGGTACATCGAATTGAATCCCGTGCGGGCGGGCATGGTCGAGCACCCGGCGGAATATCGCTGGTCGAGTTATCGGAGCAACGCACAAGGCGAGCCTGATTCGCAGCTGAAGCCGCATTCGTTGTACCTTGCACTGGGTAAGGATGCGGCGAGCCGCGCAGCGGCGTATCGTGAACTGTTTCGATACGAACTGGAGCCGGGCCTGGTCGATGAAATCCGGCGTGCGACGAACGGAAATTATGCGCTTGGAAATGCGGCGTTCGCGGCGCAGGTATCAACGGCATTGGGGCGGCGTGCCGTGCCCGGAAAGTCGGGAAGGCCACGTCGAGCGGTGAAGCCAGAAACGGGGGAATTGTTTGCTGAATGAGATAAACCGTGGTCTGTCCCCTGTTGTCTCTGAGGATGCGGCGAGCCGCGCAGCGGCGTATCGTGAACTGTTTCGATACGAACTGGAGCCGGGCCTGGTCGATGAAATCCGGCGTGCGACGAACGGAAATTATGCGCTTGGAAATGCGGCGTTCGCGGCGCAGGTATCAACGGCATTGGGGCGGCGTGCCGTGCCCGGAAAGTCGGGAAGGCCACGTCGAGCGGTGGAGCCAGAAACGGGGGAATTGTTTGCTGAATGAGATAAACCGTGGTCTGTCCCCTGTTGTCTGCTCCGGAAAAAGAACGTGCGAAGCGGGAGAGCGCAAAGCAGGAAGACGACGCGCGTAAGACCCAGGTTATCGCTGACAGGGAGAAGGAGAAGAAGGCCGAAGTCGACGCCACCGTCGCCAACTTTGAACTTGGCCAGGAACCACCGGCCCCTATCGTAAAGAAGGTAACGCCGGATGAACTTGCCGGGCAGGGCGACATATTCAGCGCGCCTCAACCAACGCCAGCCAAAGCGCCGGCACAGCCGGGGCCTGTCGGTATCACGGTGAGCGACATCGTGCCCATGATCCTGGGGCAGACCCCGCTGACCCGTCACCGCTTACTTCCCTCCACAATCACTGCGTTCTCAGTACGACCCTCCAATTCAACCATCCGTATGTCATCGATGTCACTATCGAACGGCGCCCTGTTAGAGGCGTCAAACCCTGTTTCTTTGAGTATCTTCAGTAACCTTGAGCTGTCGTACATACACTTGTGTGGGAACTGGATGAATGGAGACAAGCGATTTTTAAGCGCACTCATGCTATTCCCATAAAGCACGTCGAGCCTCTCAACAAAATCGTCTGCTTTGATTCGTCCTGCTATGTATTCATCAACAATATACCTCAGGTCCGGGACAACTATCCGGATAATTCCGTTCTTGCGAAGCACTCTGTGACACTCGGCAAGAAACATACGCCCGTCTTCCTTGGTGAAGTGTTCCAAAGTGTGGGAGCTGTATACGACATCGATGCTTGAATCAGCCCATGGAAATTTCTTGGTTAGATTGTGTATATGTGTTGCATCCCGTGTGATTATGTCCCCGTTCGTAGCTGGCCCTTGTTTCGTGCCCGCGAACTGATGCAACATCTGATTGAATCGTTTACACCCTGCGGGGAGGCAACAAGCGCCAGCCCCATAGCCG
>Ga0210047_1001118_pt1 | contig 10067 bp, 18 predicted proteins | sample CryGeyCG2014_300_3_FD_185453 | JGI IMG/M metagenome (GOLD analysis project Ga0210047, IMG submission 185453) | Groundwater microbial communities from aquifer - Crystal Geyser CG01_land_8/20/14_3.00 (SPAdes) (version 2) | ecosystem: Environmental > Aquatic > Deep subsurface > Groundwater | place...
GCTCCTCTCCTGCGAGGAGAGGGGAGGACCTCACCCCCGGCCCCTCTCCTGCAAGGAGAGGGGAGGACCTCACCCCCGGCCCCTCTCCTGCGAGGAGAGGGGAGGACCTCACCCCCGGCCCCTCTCCTGCGAGGAGAGGGGAGAAGTTGTTGCCTGTCGTGGCGCGCGCCGAAGGGTGCAGCCTGTGTGGCTTCTGCGTGCAGGTCTGCCCCACTTATGCGCTGCGCATGGACGAAGACGTGCAGGAGACGCGCCTGTTGCTCGATCCGGTGGCCTGCACCGGCTGCGGCAAGTGCGTCCGCACGTGTGATCCGCACGCGCTCACCCTGGTTGCCCGCGGCGATGCCTCTCAAGACGCACCACGCACCACGCACTACGCAATACGCAGTACGCACTACGTTTTACGCCGTTCCCCGCGCGCGGTCTGTCCGGCCTGCGGCGAACCCACCGTCAGCCAGGCCGAGCTGGCCTACGTCGCCGGCCAATTGGGCGATCACCCCACCTGGCTGGACTATTGCCTGGCCTGTCGGCCGGAGTATTACGGAGGCTGAAATGAACTTCCCGATGGATTTGCCGTTGTTTCGGTTTCTCTACTGGCTGGTGAACACGGCCGGCGTGGGCAGCGCGGTGGTGGGTCTGATCGCCACCGTCGTGATCACCGGTTACGGCCTGACCCTACGCTGGATCGCGGCCGGCGCCAAAGCCGACGAGCGCGCCACCTATCCGTATCCCGCGCACGAATAACGCGTCAGGCGTGCAGCGATGTGGAAGCTCTGGGCTGAACGCCTTCCTCAGTCTGTCGGTCCGGCCAGCCAGCCAAAGCCAGGCCGGTCGCTGATGGCCGAAAGGAAGTAAAACTCCACGAGCGGCTGCACGGTGATCGCGGCCGGCGGTGCACCCAGGTCGGTGGCGGAGATGGCCAACGGGCCGCCGGCATCGGCGAAGCGGGTCAGAATGACCTGCTTGAACCGGGTTGGGTTGGGCGAGAGGGTAAGGACCAGGTCCAGCGGCGTCTCGGCGTTGCTCCAGAGGGCGATGATGTCCTCTCCAAAGGCGCCAGGCGCTTCCGAAGCGCCTGGCGCCTGCATCTCACTCCCCCGTGTGAACAGCTTGTAGACCAGGCCTCCATAGTCCGCGCCGATCAGCGGCGCGGTTGCCGTGTAGACCGGCGTCGCGCCCGAAAGCCCCTTCACCAGCAGGTTGAAGGCTTGTGGGGCGGCGGGGGCGAAGATGAACTCGGTCCCGATCACCTTCTGATGGGCATTGATCGCGGCGATGCGCAGCCCGGCCATGGCCTCCCGCGCCGGCGTGGTGGTCGAATCGCTGTCGTGCCAGCCGGCGTGCAACTCGGTGTCGAACAGGTAGAAGCGATCCAGGACTCCCAAAGTTTGGGCGTCGCGCAGCAAGCCGCTGGAGTCCACTCGCTGGTCGAACGAGTGCCACGCGTCGCGAGCGCGTATCGGCCGGCCGGCGGGGGTGGTGTAATCCTCAAAAGGCGGGGCCGTCTCGCAGCCGGGGGGCAGCCAGAAGGGATCGCCGGGCACCTGGTAGTAGGCGCAGTTGGGGGTGGGTGAGAGCCAGTTGGGTGGGAAGTAGGGATACTGGTGGATGCCGATGGCCACGTTGCCCTGCGTCAGCACCTCGCGGGCGATCATATACTCCGTCGTGCGGGTCAAATCGTGATCGCGGCTGGCGGTCATCTCCAGCGCGCCGGTGATCAGCAGGGCGTCCGGGTTGGCCGCGGCCATGGCGACCGAGGCGCGGATGGCCGCGGTGGAGAGCAGGTCGCCGTAGGTCGCCACGAACTCGGGCGAGTTGGGTCCGAGCAGGCAGGCAGGTCGGCTGGTTGGGGCCGCTGGTCGCGGTGCAGGCCGGGCCGCCGGGGACGGTGCAGGGACACAGGTAGAATTCGGCGGCCGGCTCGTTGGACAGCTCGATAAAACGCAGTTCGGGCGCGTAGCGGCCGGTCTCCGCCCGCACGTTGGCGCGGTATTGCTCCAGTAAGAAAGCATTGTCCACATCGAAGAAGCCGCTGGAGCCGTCGGGATTGACGTACTCCGGGCAGGTCATCCAGCCGTAGTTGCCGTCCATCACGCCACTGGCCAGGGGCGAGTAGTCCCGCTCGGCCGGCGTGAGCTCGTTGAAGAGCCAGTCGAGCGCCTCCCAGTGATATTGCCCCGGCGCGTGCTGCGTGCCGCCCCAGCCGCCGATGCTGCGCAAGAATTGCGAGGCGTAGCGCTGCATCTGGGACGCCTCGCGGCGCACGCGGCTCTCGGCCGCGGGGTCGAGGATCTCCTGGAGCGGATGGCAACGGCACGAGCTGCGCTGCTTGGCGCACAGAATGTCGCGCGTGCTGCCGGGCGGATCGCCAGGGGTTGTGACGCACGGCGCGCAATCCGGGCCATAGACGCGGCCGAACGGCTGCGGGATGCCGGTGTAGAAGGTGGCGCTGTGGACGCCGAAGAATGGGGTTGCGACTGGACCGCGGGTTGGATAGTGAGGGTGATCGCAAGGGTCGCGGGAGTCTCTGGATTACGGAGGCCCGAAGGGTCGCGAAGAGCACGAAGCACGAAGAGCACGAGGAATGTCGCCGCGGCGCGCGTCTTCGCGCTTCGCGTTCTTCGTCAGCTTCGTGTCTTCGCGATCCAAACGCCTACCCCACCCATTCCCGGATAAACTCCACAATCTCCCCCGTGCTGGTGCCCGGCCCGAAAACGCCCTTCACCCCCAGCTCGTGCAACGGTGCGACGTCCTCGCCGGGGATGATGCCGCCGACCAGGACCACCACATCGTCCATGTCCTGGCCGCGCAACAGCTCGATGATGCGCGGGCAGAGGGCCATGTGCGCGCCGGAGAGAATGGACAGGCCCACCACGTCCACGTCCTCTTGCAGCGCGGCCTCGGCGATCATCTCCGGCGTCTGGCGGATGCCGGTGTAGATCACCTCCATCCCGGCGTCGCGCAACGCGCGGGCGACCACTTTGGCGCCGCGGTCGTGGCCGTCCAGGCCCGGCTTGGCGATGAGTACACGGATCTTGCGGTCAGTCATGGTTGGATTCACTCCTCAGCTTGTTTCCGGCAACACCAATAAGCCCATCTGACGGAAGTGCTCATCGAAGGCAAAGGCGGCAGTCAGGCGCACCGATCTCATGATAGCAAAGCTGGTACAATCCACAAAACTGAATTCCTTGTCATCATAGCGCTTGAAGAGACCCCAAGCCTGGGCTTCGTACTCCGCCGTCACGGTGATCAGTTCCAACAGCGTTGACGCCCGCACGTTCTCGTTGAAGCGGACAGCCGCCGCGTGGCCGGCGTGCGATCGCAGCCAAGTGACCGTCTCCCAGATCACCCAGTTGGTTGTCGCCCAACAATAGGCACGCCCCTGCCCCTGTTGGAATGCGATCGCCGGCTGATGGCGCTGATCATTTGCCACTTCAAGGCCGATCCAGGCTGACGTATCTACAAAGATCTTCTGCATCTACTTGTCCTCGGTCGGAGTGCGGCCGGCGCCAGACAACGACCCGTAAAGATACAAGTCGTGATTGACGGAACCGTCGGTAACGTCCGCCAGAACCGGATCGGCGCCGATAGCCCAGAGGGAGTCATGTTGCTCTGTTTCACCAGCCGTAAACGTGGACGCAGCCCGCATTGGCGCCAGCGAAGGCACCAGATACTGCGCTACTGATTCACGTATGACCTCAGCCAGGCTCTTCTCCTCATCCAGGGCACGGCGTTTCAATTCGCGGTATACCTCTTTGGGCAACCGGATGTTAGTCGTTACATATTCAGTCATAGTTCACCTCCCGGCGGTACTATTGTATCACAATACAATTGTATCGCCAAAATTCAGAAGAAGACCGGCTCCTGGTACTCTCCGAACACCTCCTGGAACACGCCGGTGATCTCGCCCAGGGTGGCGTAGGTGTTGACCGCCTCCAGGATGGGATGCATCAGGTTGGTCTTCCCGTCGCGGGCCGCGGCGCGCAGCCGGCCGAGGGCAGCATCCAGCGCGGCGGTGTCTCGGCCGGCGCGCACGCGCTGAAGGCGAGCGAGCTGCCGCGTGTAGCCCCCGGGATCCATCTCCAGGATCGGGATCGCCAGCGGCTCGTCGGCCACGTATTCATTGACGCCCACGATGATGCGCTGGCCCGCGTCCACCTCTTGCTGGAACCGGAACGCGGCCTCGGCGATCTCGCGCTGCATGAAGCCGGCTTCGATGGCCGGGATCACCCCGCCCAACGCGTCGATCCGGCGGAAGTAGGCCCCCGCCTCCGCCTCCAGCCGGTCGGTCAGCGCCTCGACGAAGAAGGAGCCGGCCAGCGGATCGATCGTGTTGGCCACGCCGCTTTCCTCGGCGATCACCTGCTGGGTGCGCAGCGCGATGGTGGCGGCTCTCGCCGACGGCAGCGCCAGCGCCTCGTCCATGCTGTTGGTGTGCAGGCTCTGCGTGCCGCCGAGCACCGCGGCCAGGGCCTGCAGCGCCACCCGGATGACGTTCACTTCAGGTTGCTGTGCGGTCAGGCTGACGCCGGAGGTCTGCGCGTGAGTACGCAACATCCAGGAGCGGGGGTCTTTGGCGCCGTACTTCTCCTTCATCGCCCGCGCCCAGATGCGCCGTGCGGCCCGGAACTTGGCCACCTCCTCGAAAAAGTCGTTGTGAATGTTGAAGAAGAAGGACAAACGGGGGGCGAAGTCGTCGATGTTCAGCCCCCGCGCCAGCGCCGCCTCGACGTACGCGAACCCGTCGGCCAGCGTGAAGGCCAGCTCCTGCGCCGCGGTGCTCCCGGCCTCGCGGATGTGGTAGCCGGAGATGCTGATCGTGTTCCACTTCGGCAGCTCGCGCGTGCCGAACTCGATGGTGTCCACCACCAGCCGCATCGACGGTTTCGGCGGGAAGAGGAACTCCTTCTGGGCGATGTACTCCTTCAGGATGTCGTTCTGGGTGGTGCCGCCCAGCCGGCCGCGCGGGATGCCGCGCTTCTCGGCCGCCGCGATGTACATGGCCCAGATGATCGCGGCCGGGCCGTTGATGGTCATGGAGGTGGTCACCTGGTCGAGCGGGATGCCGTCCAGCAGCGCTTCCATATCGGCCAGGGACGAGACCGCCACGCCGCACTTGCCGAACTCGCCGATTGCCTCCGGCGCGTCGGTGTCGTAGCCGTAGAGGGTGGGCATGTCGAACGCGATCGAGAGCCCGGTCTGCCCCTGCGCCAGCAGATACTTGAATCGTGCGTTGGTCTCCTCGGCCGTGCCAAAGCCCGAGAACATGCGCATCGTCCAGGGCTTGCCCCGGTAGCCGGTGGGGTGGACGCCGCGCGTGAATGGGTAACGGCCCGGCAGGCCCAGGTCGCGGTCGTAGTCCAGATCGGGCACGTCCGCGGGGGTATAGAGCCGATTCACGGGCGCGCCGGAGATGGTGGTGAAGGGGTCGTGGCGCTCCGGCAGGCGCGCTTGGGCCTGCTGGACGTCGGAGGCTTCCCAGCGTTCGACGGCGGTCTGAATGCGCTCAGTTACAGATTGATCATACATGCGGACCTCCATTCTCACCCGGGCGCGGCGTTCGGGCTACGCTGGAACTTGAGATGCGAGAGAATCGGGCCTGGGAACTTATCGACTTTGCGAATGGATAATGGCCGGCCCGATTGTCCTAAAACGGATGTCTGCTGGCACATGCCGGATCACGGCCTTATGTCAGACTGTCCGGCCGGGCCATCGAGCAGCACGCGCAGCTTGTTGACCACGTTGCGGCCCAGCACAATCTCGCTTCCCAGTTCATCGCCGACCACGAAGACGCCAGGGAGTCTCAAACTGCCCAACTCAAGATCTACTGCAAACAATTGGGCCGCACGCCATTCTCCCCATTGGCTGCGGATATGAGTATCCACCACCGGAGGCGCCAGGATTTCCTCAAGGTAAGCGATAGGGACCAGCGAGCCGTCTGAGCCGGTGTCGAGCAGGGCCTGCACTTTTTCGGTGCGCAATCCTTCTTCGCTATTGCGCAGCACAACCGGCGCGGCAGGGAAAGGCGGCTCGTAAGCGGCGTTGTAAGGATACTTCATGGCTGAGCGGCCTCCAAACGAAAGCCGTGGCGGACGATAGGCCGTTCAGGCGCTTCTTCGACCCGTGTAATCATCACCGGCTTCCGGTCGAAACACTGCCGCACCCGTTGACGCAGCGCGGTGACATCCATGTCATGATCCACGACCTGGCCGTCGTGCATGGCGATGTACTGGCCCAGGTACTGCGTCTTGAGTTCGACGTGGCGCTGACGGTAGATCTGACTCTCTTTCGAGATCTTCCGGCGATCCAACTGCCACAGATAACGCCGAATCGCTTCGGTGAGTATCCGATCAACGCCGAGCTTGTGCTCATTCGCGGCCTGTTCGACGCGGCTGTATAGTTGCGGTTCGATGACCAGGTGGGAGGCCGGGCCTTCTGAGGACACATCGCAGATTGCCGCGGGCGCTTCTCGGAGCGCGGCCAGATCGCCTTCTTCGCGGAGTTGCCCGCGCAGATCGCGCACCTGGCCCTGCCCGCGCACCTGGATCAGCAGGCGCAGCGCCTCGTCAATCACCGCGCGCGTCGTTTTGATGCCGGTCAGCGCTTTGGCTTTCTCGACCAGCAACTCGTCCAGGACCACATTAGTTCTCATGCGCCGCCTCTCGTCTTGTGATGTGTATGAGATACTCAACGCATGTGTATGATACACCCGATCTGCGCATGATGCAAACGAGGATCAGGTGCAGGGTGCTCACCGGGCACACAGGCTCAGCGGCAAATAGCTCTTCGCCCCAGCAAACAGCGTGATGTTGGCCGTCGCGACATTGCCATCTGTGTCAGTTGCGGTCAGCGCGATCACGTGGCGCCCCAGCGACAGCGTGACCAACACCTGGCCTCCCGCACCCAGGTCCCCGTCGCGGTCGGAGCGCCAGCGCAGCGCGGCCCCTGCCAACGTGCCATCTTCCAGGTCGTAGCCGTGCCCCTGCAACCAGAGCGGCGTGCCGGGCATAAAGCGCACCTCGCCCGTCGGCGCCAGGATGAACGCTCTCGGCCCTTTGCGGCCAATCGTGAAGGCCGCGTTCGACTCGTCGCTGCTGGTGTTGACACCGTCGGTCGCCAGCACACGCACCCGCGCCGCCGTCCCTCCGGCCAACTCAGCCGCGTTGACCGCCAGTTGCGTGGCCGTGACCGCAGTCCAAACTGGGACCCAGTTCGTCCCATCGGGGCTGTAAAGCACGCACGTTGTAGGTCAGCGGGCCGCCGTCGAGGTCGCTGGCGGTCCAGGTGATCGTGTAGGCGCCGCTGGCGGCCCACGTCTCGCCGCCGTTGGGCAAGAGCACATTGACGACCGGCGCGTGAGCGCTGACCGGACGGACGGCAAGCTCGGTCGCGCCCTTCTTGAGGACGATGCGAGCCACGCCGGGCGGGTAAGGCAGCATCAGATTGAAACCATCCACGTTCGTGGATTTGCCGGTCTCGTAGTTCTGGAAGGTCAAGTCAAAGCAGCGACTAACAAGCGCCGTGCTCGCTGCGTTCTGGGCTTCCAGGCAATAGGCCGTGCCGACCGGTGGATTGCTCGGCGTTACAGTTGAAAACTTGGCCTCCACTTGCTCCTTTCGCATTTCTGGTAGCGGGGATAGCGTTCAGTATGTGGTTATGCTTCTCGACGGGCTTGTGCCAACGCCTGGTTGCATAGACGCTCGCTGATCCAAAGCTCGGGCCGCCCTTTGATAGTTTCGATAAGAAGCTCAAGCTCGCGCACAGACAAGTAGTCCTGACGGAAAGCCGCCAGAAGCACTCCGACCGTGCCTTTCGGCGACAGCCCTGCCTGGTGGGCGGCTCGCCGGGCATGGGCATTATCAATCAGCACCCAGTCGGCCTTGCGGTGTTGACCCAAAACGATGACCTCTACTTCTCCGGCATCAATGGGCAAGGCCCAGTCTGGAAGCGGCGTAGGCAAGGTAACGTCTACCACCTGAATCGAGCCCTGACGAACCAGAAAATCCACCGCGTGAGCATCAGGCGCGCCGAGACGTAGACCGTTGACGACAACCTCGTGGTATACCTCACGCGGTATCAGGATCCGGTCATAGAGCCTGAGTAACAACCCGAGCTGACCGAGTTTACCCAGGGCGATCAGGGGGCCGGCATTGCTGACGACGATCACGCGAGCTCTTCCTTGATCATTTCGTCGTCAAGAGCTGCGCGCAAGCCCTGTGCCGCTGCATATTCGGTCATATCGCGCAGGGAGACACCGGCCAAACGCGCGGCCTTCCAAAGGGAAATGTGTCCCTGTTTGAACAGCGCGAGACCCTGCTCCTTCTTGACTTCTCGCAAACCAATCCATAGTAGATCGTCGAGACTGCCACGATAAGGCTCAAGCTGGACGGCCAGATCGTCTGAAATCACAACAGTTGTGGTGTACATAAACTACCCCCTTTGGCTTGCTACGCGGATATTGTATCACTATCGAGCCAGCGTGACAATGGCATCGGACTGGACCTCGCGTTCCGCCGCAGATTCGATGGCCTGGGCATACAGTTCGCCCCAGATGCGTTCCCGTTCTGCTCCCGGCAGGGCAAAATACGCGCCCACCGTTATGCCGCCCAGAAAAGGGTCGTCATCGCGCATCGGACGGGATTCCGTCGCGTACTGGGCCATTTGTTCGCGCACCCAGAGCACCAGTTCGTCGGCTTCTTCGTCCTTTTCAGTGACTACCTGCGGCTTCTCGTGAAGCTGCGGCACAAGCCGGATCAGTTGTCGGATTTCATCCGGATCCAGGCGCCGTACCAGTTCAGCCACTTTCTGAACTCGATGATTCCCTATGGTTATCATGACAATACCGCTCCTAACCCGGACAAGGCCGCTGCGCTTACAAGCCGGAACCAAGAAGGCGCCAACCTTGCTCACCGAATTCTTGCACAAAAAACAAGGATCTCGTGGGTTAGGCCCTTACTACTGATCACTCGTTATTCGTCCCGTCTGCCACTCCCCCGTCACCGCGGCGCCCCAACACGCCTCCAAATTCTCAAACCGCATCCTGACCCCGCTTTGCATCGGCGCGTAGCAGGCCATCTTGCCGGCGTTGGTGGCCATGCTGCGCACGTCCAGCATCCGCATCGGCGCGACCACCGCGCAGGTGTCGGCCACGACCTCCCCGCGGCTGCCTCAATGGTATGCACGTAGCCCAGCCCGGCCGCGGCCTGGCAGGGGGGTGCCCTGGAGCAGCAGTGACACGGCGACCGACAGGCTCAAGAGGGGAAAGGGACGCAGCTTCATCGCTTTGCTCCTTTCTGTTGAAAAAGAAATTTGACACCCGGCAGGATATGCTATTGTCTCCCCAGATCGGGTGGGTCTGAGCGAATTCCCGGCACACCACCGGGATGATGGCACATCATGCTCTCGCGGTCGCCCTGTACTGAGCAAGGATCTCCCGAATGACCGGCACCAACTCGACAGGCACTTCGATCACGGTGCGTTTCTTGCCCCCGAAAGCCGCTTCATCTTCAGCGACAGCTTCCTCATCAGTTTGTTTTTCGTAGTGAGATAGAACTCGAAGCACTCGTTCTTCATTCCATCCTGGGGGAAAACGTTTATTCATCATTTCTGCCTCCTGCGTCTGCGGCGATACGCATCCAAAGTCTTCCCGCGCAATTCATACGACGTTATCACAAAGATACTGCCTGGTTCCGGGTCGGGCACATAGATAACGCGTAAATAGCGCCCTGCCTCAGTCTGTCCAATGGCTACGCGCGAACCTTCTTCGCCTCGCCGATCCTCACCTGGTCTTGCCAACACTTCCTCCACTTCGTTCTCGGTGACATCATGACTGTAGATGTGCGGCAATTCTGTTGCTGGATCAACGTAGTAGCGGATGCTCCAAATCGCCATTCTTCCATTACCTCTGAGCGGACGTTATGTCGTGCAGTGTGGTTCACGCGATCTTCATGCTGCAATTGTACCGCTATCTCGCCGGTTTGACGTTACTACTCAGCCTGCGTGGTGATGTCATTCCCGCAAGCCCTTAGCGGGAATCCAGCGGCGTTGCCAGCGGGAACCTGGATGCC
>Ga0210047_1001120_pt1 | contig 10051 bp, 7 predicted proteins | sample CryGeyCG2014_300_3_FD_185453 | JGI IMG/M metagenome (GOLD analysis project Ga0210047, IMG submission 185453) | Groundwater microbial communities from aquifer - Crystal Geyser CG01_land_8/20/14_3.00 (SPAdes) (version 2) | ecosystem: Environmental > Aquatic > Deep subsurface > Groundwater | place...
AATCTGCTCCTGCTGGCGGGCGGCCTGGCCCAGGTGACCGGTTGGGCCGGCGCGGCGTTACGGCAGGGCGCGCGCTGCCTGTTGCTCCTGGGCTACAAAGGCGACCGCCCCGGATTGACGCCGACCGCGGTCGAGTTGGGCGACGCGTTCGCCCTCCTCGCCGGCCTGGGCCGCCGGGCGGGCGCGACCGTGGCCGCCGACGACTACACCCGCCGCCGGCTGGGGTTGTCCGCCGCGTGCGGCGAAGGCTTCCTGCGCGTGACCCTGGAGGGCGCGCGCGACCGCTGTTGTTTTCCGACGTGCGAGTACCGGACGCAATGACAGATTTCCTGCAGATCGGGGTGGGGGGCCGAGTTGACCGGGGGAGCGGGCATGTTGTCAACAAGCATGCCTCATTGTATAAAGGAACAGCGCATGGGCGAATCAGCCAATCAGCAAACCGGTCCTGAACGACGGCGAAGGATCGGCGAATCAGCCAATCCCCCATACCCAATACCCAATACCTCTTGGCGTCTCCTGCGCCACGGTCCGGCAACCGGCGCGGCGAACATGGCCATCGACGAAGCGATTGGGCGAGCTGTGGCGCAAGGCATCGCCCCGCCCACGCTGCGCTTCTATGGGTGGGCGCCGCCGTGTGTCTCGCTGGGCAAACACCAGGCCCTGGCCGACGTCGATGCCGGTCGGCGCGCGGCGCTGGGCTATGACATCGTGCGGCGCCCCACCGGCGGCCGCGCCATTTTGCACACCGATGAGTTGACCTACAGCGTCGTCGCGGCGGCCGACCACCCGGTGATGGCGGGCGGGGTGTTGGACGCCTATTTGCGGCTGGCGCGGGGGTTGGTGGCCGGGTTGCAGCGGCTGGGCATTCCGGCTGAGGCCGCGCCGGGCGCCAATCGCGCGGGCGCGGCGGCTTCGGCCGCGTGCTTTGAGGTACCGTCGGCATACGAGATCATCGTGAACGGCCGCAAGCTGCTGGGCAGCGCGCAAAGCCGGCGCGCCGGCTTCGTGCTCCAGCACGGCTCGCTGCCCCTGACCGGCGACCTGGCCCGGCTGATCGACTGCCTGACGCTGCCCGAAGCTGAGGCCGATGCGCTCCGCCGCTCCCTGGCCGGCCACGCCATCACTGCCGAAGCGGCCGCGGGCCGGCCGATCAGCTTCGCCGAGGCGATGGCCGCGCTGGAGGCGGGCTTCGCCGCGGCCTTGGCGATCATGCTGGTGTCGGGCGCGTTGACGGAGGCCGAGCAGACGTGGGCCGCCGAGCTGGCGCGGGACAAGTACGCCCACCCCGAATGGACCGGCCGACCATGAAAATCAGGGCCTACCGCGCAGCCGGCGGCGTGGTGCTGGACGCCGCCGGCCGGGTGCTGCTCATCGAGCGCTGGGTGTTGCGCGACGGTCGGCCGGTCCGGGAGATCCGCCTGCCAAAGGGCCACGTTGAGCCGGGCGAAAGCGATGAGCAGGCCGCCCTGCGCGAGGTGTGCGAGGAGACCGGTTACTGTGGGCTGGCGATCGCGGCGGACCTGGGTGAGGCGCTGATCGAGTTCGATTGGCAGGACGCCCACGTCCGGCGCACCGAGCACTATTTTCTAATGCGGTTGACCGAGCCGGGGCGGGGCGTCCCGCACTTCGACAGTCCCACGGCCGAGGAGGCCCACTTCCGGCCGCGCTGGGCTGCCGGTCTGCAGGACGCGACGGCCCTCCTGACGTTTGAATCCGAGCAGCAATTCGTCTTGCGCGGCCTGGAGCGGGTTCAGGCCGCCGGCCCATAACCCTCTGCAGACCGGGAGGAGACAGCAGCAGCGCGCCAGTAGGCCAAAAGTACCATTGCGGGTAGCCAGGGTGGGTCTTATACTGGACACTGCAGGAGTCGTGGAGAATCTGGTCACCTGAGAACAGCTCTCGCGCTCTAACGACACGGACCACACCCAACTTGCTGTGGACACACCGAGCCCCCCGAAAACTCAGCGCGCGCAGCGGCCATCCGGGAGCCTGATGCGATCTACTGAGCGCTTGACGTTCTCGGCAGACCTTCGCCACAGCCCCTGAAGAGGCAAACCTGATGACATTGCGCAGACGTACGTTGTTATTTCTCGGAGTGACGCTTGCGATCCTGATCCTGAGCCTGTATACGGTCTCGTCGACGATCCTGTTTCGCAGCACCCTCGACCTTGAAGCTAATGCCGCCCGCCAAAACAGCCAGGTGGCGAACAGCGCGTTGACCGGCAGGATCACGATGTTGAGCCGCACGACTATGGATTGGGCCAGTTGGGATGACACCTACGCTTTCGTTGAAACGCGCGATGCGGAATACATCCAGTCCAATCTGCCAGACTCGACGTTCGTCACCCTCGACCTGAACCTGATCCTGTACTTCAACAGTGCGGACGAGATCGTCTACGGCAAAGCGGTCGATCTCGAGACGGAGATGGCCGTCCCGCTACCGCCTGGCCTCACAGATCTGCTTCGCGCACATGATCGTGCCCTGTTGCGTCCCGACCCGGCCAACGGGCTGACGGGGATCGTCATGCTCCCCGAAGGCCCCATGCTGGTGGCCTGCTGGGCCATCCTGACCAGTGAAGACCAGGGCCCCAGCCGCGGCGTACTGCTCATGGGGCGCTATCTGGATAGCACTCTGATCACCCAGTTGTCCGAAGCGACTCATCAAGCCATCAGCGTCTTTCGGCTCGACAGTCAGGCTCTGACGCACACCGGGCTTGCGCCTGATCAGATTGCCGCCCTTACACCCAACACGCCGCCCGCGGTCAGGCCCCTGAATCAATGGGCGATTGCCAGTTACACGGTGATGAACGACGTCTTCGGCCAGCCGGCTCTGCTGGTGCGCACAGAGACGCCGCGCATCCTCTTTCAAGAGAGCCTCAGGAGTCTCCACTTTCTGCTCGCCTCGCTGCTGGCGGTGGGTCTGGTCTTGGGCGGGCTCATCCTGCTGCTGTTGGAGAGACTGGTCCTGGCCCGCGTGGCCCGGCTCAGCACCGAGATTAACACCATTGGCGCCACCAGCGATCTCGCGGCACGCCTCTCGGTCACCGGCCACGACGAACTTTCCGCACTGGCCAGTGTGATGAACCAGACTCTGGCCGCCTTGGAGCAGTCGCAGAACACGCGGCGGGAGACGGAAGCCGCGCTGCGAGAGAGCGAAGAGAAGTTCCGGGATCTATTGGAAAACGCCAACGACCTGATCCAAAGCGTCGCGACGGACGGTCGCCTGTTATATGTCAACCGCGCCTGGCGCGAGACCCTGGGGTATACAGAAGAAGAGGTCAAGAGCCTCTCGCTCATGGATGTGATCTGCCCGGACAATCGGCCGCACTGTGAGGAGATGTTCCATCGCGTCCTGTGCGGCGAAGAGGTCGGCCGCGTAGAAACCGTGTACATCGCCAAAGATGGCCGCCAAATCATGGTGGAAGGCAACGCCAACTGCAAACGTGTCGATGGGAAGGCGCTGCTGACGCGCGGGATCTTCCGCGACATCACCGAACGCAAGAAAGCAGAGGCGCTGCAGTCGGCGCTATACCGCATCGCCAGCGAGACCCGCTCCCCAAACCAGGATTTCTACGAATTCTGCGCCACGCTCCACGACATCGTCTCGGAGTTGATGTATGCCAGGAACTTCTACCTGGTGCTCTACGACGCTGAGACCCAGATGCTGTCCTTCCCCTATTTCGTGGACGAGTACGATCCCGCGCCGGCGCCCCGAGCGAGCGGCCGCGGTCTCACGGAGTACGCCCTGCACACCGGGGAAGCGTGCCTGATCGGCCCGGAACGCATCCAGGAGCTGGTCGCCCTTGGGGAGGTCGAACCGGTGGGGACGCCGTCGGTCGACTGGCTCTGCGTGCCGCTCAAACAGGGCGCTCAAGTGCTCGGCGCGCTGGTCGTGCAGAGCTACACCGAAAGTGTGCGCTTCGGCGAGGCGGAAAAGGAGCTTCTCACCTTCGTGTCGCAGCACATCGCCACCGCGCTGGAACAGCGGCACGCCGAAGAGGAGTTGCGCAAGCGGGACAACCTGCTCCAGGGGGTCGCGCGGGCCACCAACAGACTGCTCACCACACCCGACCACGCGGCCGCCATCCATGAGGTGCTGGCGATCCTCGGCCAGGCTGCGCAGGTCGATCGCGTCTACATCTTCGAGAACGCGCCTCGCCCCGTCACGGGCGAGATCAGCATGAGCGAGCGCTACGAGTGGGCGCATCGTGGGGTGGCCCGCCAAATCGACAACCCCCTGCTGCAAAACCTCCGCTACCACAACGACGGTTTCAGCCGCTGGTACGAAACGCTCTCGGCCAGGCACGTCATCGGCGGACCCATCGCTGAGTTCCCTGCCTCAGAACAGGCCGTCCTTGCGCCGCAGGATATCCGGTCGCTGCTGGTCGTGCCCATCTTCATCGAAGACGAATTCTGGGGTTTCATCGGTCTCAGTGATTGCCATACCGAACGGCGCTGGTCCAAGAGCGAGGAATCGATCCTCGCCACTGTGGCGGACAGCATCGGCGGCGCGCTGGCCCGCAAACGCGCGGCCGATGAGCTGCGCCACAAGAACCAAGAACTGGATACGGCGCTCGCGGCGGCGGCGGCCGCCACCCGCGCCAAATCCCAGTTCCTGGCCAACATGAGCCACGAGATCCGCACGCCGATGAACGCGGTGATCGGCATGACCGGCCTGTTGCTGGACACCGGGCTGAGCACCGAACAGCGCGAGTTCGTGGAGATCATCCACAACAGCGGCGAGTCCCTGCTGACTGTCATCAACGATATCCTCGACTTCTCGAAGATCGAGTCGGGCAAGCTGGCGCTAGAGCAAAACCCCTTCGACCTGCGCGAATGTATCGAAGACTCGCTCGATCTGCTGGCGCCCAAGGCCGCGGATATCGGGTTGGAGCTGGCCTACAGCATCGACGTCGAGACGCCGAGGAGCTTCCTGGGTGACGTGACCCGCCTGCGGCAGATCCTGGTCAACCTGCTCAGCAACGCCGTGAAATTCACCCCCGCCGGTGAGATCGTGGTCACCGTGACCTCCGAGAAAGTGCCCGATAACCCTCGCCTGCACAAGCTGCACTTCTCGGTGCAGGACACCGGCGTCGGCATCCCCCCCGACCGGATGGACCGGCTTTTCAAGTCGTTCAGCCAGGTGGACGCCTCGATCACACGGCAGTACGGGGGCACAGGGCTGGGACTGGCGATCAGCAGCCGGCTGAGCGAGATGATGGGCGGCAGCATGTGGGTTGAAAGCGAGGTGGGCGTGGGCTCCACCTTCCATTTCACCATCCGGGCCGAGGCGGTCCCCAGCCAATCACACATCTCGCTGCGCGGCGCCCAACCGCTGCTGGTCGGCAAACGGCTGTTGGTGGTGGATGACAACGCCACCAACCGCCGCATCCTGGCGCTGCAAGCGGAGTCGTGGGGCATGGTGGTGCGCGCCACGGGTTCGGGCCGGGAGGCGCTCGAATGGATACGGCAGGGCGACCCCTTCGATCTGGCCATTCTGGATATGCAGATGCCTGAAATGGATGGCATCATGCTGGCACAAGAAATCCGCAAGCTCCCGGAGCGGCAGAGTCTGCCGTTGGTGATCCTGACGTCGATGGGGCAGCGCGATGAGAGTATGCGCGCCAGGGATGCCGACCTGGGGCTGGCGGCCTACCTGCACAAGCCGATCAAGCCATCGCACCTGCATGATGTGCTGACGGGGATCTTCCAGGAGCACCCCACCCGCACCAGCCCTGCAGCCAGCCAGCCCCAACTCGATCCCGGCCTGGCCGATCGGGCGCCGCTCCGCATCCTGGTCGCAGAGGACAACGCGGTCAACCAGAAGCTGGCGCTGCACGTGCTGAAGAAACTGGGGTACCATGCCGACATCGCGGGGAGCGGCCTCGAAGTGTTGGCCGCGCTCCACCGGCAGCCCTACGACGTCATCTTCATGGACGTACAGATGCCGGAGATGGACGGCCTGGACGCCACCCGGTACATTGTCGCGCACTGGCCGGTGAATGAACGTCCGACCATCATTGCCATGACTGCGGCCGCCATGGAAGGGGATCGGGAGTTGTGCATGGCCGCGGGCATGGACGACTACATCAGCAAGCCCGTGCGCTTCGACGAGTTGCAGACCGCGCTCGAAAACGCCCAGACCAGTCGCGCGGCGCGCCGCGCGACGGCCGCGAAAATGTCCGCGCCTGCGGAGCTGGACGACGTGCTGGATCCCAACGTGTTGGCCGATCTGCGCAGCTTGCAAGAAGAGGGCGCGCCCGACATCCTGACCGAGATGGCGGAGGTCTTCCTGCGCAACACACCTGCACGGCTGGAGCGCTTGCGGGAAGCCGCAGGGGCGGTAGATTACCGGGAATTGGAGTGGACTGCGCACAGCCTGAAGGGCAGTTGCGGCATCTTCGGCGCCCACGACCTGGTCAAGCTGTGCGGTCGATTGGAGGAACTCGGCAGGGCCAAGAGCGTGGACGGCGTCACCGGTTTACTCGATGAAGTCAGCGTCGAATACGACAGAGTCTGCGCGGCCCTGGCGCGCGCCCAGGCCCAGCCGGCAGTTCCGCAGTAGTGCGGTTTTTCGGGGCTGCTATATGACCACCGTCGGCCTGTTGACCATCGAGCTCTATGTGCCCGGCGTCACCTCGCTCAAAGAGAAGCGCGGGATCGTGAAGCCGCTCATCGCGCGCGTGCGCAACCAGTTCAACGTCTCAGTGGCTGAGGTCGAGGACCAGGACCAGTTGGGGCACACCGTGTTGGCGGTCGCGGCCGTCTCCGCCAGCCCCGACTACGTCCATGGCCTGCTCACCCGGGTGGCCGAGAGCCTCGCCGATTGGCGGCTCGATGCGGAATTAGTGGACTACCAGATCGACCTGCTGTAGGGGTTGCGCCGCGCTTCTCGAGTGTCGGCTCAATCTGGAAGGGAACAACTGCCGATGGCGGACATCCGCCCGAAGTTGCGCAGCCTGGACGTGCGACCGGTTGCCGTGAGCGGCCGGCCTGCGCTGCTGCTGCGCGATCCGCTACAACTGAGCGAGGGGAACGTCGTCGTCCCCCATGAGGTAGCGCCTCTGCTGGCGCTCAGCGATGGCACGCGCGACAGCGCCGCCCTGAGCGCGGCCCTGCTCGTCCGATTCGGCTTGCGGGCCGACACAGGCCTGATCGACAAGCTGATGACGGCGTTGGATGAGGCGTTTCTGCTGGATAACGCTCGTTTCCGAGAGGCACGCGCCCAGGCGCTGACTGCCTATCGCGCCGCGTCCTTCCGCGTACCCGCGCTGGCTGGCGCATCTTACCCCGCGGAGCCAACCGCGCTTCGCCAACTGTTCCAGGGCTACCTGGATGATGTCCGCGCCACGAGCGCCCCGGCGCCCGCTGCGGTCGCCGGCCGTGGGCTGATCAGCCCCCACATCGACTACGCGCGCGGCGGCCCGGTCTACGCGGCTGTGTGGGACCAGGCCGCCGAGATGGTCCGGGCAGCCGACCTGGTCATCCTGCTGGGCACCGACCACTTCGGCGGCCCCGGCGCGCTGACCCTGACGCGGCAGCACTACGCCACTCCGTTGGGCATCCTCCCGACAGCCCAAGACGCCGTGGCCGCTCTGGCGAACGCCATCGGAGAAGAGGCCGCGTTTGGCGAGGAACTCCACCACCGGAGCGAACATGCCATCGAGCTGGCCGCGGTCTGGCTGCACTTCGTCCGCGATGGCCGGCCGTGTGAGACCCTGCCCATCCTGTGCGGTTCCTTCGATCACTTCATCCAGGGCCAGGCTGCACCGGAGGCTGACGCGACGATCGAACGGCTCATGAAGGTCCTGCGCGGCATCATGGCCGGCCGACAAGCCGTGGTCATCGCGGCCGGTGACCTGGCCCACGTCGGCCCGGCGTTCGGAGGTCATCCACTGGATGCCCTGGGCAAGGCGCGGCTGCGGGCCGCGGATCAATCCCTCATCCGGGACGTCTGCGCCGGCGACCCCGAGGCGTTTCTCGATGGCATCCGGCAAGTCGGGGATCGCTATAACGTCTGCGGGGTACCGCCGATCTATCTGGCGCTCCGCCTGCTCGAGCCGACCCACGGCCGCCTCGTGTCCTACGCCCAGTGCCCGGCCGACGAGTTGGCTACTTCAGTTGTGTCGGTCTGCGGCATCGTGTGGGAAGCATAACCGCCTCAGGGCAAGCATAGGCCGGCCGGCTCTGGCCCCGGAAGTCTGGGTGGAGCACTATCCGTACACCTGTAGTTGCCACGTCTTCGACGCGGTGCTATAATGTGGCCCATATTCTCAAAAGGACGTAACTACTCGGCCCTCGGTCATCCTGAGCGTAGCGAAGCCTGTCCTGAGCTTGTCGAAGGGCCTGTCCTGAGCTTGTCGAAGGGCCTGTCCTGAGCTTGTCGAAGGGCCTGTCCTGAGCTTGTCGAAGGGCCTGTCCTGAGCACGGCCGAAGGGAATCTCGGTTTCGGCGCAGACAAGATTCTTCGTCGCAAAAAACGCTCCTCAGAATGACAGCCTGAGCAGTTATAAAAGGACAAGGGTAACCAGTGGCTGATTTCGATATTCCCATGCCTGAACCGCTGCCGGAGCCAGCGCAGCCGTTGGGCGAGGATGAGCAAGCTGAGCCGACGTTTCTGGCAATCGCCTGGGAGCTCGTGCAGACTGTCCTGCTGGCCGTGGTGATCTTCCTGGTGATCCGCAATGTCGTGCAGAACTTCCGCATCGACGGGATCAGCATGGAGCCTAACTTCCACAACGGCCAATTCCTGATCGTCAATCGCTTCGCCTATTGCCCCGGCGTACACCTGGATATTCCGCCGTTGGATATCCACTGGCAAAAGACTTGGTGCATGCGCCCACCGGAGCGCGGCGATGTCGTGATTTTCGAGTACCCGCGCGACCCCAGCCGCGATTTCATCAAGCGTGTCATCGGATTGCCGGGCGAGACGGTCGAGATCGTTGCCGGCAAGGTGTATGTCGACGACCAACTGCTGCCGGAACCGTTCGGCCCGAACCCGGGCAGTTACACATTTGGCCCGGTCGCGGTCGCGCCGGAGGAGGTCTTCGTCCTGGGCGACAACCGCAACAATTCCAGTGATTCGCATTCGTGGGGGATGCTGCCGCAGGATCGCATCATCGGCAGGGCCTGGGTATCTTATTGGCCGCCCACCGACTGGGCCGTTATCCCGAACTATGACCTCGTCCTGAACGCGAGCACCCCCTGAACACGAGGACCAGTCCCATGCCGCCAACCGAAGCCGAGGTCAGCGCGCTGGTGCGCCAGGTGCTGAGCAGGTTGATGGAGACATCCCCGGCCAGCGCGGGCGCTGCCGCGGGCCCGCGCAAAGGCGCCCCCTCACCCGCGACCGGCCGTCTAATCGATGAGGCCTTCATGCGGGCGCAGGCGCCAGGCGCGATCGTGGCGCTGCCCGCCGGCGCACTGGTCACCCCCCTGGCTCGCCAGATTGCCCTGGAGCGGCATATCACGTTGGAGCCCGCGGCCGGGTCGCCACGCGCGGTTGATGCACCAGCCACCAGTGGCCCGCCGCAGCGGCGGGTCGCCATCGGCGCCGATCACGGCGGATTCGCGCTCAAAGAGACTCTCAAACCGCATCTTCAGTCCCTGGGCTACGAAGTGGTCGACTGTGGCACCCACAGCACGGCCGCGGTGGACTACCCCGACATTGCCTACGCCGTGGCCCGGCTGGTGGCCGACGGCAAATGCGCCAACGGCATCATCGTGGATGGCGCGGGGATCGGCTCCTGTATGGCAGCCAATAAGGTGCCGGGCATCCGGGCCGCGCTCTGCTACGACCACGCCACCGCGGTCAACAGCCGCGAGCACAACCATGCCAATGTGCTGACCCTGGGCGCCGGCCTGATCGCGGCGAACCTGGCCAAACAGATCGTGACCGATTGGCTGGCAACGCCTTTCGGGCCGGACCGGCACGCGCGGCGCGTCGAGAAGATCATGGCCATCGAAAGACGCTTTCTCAAGAAATAGCTAAAGGGCATTATGTCATCAAACCTGGGCCACTACACCCTGGACCAACTGGTCGATCTGATCA
>Ga0210047_1001125_pt1 | contig 10038 bp, 9 predicted proteins | sample CryGeyCG2014_300_3_FD_185453 | JGI IMG/M metagenome (GOLD analysis project Ga0210047, IMG submission 185453) | Groundwater microbial communities from aquifer - Crystal Geyser CG01_land_8/20/14_3.00 (SPAdes) (version 2) | ecosystem: Environmental > Aquatic > Deep subsurface > Groundwater | place...
AAGCGATACTCGGTAGTACGTTCATTCTGACGAACCGCCGTATGCGGACCCGCTTGTACGGTGGTGTGGGAGGGTCGGCGGCGAAAGCCGCCCCCTATCCCGATCTAAATTTTTGAACCCGAGAAGGATTCGAACCTGATTTACTTTTCTTGGATAACTCAACCGAATAAAGTTAACAGTCGATCTAATTTATGATAACATGATAAGTAATATGTAATCATGGAGGCATTGTTATGGTTAGAACCCAGATTCAATTAACTGAAGAGCAGGTTACCGCTTTGAAAAAGATGGCAAGCAAAAAACATATTTCTATCGCAGAATTGGTCCGTCGAGGTGTTGATTCGGTGATTAAATCAGACGTTGAAGCCTCTGATGAAGAGCGACGGCAAAGAGCATTATCAGTTGCCGGCAAATTCAAGTCAGGCATTAAAGATCTATCGACCAACCACGATAAGTATCTAGCGGAGTCATACGGGTCATGAGCGTTTTTATCGACACCTCAGCTCTTCTTGCGGTAATGGATGCTGATGATATACATCACATGCAAGCAAGAAAAGCCTGGAATGATATTATCAGCAAAAGTGAGGTATTAATTAGCCATAATTATGTATTGGTTGAAACCTTTGCATTAGCACAGCACCGTCTGGGCGTTGAAGCGGTTTCGCTGCTTCAAAATGATGTTATCCCCATACTTACGGTAGAGTGGATTAATGAAGTCAATCACTTATCCGGTATTACTGCTCTTATTGCAGCAAATCGTAGAAAGCTAAGTCTCGTAGATTGTATTAGTTTCATCACTATGCGAAAGCTTGGAATTAAAAGGGCATTTACTTTCGATAAGCATTTTAAAGAACAGGGATTTGAGTGTGTCCCTTAAGCTGCTAACATGAGATCCTAGCGTCAATTATTATTTCCTATAGGAAATAATAATTGACGCCGGACACCAGGCATATTACATGGAGCAATTGGAATACGTCCCACTTTATGTAGAGGCCTTTATTGCTTGTGGTATACTGACCCTACCATTAGCATGCGTAGGTACATACACCTTTGGATAAGAAAATTTACTGGATAGAAAGCATAAAACTCCTAGCGTTATTAGCTATCATGACCTTCCACTTTTGGCCTGCGGTTGATCCTACTGTAAGAGATTTTGGCATCTACTTTAAAGATTGGACGCTTCTCAAACTTCCTTTAAGAAACGGCTTCCAGGGCACCTTTTTATTCTTTACCACAAGTGGAATCGGTCTTACGCTATTACTAAGCAAGAAAAAAATCACGTGGATGGAATTCTACCGGTCGAGGCTTTTACGCATCTATGTTCCTTTCTGGGTTACTATTTCAGCCGCGCTTCTCCTCTACTTTCTTGGTCGTAATGTCTCGCTAACGCCTCCGAGTAATCCCCTGCAATGGATGGGCAATATCCTGCTTCTCGAACTACCCCGCATGCAAAAACTTCAGCCCCATTTCTGGTTTTTGTTTGCCATCATCCGCTTATACGTACTTTTCCCATTCATTTATGGCTTTGCGAGAAAGACCGGTCATCTCGGGCTGGCGGGCATATTTATACTGGAGGTTTTCGCATTTACTTTATACGGTATCTTTCCTTTTCATTATTTAAAGACGTTTTTGACGCAAATCTTCGTCTGGATATTCCCGTTTTATTTTGGGATTTATGTCGCATTGATGCTCTTAAAAGACAGGGAGAAGACCGAGCGCGTTTTGCATAAGCTTTTTCCTCTAGGAGTGGTCGTTTGGGGGATAGGAACAGTAGCGAATAATTACCCGAAAGGAGATCCGATAACATTTACCTTCTTACCGCTAGGAGTTTTCATTATCGCATTTAAAGTGGCTTCTCTTAACTGGAAATTGCCCGCAGTTAATAACATCTCCTACGAGGTTTATCTTGTTCATATAACGCTTTTGGCACTCTTAAGCCCTATTTTGAAACCACTATCAACCGCTTTATTCTATTTTGCTTTTATTTTAGCCTCGCTACTTGCTGCCTATTCGGTGAATCAGGTGAGTAAGGCGATCTACGATATCGCAAATCTCAGTCCTCAACGCAGGGATTATGTAGTGCAGTCGGATGAACTGCCGGCAATCATGGAGCTGGTATCCACGGACAACTACTCGGATAGCCCTGAAAAGCTAAAGACTCGTTGAATATTATCTAGTTATCTAGGCAAACCCTAAAATAAAAAGCCACCCTCGAAAAGGTGGCTTCTTATTGTTTTAAAATCTTTGATTAGTCGATAACGACGACGTTGGATGCGCGGGCACCCTTGGCCTCCATCTGGACTTCGAACTCGACGGTAGCGCCCTCGGTAAGGGTCTTGAAACCGTCGGCATTGATAGCTGAGTGATGTACGAATACGTCCGGGCCGCCGTCCTCCTGGCTAATAAAGCCAAAGCCCTTGCTGTTATCGAACCACTTTACTGTACCTTTTGCCAAATCTTCCACCTCCTAGCGTCTTAAGACTTTTAAGCTTACGACGCTAGGTTATGCGACACTCGAAAACGAGCTTACAACACCGACAAAAAAATAAAGGCCGTCTAAAAACGAGCCCCCATTTACGAATTCACGTCTTAGCTATGCTACATTATCGGCTAAAATCCGGTTTTTGTAAAGCTATTTAGCACAAAACCCCTGCTAGGGGAAATCCACGGTATGAATATCGTTGCATGCACCCTTCAATCCCTCCTTGGATAGAGCAATCCGTTCAGCCAACCGAAGCCGATGACCAGCGGTCCGATGACGAGGATGAGGATGTAATGTTTAAAATAACCGCGCGTGGGTATTTCAAAAGAATCGCCTATAGGCGATTGCTTAAACTAATGATATGCTAATCATCGAGCAACCGATTATACTGTTTTTGTTAAATGTTGGCCGTAAAAGAGTTAAGAATTTCACGGGGGGGTGTATTCACGCGGTGAGTACAACGGTAGGTATTCCTCAGGCGTTGCTTTACTACAAATATTACCCGTTATGGGACACGTTTTTGAAAGGGCTTGGGGCCGAGGTCGTGGTTTCCAACCCCACCACAAAGAAGACGATAAATCTGGGCACATCCGTTGCGGAAAACGAGCTTTGCCTGCCGGTAAAGGTGTTTTTCGGGCACCTGCTCGACCTTAAAGACAAAGTGGACGCACTCTTTATTCCAAGGGTTATAAGCGTCGAGAGCGGTGCGTACACCTGCCCGAAGTTCTTGGGCCTGCCTGACTTGGCGCGGGCGCTTGACAAGCCGCTTCCTAAAATCTTTGAGCCCACCTTTAACGCGCGTTTAGGCAAACGGCGTTTTTTCGAGGCTCTCTTCGATTTTGGGTCGCTTTTTACCAGCAGCAAGTATAAGATTTGGCGGGCCTGGACGGCCGGGATCCATGCCCAGAAGGCGTATGAGAAAAAGCTTTTGGAGGGACTCACGCCGATCGAGGCCATAATGGGGGCGGAAAAACATGTGGCGACCGGGGATTTACGAATCGGCATCGCGGGGCATCCGTATAACGTCTCCGATCCCTATGTAAACTTAAATTTAATAAAAAAGCTCAGGGACTGGGGCGCCGACGTGGCGACCGAGGAGATGATCCCGCATGCCACGCTTGAGCGCGAGGCGAATCGTCTGCCCAAGCGCCTTTTCTGGTCGTATGAGCGCGAGGTCGTCGGCGCGGCGTTTCACTGGATGCAGACCAAGTCGGTCGACGGCATCATCTATATTCTCTCATTTGCCTGCGGCCAGGATTCTTTAATACAGGTTCTGCTTGAGATCGAGGCCAAAAAACAGCACGGCATCCCGCTGATGTCGCTGGTAATCGACGAGCACAGCGGCGAGGCGGGCATGATAACCCGCGTTGAGGCCTTTATCGATATGCTCAGGTGGAGGGCGATGTAATGAAGGTGACGTTTCCCCATATGGGAAAGCTTGATCGGGTATTTATAGATATCTTTACGCGCACCGGAATCGATTATTTGGTGCCGCCGCGCACCAGCTCGAAGACGCTGCAGCGGGGCTTGCGCTACTCACCAGAGTTCGCATGCCTTCCGTTGAAGGTAACGATCGGAAACTTCATCGAGGCCATCGAGGCCGGGGCGGATACGCTTTTAATGGCGGGCGGCGTTGGGCCGTGCCGCTTCGGCTACTACGCCGAGATACAGAAGTGCGTCTTGGAAGAGGCGGGATACAAGTTCGACATGATCGTGCTTGAGCCGCCGGCGGCGGGCTGGATGGGCTTTATCAATACGCTAAAAATCCTGGCGCCCGGAAAATCGATTTATCAGATCTGGCAGCTCATTAAAGTGAGCTTTAGTAAAGCCAGGATATTAGACGAGCTTGAAAAACATGCGTTAAAATACCGCGCCTATGAGGTTAACCGCGGCGGTACCACCAAAGCATATAAAAAAGCGTTGGATATTATGAGCCCGGCGATGACCGAAGAGGAGATCGCTCAGGCTAAGGCGGAGGCGTTTGCCGTACTCAAAGCGGTTGAAAAAGATATGGACCGCGATGTGCTCAAAGTCGGCATCATCGGCGAGTTCTACATCCTGCTCGAGCCGTTCGTAAACTTCGATATCGAGGAATACCTGGGCAACATGGGGGTATCATTAGAGCGCTCGGTGTTCCTGACCGACTGGATAAGCCCGTCGACGAAAAACCAGATCATGGGGATAAGCGACGATGAGATCGCCGCGGCCGCCAAGCCGTATCTAAACCACTTTGTCGGCGGCGAGGGGCTGCCGAGCGTGGGGCATACCTGCGTGTATGCCAAGGAAGGCCTTGACGGGGTGATCCATCTCTTCCCGTTTACCTGCATGCCGGACACCATCGCAAAATCGATCCTGCCGATGGTAAGCCGCGATCTGGATATCCCGGTTATCTCGTTCGTCATCGACGAGCAGACGGGACGCGCCGGCATATTGACCCGCCTGGAGGCCTTCATCGATCTTCTGGCGAGCCGAAAAAAGCACAGAACCAGGGAATTAGTAGGGAGGACGTAAGCATGAAGGGTTTTTTGGGCGTTGATGTTGGCTCGGTCAGCACCAACCTTGTTGTTATAGATGAGCGCGGAGATGTCGTAAGCCTTGTTTACATAAGGACGCAGGGGCAGCCGATTGTGGCCGTCCAGCAGGGGCTTAAAGAGTTGAGAGAGAAACTTCCTGAGAATGTAGAGATCGCGGGTGTTGGGACAACCGGCAGCGCGCGATACTTAAGCGGCGTTATCGTCGGCGCGGATATCATCAAGAACGAGATCACGGCGCACGCCGTTGCGGCGTCCCACGTGGTGCCGCAGGTGAGAACCGTTCTTGAGATCGGCGGACAGGACTCTAAGATCATCCTGCTTCGCGACGGCATCGTCATCGACTTCGCGATGAACACTGTGTGCGCCGCCGGGACCGGCTCGTTTCTCGACCACCAGGCGCAACGCCTCGGTATCCCGATCGAGGAATTTGGCGGCTATGCGTTAAAATCGACCGTTTCGTGCCAGATCGCCGGGCGATGCTCGGTCTTCGCCGAGTCCGACATGATCCACAAGCAGCAGATGGGATACCGGATGGAGGATATCATCTACGGCCTCTGCCAGGCGCTCGTGCGCAATTACTTGAACAACCTCGCAAAAGGCAAGGAACTGATCGCACCTATCGTCTTCCAGGGCGGGGTCGCGGCGAACGCCGGTATGAAGCGGGCGTTTGAAGAGGCGCTTCAGATGCAGATCACAATCCCTGAGCACCACCACGTGATGGGCGCAATCGGCGGGGCGCTTTTGGCGCGCGGCACGGTGCGCGACGGCAACACCAAGTTCAACGGCTTCGAGTCGGCCGACGTCGATTACCAGACGAGAAGCTTCCACTGCAAGGGCTGTGAGAACCACTGCGAGATCGTGCGCATCATGGTCTCGGCCAAGACGCTGGCCTGCTGGGGCGGTCGCTGCGGCAAGTGGGAGGTTGCAAGCGCGGAGGAAGCCGATCTGCTCGTGCAGTCCTCCACATAGGATAAAAAATTGGCGTTTAACCAGTATTATAATGTAATAACGTAGGGGCCGAGCTTGTCTCGGCCCTCCTCAGTGTATATAGATAGCCCAGGCGGGCCATAGAGCCCACATTTTTATCCGGCGGCAAACCCAACCCCTTTATTGCCTAATACCATCATGTCCGCATGTCGCATATTTAGCGACTTCTGTAGGGGTGAAAACCCGCAAAGCGATATGGTAAGATTTCCTATGCCCTTTTGAGCTGTGTTAACAGGGCGTTACACATCGATGAAGCCTTGACAACACCAGGTCACGAGGTTAAGATATAAGATGCTTTTGTGGCAAAAATTACAAATGAATTACCAATAATTTAATAATGTTGGGGGAGAGGAGTGCAAATTGGCTAAAGTTTTAGGAAAAGAAGTCCTGCGGTCCGACTTGATAGCTTTAAAGGTCGAGGCACCGGAGATAGCAAAGAAGGCTAAAGCAGGACAGTTTGTTGTTGTTCGCGCGGATGAGGTAGGAGAACGCATACCGCTTTCACTGGCTCGCATAAGCCCGGAAGATGGAAGCCTAGGTCTCGTCGTTCAGACGATCGGCGTAACATCTTCGAAACTCGGCGCCATGAATGTCGGCGATGATATCGCAGATATCGCTGGCCCGATGGGTCACGCGACCCCGATTAAGAATTACGGCAGAGTAGCTCTTCTTGGCGGTGGTTTTGGAGCTGCACCGATGTATCCAATCGGCAAGGCGCTAAAAGAAGCCGGCAACACTGTTACCTCGATTATCGGCGCACGCTCGGCCGATCTTCTCGTCTATGAGAAAGAGCTTGCTGAGTTCAGCGATCAGGTTCTTGTTTCCACAGATGATGGTAGCAAGGGCTTTAAAGGTCTTGTTACCGATGTGCTCAAGCAAGAGATCGAGGCAAATGGAGTCGATTGGGTTATGGCTATCGGTCCGGCTATCATGATGAAGTTCGTATCCCTTGCAACCAAGCCTTACGGAATTAAAACATTTGTCAGCTTGAATCCGATTATGGTCGACGGCACCGGCATGTGCGGCGCCTGCCGTGTTTCTGTTGGCGGCAAGACCATGTTCGGTTGCACCGACGGCCCGGATTTCGACGGCCACCTCGTCGACTGGGATCTTTTGATGACACGTCAGCGCACCTATCTCACTGAAGAGAAAGTTGCGATGGAAAAATATTCATGCAGTTGCGTCCCGAGCGCAAAGTAAGGAGGAGGGCAGATGGCAGAGATTAAGATACCTGAATTTACAAAAGAGGAAATAAAAGAGATTAGAAAAACCCGCACCGCAATGCCGGAGCAAGACGCTAAGGCGCGTGGGAGAAACTTCGAGGAGGTAACCATTGGCTTTACCGCCGAAGATGCCCTCCGCGAGGCGAATCGTTGCTTGGCTTGTAAGAAAAGGGATTGTGTTTCGGGATGTCCGGTCGAGGTACCGATCCCCGAGTTTATCGCTTTAATTAAAGAAGGCGATTTTATTGGCGCGGCCAAGAAGATCAAAGAGAAAAACCCCGTTCCGGCCGTTTGCGGTCGCGTATGCCCGCAGGAGAGCCAGTGCGAGTCGAAGTGCGCGCTCGGCAAGAAAAACGAGCCGGTTGCAATCGGCCGTATGGAGCGTTTTGTAGCCGACTACGAGCGCGTGAACGGCGGAGGCAGTAGCAACGGCCAGGTCAAGAAGCCAAAACCGAGCGGCTTTAAAGTCGCGGTCGTCGGTACCGGCCCGGCAGGACTTGTTGTTGCAGCCGATTTGGCTAAACTCGGCCACGAGGTTACCATGTTTGAGGCGCTTCACAAAGCCGGCGGTGTTCTCGTGTACGGTATCCCCGAGTTCAGGCTTCCAAAAGCGATCGTCCAATCGGAAGTCGACGGTATCAAGGCGCTTGGCGTCAATATCAAGGTCGACTCGGTTGTCGGCAAGCTCTACACCATTGACGAGCTTCTCGGCGATTTTGACGCCGTCTTCATCGGCTCCGGGGCAGGTCTACCGATGTTCTTGAACATCCCGGGCGAGAACCTCAACGGTGTTTACTCAGCCAATGAGTTTTTGACCAGGACAAACCTTATGAAAGCATACCTCTTCCCGGAGTATGATACGCCGATTAAAAAGGGCGGGCACGTGGCGGTCGTCGGTGGCGGAAACGTCGCGATGGATTCGGCCAGAACCGCGCTTCGGCTTGGTGCCGAGGCGGTCTACCTTGTCTATCGCCGTTCGATGGAAGAGCTTCCCGCCCGTAAAGAGGAAGTGCACCACGCGATCGAGGAAGGCATCGACTTCAGGCTTCTCACCAACCCCGTCGAGATCGTCGGCGAGGATGGCTGGGTGCGCGGCATCAAGTGCGTCAAGATGGAACTCGGCGAGCCGGATGAGTCCGGTAGGCGCCGCCCGGTTACAATCGAGGGCTCCGAGTATGTCATCGAGGTAGACACGGTGGTTATGTCGATCGGTACCGGCTCGAACCCGATTATCCCGAATTCGACGCCGGATCTCGAGATTAACAGGCGCGGCTACATCGTTGCCGACGAGAGCGGCGCGACCAGCAAGCCCGGCGTATTCGCCGGCGGCGACATCGTAACCGGCTCGGCAACCGTTATCCTGGCTGCAGGCGCAGGCCGCAAGGCCGCAAACTCGATCCACGAGTACCTGATGACGAAAGTCAAAGCCTAAGGAGAAGAAAGGGTCCGGGGTCCGGGGCCCGGGGGTCAGAAAAACTTAATTAAATCAGTAGGGCGAAGTTCAAGTTTCGCCCTACTTTTTTCGTGTGCGCCCGGCATGGGCGATAGCTTGGCGGTGAAAGTCCGCTATGGGCTTGGCAGTGGGAACCATTAGCCAAGGGCAAGGGTGTCCATCGCGAGGTGGAATCTGAAGGAAGCCTGTAGGCAAAGTCCCGACCTGATGAACAAGAACCGCATATGAGGCTGAATTGGGACGGACGAGTTTGCACGACAAAACGAAGTCCAACACTGCACGAACCCCATACAGTAGATGCGGCAGGTACATGGGATGAAAGCTATCGTTCTTACCCGGGGAGGTCTGGCAGATATGCTATGGAGATAAACTTCGAGATAGCAACCCGTACAGTAATGTACGATTGAGCTGCCAGAAGTCAGCAGAGGCCATATTAGGTTGGCGGTCATGAACACCAACTGAAGGGCCGAACGTCAGGAGGTTTTGGAAGTTTGAGGTACTCGACGGATACGCAAAGAAAGCAGAAAACTTCAAATGAAGGCTGCCCTGCAAAGAATAGGGTGGAACCCGAAGGTATGCAGGGAGCGCCAAGCGTGCCCGCGGCGTCCGAGGACGGAAGAAACGACGGTAACGAGTATTCCAGCAACCTGCTTGAAAAGATTGTAGACAGAAACAATCTAAACCAAGCTTACAAGCGGGTAAAGGCCAACAGAGGCAGCCATGGAGTGGACGGAATGAAGGTAGATGAACTTCTCCCCTTTCTTAAAGCACATGGCGCAGCCATCCGACAGGCCCTGCTGGAAGGGAATTATGTTCCCGCACCCGTCAGGCGCAAAGAAATTCCCAAACCTGGCGGAGGAATCAGACTGCTCGGAATACCAACGGTACTCGACAGAATGATTCAGCAGGCAATTACACAGGTGCTAACACCCATCTTCGACCCGGGGTTCTCTGAAAACAGCTATGGATTCAGACCTGGAAGAAGTGCCAAAGAGGCGGTAATCAAGGCCAGAGATTATATTGAAGGTGGTTACAAATGGGTGGTTGACATCGACCTTGCCCGGTATTTTGATACGGTAAACCATGACAAATTAATGAGTCTGGTAGCAAGGAAAGTGAAAGACAAACGGGTGCTAAAGTTAATCCGAGCCTATCTAGCATCAGGAGTCATGATTAACGGCGTGGTAATAGACACAGAGGAAGGCTGTCCACAAGGCGGTCCCTTAAGTCCGCTACTTAGTAATATCATGCTGGATGAGCTGGACAAAGAACTGGAAAAGCGAGGGCACAAGTTCTGTCGCTATGCTGATGATAGCAACGTCTACGTAAAGAGTCGGCGCGCTGGAGAAAGAGTTATGC